>Ga0315286_10003988_pt1 | contig 14095 bp, 18 predicted proteins | sample YL17G10_0_MG_FD_205038 | JGI IMG/M metagenome (GOLD analysis project Ga0315286, IMG submission 205038) | Sediment microbial communities from Yellowstone Lake, YNP, Wyoming, USA - YL17G10_0 | ecosystem: Environmental > Aquatic > Freshwater > Lake > Sediment | place: USA: Wyoming | collected... | reverse complement strand
ATACGGGATTGCAACGTGAAGCGATTTGGATGCAAGCAATTCGGCATATAATTCGGTGTAAAAAGTCTTGAAACTGTGTAAGAAGTCGATTTTATACACTACTTCTCACACAAAGCTGGCCGTGCTGAAAGGTTTTTAAAGAATCAGTAGCTAAAATTAGTTGCAATAGCAGACAGGCTTAACATGGCTATTTCTTGAGACGCTTCGTTGAACGCCTGAGGCGTGAGTGGCGTCCGTTGGTTTCAGCGGCCTTCAGTTGGCCGCACAAAAATTTGTTTAGACTGGAGGGAATTTAGAAATGGCTGCAAAACCGCACTTGAACCTGATCTTCACGGGACACGTGGACCACGGAAAATCAACTCTAGTAGGAAGAATTCTTTACGACACTGGAGCGTTGAGCGAAAACGACTTGCGCAAACTCAAGGAAGAAGCCGCCAAAATGGGAAAGGCGACTTTTGAATTTGCTTTCGCAATGGACCAGCTCAAGGAAGAACGCGAGCGCGGAGTCACCATCGACATTGCGCACAGGGACTTCAACACCCAGAAGTACTACTTCACTATCATTGACGCGCCCGGACACAAGGACTTCATCAAGAACATGATTACCGGCGCATCCCAAGCAGACGCGGCCGTGCTCGTCTGCTCCGCTAAGGAAGGAGTACAGGCGCAGACCATCGAGCACGCTTTCTTGCTGAAAGTGCTCGGAGTCCAGCAATTCATTATTGCCGTCAACAAAATGGACGCCGTCAACTACGACCGCGTCAAGTACGAGGAAACCAAGCAGGCCCTCTCCGCAAAACTCAAGCCGATGGGCTACAAGACCGACGAAATCCCCTTCATTCCAACCAGCGCTTACGAAGGAGACAACGTCGCCAAAAAGAGTCCAAAGACGCCGTGGTACGCCGGTCCGACTCTCCTCGAAGCCTTTGACAACCTCAAAGAGCCCCAGAAGCCGTTGGACAAGCCGCTGAGACTGCCGATCCAGGAAGTCTTTACCATCACCGGACAGGGAACCGTTCCAGTCGGACGCGTCGAATCAGGCGTACTCAAGCCCAACACTACTATAATAATCGAGCCCGAGCACGTGACTGGAGAAGTAAAAACCATTGAAATGCACCACCAGTCACTAACTCAAGCAATTCCCGGAGACAACGTCGGATTCGCGTTAAAGGGAGTCGACAAGAAAGCCATAAAGAGAGGCTCCGTCATCGGAGTGCCGGCCAACCCGCCGACCGTCGCCGAAGAATTCACGGCACAAATCGTCGTGTTGAACCACCCGACTGCAATAGGCAAGAACTACACGCCCGTGTTCCACATTCACACTGCGCAACTCGCGTGTACCATCGTCGAAATCCTCGAGAAAAAGGACCCGAAGACCGGCGCAACAGCGCAGAAGAACCCGGACTTCATCAAGACGGGAGACGTCGCGATAGTGAAAATCAAGCCCACGCGCCCGGTCGTAGTAGAAACCTACAAGGACTTCCCAGCGCTCGGCCGCTTCGCCATCCGCGACATGGGACAGACCGTCGCAGCCGGAGTAGTATTGAGCGTCACGCCACGGAAGGCATAAAAGCCTTCTTCGGCATTTTTTTATTTTCATCTTCATTGCAAGCCGGAAAACGCCTTTTTCCAAGGCGCTTTTCTTCCCGTTACGGGCCAGCGCTTGACAATGCATTTGCAGAAAGGTAGTTGGAATTGAACAAAGCACGTATCAAACTCGAAAGCCAAGAGTGCAAGGACTTGGACGACGTCTGCAACCAGATAAAGGACATTGCCAAGCGCACCGGCGTAGAGTTACGCGGCCCAATTCCCCTGCCTACTAAAAAGCTTCGAATTACCACTCGCAAGACTCCGTGCGGAGACGGAAGCGACACCTACGAAAAGTGGGAAATGCGCGTCCACAAGCGATTGATCGAGATTAATGCGGACGACCGCGTGCTCCGCGAAGTCATGCGCATCCGCATTCCATACAGCGTCCACGTCGAAATGACGCTGGCGTAACTGATTTTCTTTCGCGTTCATGTCTTTCGTCGAACTCCTTATTGCCGCCACCGCCGTCCTGGCCGCCACCACTCTCGGCGGCTTGGCCATACTGTTATTCAAGTGCCCGTCTCAACGCACGCGTACCATCTTGCTTTCCTTTGCAGCGGGAATGATGGCGTTGTCGGCCGCGCAAATGGCTTACTCTACGCACCAGACTGCAGGAAACTACGTTCTGCTCGCTGGATTGGCGCTGGGCACCGTTACATTCCTTCTGTTGGAAAAGTTTTTGCCCCACTTGCACTTGGCGCTGCGCAAGACAAGCCTGGAGCCGTCTAAGAAGAAAGTGGCGCTGATTGCAGGGACGATTACGATTCACAACGTTCCTGAAGGTCTTGCAGTCGCGTCGGCGTTCGTCGGCGGAGGTCCGCTCGGATGGCTCGTAGCTTCCTCGATTGCGGCGCAAGACATTCCTGAAGGCTTTCTCGTCTCGGCGCCCCTCGCTTGCTACGGCGTGTCCGCGTGGCGCTCTATTAAGTTTGCCTTGCTCTCGGGGCTAGTCGAGTTCGCCGCCGCAGTAGGCGGATACGTGTTCCTCGCGTCAGTCAATTGGCTTACTCCCTGGGCGCTTGCCTTTTCCGCGGGTGCAATGGCATACGTCATTCTCGTCGAACTCTTGCCTGACGCCTTCCAGAAAGGATTCGAACGCACTGCCGCAACCGCGTTCGTCTCGGGCGCGGCCGCCGCGCTTGCAATCGAGTTACTCCTTGCAGTATAGAATCTGCCTTAAATTAAGCGCCGCACTCATTTTTGCGTGGTTGAGAATGGCTTGGAAAAAGACGGTAACCCTTAAAGACGGCCGTAAAATATTGTTGCGCAATCTGTCGCCGAAAGACAGCGTGCGCGAACTCCGTTCCTTCATTTCTTCTTTCGTTAAGGAAGGCGCGTTCCTCTTGAGGGACGAAGTGCCTTCGATGAAGGAAGAACGCGAGTGGTTCAAGTGCTCTCTGCGAAAAATAAGGGAAAGTCAGGCAATTGACCTCGTTGCCGAAAGCAAGGGTAGAATAGTCGGCAAAGCGGATGCTAGGAAAGGAGACTACAAGCAGTGCGACAACGTTACTATAGGAATAGCGATTTTGCCCGGGTTCCGCGGCGCAGGCCTCGGCAGGATTCTGCTTACTGAACTAATCGCGCGCGTAAAACACGATTTCAAGCCCAATAACATCGTGTTGTCGGTGTTCGCTCCGAACAAGCGCGCGCACGCGTTGTACAAGAAAGTCGGCTTCAGGGAATTCGCGCGCTTTCCCAATTGGCTGAAGCACAGAGGCAAGTACTACGACCAAATCTACTTGATTCTTCGGTAACCCTTTCGCAAAGGTTTAAAGCAGGAGAACGGCAGTAAAGCTTCTTCATGGTCCGCGAAGTCGAAATAAGGTCGTTGTTGTCCGAACAAAAGTACGGCGAGCTTTGCGAACTGCTGCCCAAGAAATTCACTAAAGTAAACGAAGACGTCCTTACTACCGTCCGCTTTCGGCCCAACGACGTCCGCGTCAGGTACTCTGACAAGATAAGAGAGATTGTATTCAAGGACGGAAACCCGACTTCCGTTTCTAGAAACGAACTCTCAATAAACCTCAAGGACCGCGGCGACTGCGAGAAAACCATTGCATTGTTGAAGCAACTGGGTTTCAAGAATGACCCTCCGTGGGTCAAGCGAAAGCAGGAATTCGTTTGCGAATACGGCGGGTTTGAGTACACTCTCTCGCTGCAGCATGTCGAAAACTTTGCTTACCTGCTGGAAGCGGAAATAATGCTGGAAGACGAAGACGACGCGCTTCATGTCGAGAACTTGAAAAAAATACTAGAAAGCCTCGGCTGCAAGCCGATTGAACCCAACGAATTCAACGCGAGAATAGCCGCTTACGTCGAAAACAATTCATGGATAAAATAGGTGCGCTTCTCGCGTAATGCATTAATTAATACCCGTTTCCCTAAACTTAAAGCGGTTTTTCGCCAGCTGCCCGATGTCAGGAATGAAAGCGACAGGCGCGCATTTTCCGGAACAAAAAATGCGGTATATAAGGTGAAATCAATGAATGGAAAAGTAAAAATGTTCAACACGGGACGTGGCTTCGGCTTCATAACCGGTGAAGACGGAAAAGACGTTTACGTGCACGCCACTGCAGTGGAAGGAGGAGCCCAGCTCGCGCCCGGCGACAGCGTCGAATACGAAGTCGAGGACTCGCAACGCGGCCCCCGCGCAAAGAACGTAAAGAAAGTTTAATTCACGTCCGATTAACTGTAACAAGTAACGCACGCTCTTTTTTTCTTTTTTCCCGGCTTAGCAGTGCTTAGTGTAAACCATTAAAACTCGTTAAAGCCAAAATTCTTGAGTTCAGTGCCGGGTTGGCAGAGCGGTTAATGCGCACGCCTTGAGAGCGTGTGCCCTTACGGGCTCAGGAGTTCGAATCTCCTACCCGGCGTTCTACTTTTTTAGTGTAGGTGCGGTTCGTTTGCTTTTTTGTTGAGGGCTTTGAACAGGTTTATTAGCGCCTGGCGGTCCGCTGCTTTCAACGGCGGCTCGCCGACGGGGTCTATGCGGAACTTCGTCCAGCCTTCTCCTTTTTCAAGCGAAGACTTGCTGACGGCTACGGACCACGCGGGGTGGTCAAAGTAATAAGAATGGCTTCCGGGGCTGGTTGGCGCGATTTCCAGTCCTTGCTCTTCCGCCGCGGTTTTCAAGTGCTTGTGTTCAACCGGGTGTTGGAGTTCCACGCGCAAGACATCCGGCTTGCCGTTGGGCGTTTCCCTTTCGACGCTCACCGTCATTCCCATTCGCTCGAGTTCCCTCTTGACCGCTTCCATAATCTCCCTCTAGTCAAATCTTGTTTTGCTTGTTTTTAAACGCACGGCCTTGCTTTCGAGTTCTTTTATCGCGTCCGCGGCAATCCACTTCGCCGCCTTAGAATCGAGTTTTTGGATTTCTTTTGCGGTTTTTATCGCGGCTGCGTTCAGGCGCTTGTTTCGCTTGCCGATTTGCCGAAGCGCCCAGTTGACTGCTTTTTTGACGAAGTTGCGGTCGTCGGTCGCGCCGCGTTTTATTGCCGTGAAGAAGGCCGTGAATTTTTGGTCGGAAGCGGTTTTGTCGTGGACGGCGAGCGAAGCCATTAACGCGAACCCAGCGCGTTTGACGAACTCTTCCTTCCGTGAACTCCATTCAATTGCTTTCTGGTAAGCAGACGGGGTTTTGTCGAACAGGTTCATGCAGACTTGGTCGCACACGTCCCACGAGTCAAAGTCCTTTGCCCACGCGTCCATTTGCTTTTCAGTGACTTTATCGGGCTCGTCCACTAATCCTGCCGCTATCCGCGCTTCGTGGATTCCAGTTTTCCACAGTTCTTGAGCGAGTACGTGGTTTTTGCCCGCTTGCTTGGCCAGCTTGCGCATTTCCGGCACTGAAATGCCGAGCGTGTTCTTGGGGTTTATGCCGAAGCGGGCCATTCCCTTGACGTTCTTTGGATTGGCGAGCGACTTGAGTTTGGCCACCATTTCCCGGGCGTTCATGTTAGTCACCAGCACGACAAGGTTAATTTAAGTGATTCGAGAAAACAATTACTGGGATTCAATGGGCAGTTTTTACATTACAACAGGCAGGAAGCCGTCGCAGAACACGCGGCGTTTGGCCAAGTGGCTTGCAATAATTCTGGGCGGAGAGTCAGAGAACCGCGGGCACAGGAGTTTCGACGAAATGGCCGAGCGGGCTTCTTCCAGGGGCTTGCGGAGGATTGTTTTCGTTTACGAGTCGCACGGAAACCCGTCGCGGATAGCAGTTTGGGAGGACGAGTGGCTCGAGCCCGAAATAGTGCTGCAGTCAGTCGAGTTTCCTGAGAAAGAAGCGCACCGGCTTTCCGGCGAATTCAAGGTAGTTGCCGAGGACGCGGCCGGCGAGAAAATCCGCGAGTTACTCGAACTGGAAGAACCGGAGGGCCAAGCGGTTGAAGTTCACGCCTGCGCAAAAGAGATTTGGTTCGAGTTCGACGGAAAGCACGTCGGGCCGAGACTTGCGTTGAAGGCGCTCGAGAAAAACGCGCAGCATTAAATACTTTCAGCGCCTTTCCTATTTCCAAAACCCCGTTTTAGAGGAGACGCAATTTGCAGATAGAGGTATTCGCACAACTTGCACTGATAGTCGTAGGAGGCATTATCGCCGCGAGAGCCGGGCAAAGGCTCCGCGTTCCGGCCGTAATTCCGTTGCTTATTGCCGGCTACTTGCTTGGCCCTGATGTTCTCAACTTGCTCAGGCCGGCCGAACTGGGAATAAACCTTGAGTTGCTTGCCGCAATAGCGGTTCCGCTGGTGTTGTTTTACGACGGTTTGAAGACCGACCCCAAGCAATTGAGCACTTCTTTTCGCGCGGTAGCAGCCATAACCACGGTTGCCGTGTTGTTTACGGTATTCGGCATCGGAGTGGTCGCTCACTTCGTGTTCGGATTGTCTTGGGTTTCTTCCTTCTTGCTTGGAGCAATACTGGCTTCAACCGACCCGGCCGCAATCATTCCTGTGCTGCGGAAGCTCAACATTTCGAAGAAGGTTTCGGGAATTCTTGAAGCTGAAACTGCTTTCAACGACGCAGCGGCCATTTCTCTTTTCATGGTCTTGATCAGCGTGGCGGCAGGCCAAACGCTTTCACTGACCGAGGCAGTCGGAGAGTTCCTGTTGATAGCGATTTCAAGCATTGTCGCGGGACTCGCGGTTGGCTGGCTGTACGTGCAGCTGCTGCGCTTCCTGCGCGTTGAAAGCGACTTGCTGATGGTTTCCCTGATAATCCTGGCTTCGTCTTACGGCGTCGGCGAGTACGTCGGCGGAAGCGGTGCAATCGCTGCGGTGGTCACTGCAATAATTGTCGGCGCTCACCTGCGGGGACCGCGGGTCGAGCCCCTTGCAAGGGCGTACACGTTCAGCGCGTGGGACGAACTGAACTTCATTGCAATTGCGCTGGTGTTCATCGTTCTCGGCGCGGAAATAAGTATTGCGTCGATACTGCCGTTCCTGTTGATCGGAGTGGTTCTGTCGCTTGCCTTCGTTTACTTGGTAAGGCCGATGACTGTCTTGGCAAGCATGTTTTTCGAAAAAGACTTTTCTCTCAACGAAAAACTCTTTATTTCCTGGGTGGGCGGGCCCCGCGGGACGGTCAGCGCAGCGCTGGCCGCAATGGTTGTTTCGCGGGCTGCTCAAGGAACTTTTCCGTCGGCTGAGGCAAACGCCATTTTCGGCATCGCAATAGTAGTCATTTGCTTTACCGTCGTAGTGACTTCGCTCACTGCAGGCGCGGCCGCCAAGGGATTGTTAGGCGCAATGGAGGACTCCGCCGCCGAGCGCTACCGAATGCTTTCAGTAGAGTTGAAGGCAATGCGCATTGCTTCAAAACGCCTGCACGACGACTGGAACAAGGGAATCATTTCAACAAAGATGTACAACGAATTGAATTCAAGGCACATGGAAATGATTGCCAAGACCGCGCGGGAGATGTCCGAACTTACTTTCGAGAATCCGGCGCTCGAGGACAGCGAGCGCATGGCTCACGTTAAACTAATGCTTGCAACCCAAATCAACACCGTCAACGACGCCTTCGACAACAAAGAAATTTCCGAGCAAAGCTACCGCGCGCTGATGAAAAAATACGACGAAATGCTGGGGCGCCTGAGCGAAGTCGAGGCAAGCGCGCCAGACTTTTCGCTGCAGAAAGAAATCTCGGAAGCGGTAAACGCGGGGCCGAAGCACGTAAAGAAATTAATTACGGGCAGGAAGGGATTGAAGTGAAGGCACTGATTGAAACCGGTTTCGCCGACGAAAAAACCGCTGAAAAGGCGCTTGCCGTCCTGAAGTCGGCTGCTCCGGAAGCGGAAGACGAAGACGACGCGGAAGCACTCGGCAGGGCGAGCCTGCGCGTGGAAAGGCAGGGAAAGCAACTGCGCTGCGAAGTGTCGGCAAAAGACTTTACTGCCCTCCGCGCGAGGGTTACGAGCCTGTTTCGCGACTTGAGGATAATCTACGACTCCGAAGCCGCCGTCCGCGGAAGCAAAGGCAAATAAACTGTTTTTCCCAGAATATTGTCGCTCGTTTTTCGAGAAATAGAGGGATGTTCAATGGAATTACCAGAAGAATTGAAGAAGGACGTAGTCGAGTTCCAGCAGTTGCAGCAGCAGCTTCAGTTCGTCGCCATGCAGCGGCAACAGACGACGCTGCAGTTGGCCGACCTCGCAAAAGCGGCTGAGGAAGTGGAGAAAGGCAGCGGAAAGTTCTTCCGCTTCGCCGGCCCGGTCCTGGTCCCGAAGGAGAAGGACGCGCTCAAGAAAGAACTCGCTTCCGAAAAAGAGTCTCTTGAAGTAAGGCAGGGCATGTTCCAGAAGCAGGAGGACAAGCTCAGGGAGCGCATGACCTCAATTCAAAAGAAGTTCAGCGAATTCTCGGCCAAGCAAAAGCCCGGCGCAAAAGGCGCGGCGTAAGCCTGTTTTTTATTTCCGCGTAGCCTACTTTTTTAATGCGCAAGCTGTTGGCGGACTTACTTCGCCTCAAAGGCAGGACCCTGATTTCCTTTCACTCTCTCGCCGACGTTGACGCAGTAGCCAGCGCGTACGGCCTGGCAACTCTTTTGCCGAAGGCGGTTATTCGCGCGCCGGACAAACCGAATTCTCCCAGCCGCAAGCTGCTGGAAGCCCTAGGAGCAGAAGTGCCTGTGCTGGACGAAGGAGAGCTCTCCGGCTTCGACAACTGCGTTCTAGTTGACGTAAGCAGCGCCGAGTTGCTGGCGGGCTTCGGGAAGGCGTTCCGGAACTTTGCGAAGCGAAAGAAGCTAGTCTGCATCGACCACCACCTGCACTCAAAGAAAATCGCGGGCGCGGTCCACCACTCGTTTCCGCGCCGAGCGAGCTGCAGCGAAATCATATACGAACTCCTGTGCCTGGCCCGCAAGAAAATTTCTGACAAAACGGCTCTTGCGCTTGCTGCCGGAATCGCGGCCGACACTGCCGTGTTTTCCTCGGCCAATTCGCATTCCTTCGCGGCGTTTGCTTCGCTGTTGAAGCAGCTGGAGCAGAAAAAAATTGATTACGCTAAAGTACTGGCCTTCGTCAACCCCGCGCCGGACCTTTCGTACAAGATAGCGGTTGCCAAGGCAATGCAGCGGGCCAAGTTCTACGAAGTCGGAAGAGGAAAGGAGAAGATAGTGATCGGCGTTACTCAAGCGCATTCGCTGGAGTTGTACTGCGCGCTTGCTCTGTTACAGGCGGCCGATTACGCGTTTGCGTTCAACGACCGCGAAGGAAGGCTTTCCGCAGCCAGGTCACGGCACAATGCCGATGGTGCAAGCGTCGGCAAAATAATGGAAGCAGCAGGGAAAGTAATGCACGGCAACGGAGGGGGCCACGAAACCGTCGGCGGAGCATCCGGAGAACCGGAGTTGCTGCAGAACGCTGTTGCCGAGTGCGTGCGGCTTGCCGCGGATTTTCACGGCGGTTTCATAAAACCAGTTTGAGGATTGTATTGTGTTGAAAATTGCTTTTGCCAGCGACTTTCACTTCGGCTACGGCGAAGACGCGCTGGCCCAAGCAGCCGAAGCACTGCGCAAGGCAGGAGACGACGCAGACGTAGTGGTGTTGGCAGGCGACTTGTTCGACTCGAGAGTTCCGCGGCAGGAAGTGATTCACGACGCAATAAAGCTGTTGAGCGAACACAAGGCAAAAATGCAGGAAAAAGCCGTTTCTTCCGGCGTGAAAGTGCGTTTGCTGCAGGACGGCGAAGAGTCGGTGCAAAGCGTTCCGATAATAGCGATTTACGGGACGCACGAGCGCCGAACCAAGGGACTTGTCAACGTCATTCAAATACTTCACTCCGCGGGCTTGGTGCTCAACGTGCACGCCGCGACGGTGCTAATCGAGAAAGACGGCGAAAAAGTGGCTATTCAGGGCATGGGCGGAATGCCTGACGAGTTCGTCAAGCGCGCCATGGATGCAATGGACTTCAAGCCAGTCGAAGGCGCCGTAAACATTTTCGTGTTTCACCAGACTCTAAAGGAACTCATTCCGGCCGCAACCGAGTGCATTGGCGCTTCGGACTTGCCGAAGGGCTTCGACTTGTACGTAGACGGCCACATTCACTGGGCCCAGGAATTCACTGAATCCGGAAAGCACATAATCCTCCCCGGCAGCACGGTAATCACGCAAATGAAGCCGAAGGAAATGGCGCCGAAAGGCTATTACTTGTACGACACTGCGTCAAAGCAACTCTTGTTCAAACCAATTCGCACAAGACCCTTCGTGTACGAAGAACTGACTTTCAAAGAAGCTGGTTCTGCGGACGTCGAAGCCTCTTGCAGGGCGAAGCTGAAGGAAATTGCTGCGGCGCACGCGGGCAGGCAGCCGCTCGTGCGCTTGAAGCTCGCGGGAACTCTGGCAAAGGGAGTTGCTGCTTCGGCGCTTGACTTCCGAGGCTTGGAAGCCGAGTTCGCGGATCAAATGCAGTTGTTCATCGAAAAAGAATTCGAGGGCGCGGAGTTGAAGGAAAAAATCGAGGCCCTGCGCAAGGCGCGGGGAGAACAGGCTTCGTTGCGCGACGCCGGCGTTTCCCTCCTACGCGAGAGGCTGGAAGCAAGGGCGAGTCCGTTTGCGGGAGACGAGGAACTGTTTTCGCTGCTGGCTGAAGGCGAGTCCGAGGCCGTGCTGAAGAAACTGCTTAAAAAATAGTGTTTTACAGCCAGTTCTTTTTCTTGAAAATGATTATTGCGACGACTACGGCGAGCACGCTTGCGAGTATCGTCAACGGGTAGCCCAGGGGATCAAGGAGTTCGGGCATGTACTTAAAGTTCATACCGTAGTGGCTGGCGATGATGTTGGGAATCATGAGAATAAGCGTGAGCGCAGTGAGTTTTTTCATGACGTCAGTCAAGTACTCGATGCGCTTGTTGAGTTCCTGAGAACTCTTCATCTCGTACTCGCTTCGAAGGTCTTTCACTCGGTTGGAAGTGTTCCGGCAGCGGTCAAGCAGGTGAGTCGCGGTTGCGGTAAGCACGTGGTAGTCATAGCCGGCGTAAGACGTATTGACTTCGCGCACGCGGCGTTCTTCGACTCCGATCAAGACATTCATGAAGTCGTCGACTTTGTCGATCAGCTTCCGCATTCTGTTGCTTGTCTCGCTTATTTTTTCCAGGTCGAAGTGGTCTTCCAGCGCGGAAATTTCCGAATGAATTTTGTCGAAGCGGGCGGAGTAGCTTTGCAGCCCTTTCTTGAACATTATGAGCGCAAGCGCAGTGCTTTCGCCGTACGGCTTCTGCATCGTCAGGCTGAACATGCGAAACTCATTTTTCGGAATCTGTTTCCGGGTATAGACTATGTTCTTGTCGCGCGATAGGATGAGAATGTTGTTTGGTTCTTCTTCATCGTAGTCGCGGAGGTTGAGCATCATGTAATTCTTGTGTTTTTCGAAGAAAATCACGTCAAGGGAGGTCAGCTGGCGCAAGTCTTCGACTACGCCCATTGAGCGGGCTTCCTTAAGGAACTCCTCAAAGTCAGTGAACGTCAGAATCAAGTTTTCCCACCGCTGCAAGACTGACAGCCAAAGAATATAAAAACGCTTTGCGTAAGTTGTGCGGCGAAAACTCAAATGAAGGCACTTCTGTTTGCTTTTCTGTTAGTTCTAACGTTTTTGGTCGTTCCAGCGCTGGGCGCTGCGGAACTCGAGTTGTACGTAGTAAAGTCTTCGCCCGACCGGATGGCCGTGCAGGAAAACGAGGAAGTGGACTTCATTCTGTACGTAAAGAATGCGGGAGACACGCCGGCCGTTGCCGCGCCGGTTTACTTGAACATAACGCACGCCAATGCAACTACGGAGTTCTCGTGCGGAAACGTGAACGTAGGCGCTTTCTCAATAGTTGATATTTCCTGTGGGAACATCACTGCAACCTCGAACGACACTTACATTCTCGCTTCGGCGTACGTTGACAGCGCGGACTCTAACCCGAGCGATAACTTCAAGAACTTGACTATCGTCGTGCAGGCGACGAGCAATATTCCGCCGGCCGTTCCCGAAACGCATTGGTTGATTGCGTTGTTTTCGGCTGCCGCGGCTGCGCTGCTTTTGTCGAGAAAAAAGAAGGCTTAAGCCGCTTTTTCTTCGGCTTCCTTTGCCTTGCGGGCGCGGCGCATTAACACGCTGACTTCGCCTGCGAGCTTGTTGCGTTCGGTCTTGCTTCCGCCGACTATCTTGAGCTCGTTGATTTTCAACTTGTTTTTCTCGAAGTCGTCGGAAAAAAGTTTAGCGTGTTTCGTCGCGAGTTCTTTAGCCATTCTCTTCAAGTGAGTTCCCTTGACTCTTCCCAAAAAATCACCTTTGTTTGAATAGTAGCCCCGAGCGGATTTTCGGACCTTTTTGGAAGCGAGCCAAAAGGTTCTTCGAACCGCTGTCAATGGGTTTCTTTCCTTCCTTTTCGTTTGAAAAGGCAGTTCAAAGCCCACTATCCTTGGCCGCTAGACGACGGGGCTGTAAATCCAGAATTATTGCACAACCAAATTATTTAAAGCCGCTTTAGAGACGCGGGCGCACGCTTTTTATTGCAGTCGGCGCTATACGCTTTCATGACGCTTGTTTCAACGCTTTTCAGGCAAGTGCTTTTCATCACTGAGAAGGAGAAGGTAATCAATCTCGCGTTGGTTATAGCCGGCATTGTCTTGGCCGCGATTGCGGTCTTGCAGAACTGGTTTGCGTCAACTCTCATCGCGTTGTACGCGGTTTACCTGCTTTTGCTTATTTTACTGCCGTACATGATTTTCCGCGCGGCCGTCCTCGCAATACTGACTTGGTTCGACGTGTTGTTCACAAAGTTTCCGCAACTCAAAGTAGACTCGCCGAACTCGATGGAAGCAGCCAGGGCCAGGGTGCTGCGCATTTTCGTGGAAAAAAACATTCCAACGTACTCGCTCGGCTCCGCCGCGTTCTTTTCGCTGGGCATTGAGAGAAGCTTTTTGGCGTTCATTAACAAGTACGTGGGGATAATGTTTCCCTACGTATTGTTCAGCAAAAGCCCGTTGGTCGTAATACGCTTCAGCCCGATCAAGGCAGCCAAGCCAGGCGCAGCGCAAAGCCGGGTTGCAATCGCCTTCGAAGACGAAATGCGGGCTCGCACGCTTGCGCGTACTCTTGAAAGCTCGGTAAAGTACTTGTGAGCCAAAATGAGCTCCAACCACGAACTAGTGGAGTTTCTTCGATCGCAAGCTTGGCTCAAAACCCTTTCCTTAATCAAGGCGTTTGAGAAAACCGATCGAGCAAAATTCATTCCCCCCGCTTACGCAGAACACGCTTACCTCGACACTCCCCTTCCTACTCTGGCTGGCCAAACCATTTCCGCTCCATCTGTAGTTGCGGTAATGACTGAAGCCCTGCAGCCGAAGCCAGGCCAAAAAATATTAGAAGTAGGCAGCGGTTCCGGCTACCAAGCCGCCGTAATCGCGGAAGCAATTGGGTCGAACGGACGGCTGTACACCGTTGAAAGCGTTCCCGCCTTGTTCGACTACGCGTGCAAAAAACTGGCGGCCTACAAGAACGTTGAAGTCGTTTACGGGGACGGCTCGCTTGGCTTGCCTGAAAAAGCTCCTTTCGACGGAATAATAGTAACCGCCGGCGCGCCGTCGGTGCCAAAGGCGTTGTTCGACCAACTCAAGGAAGACTGCAGGCTGGTGATTCCCGTGGGCCAACGCTATTTCCAAGACCTTTTGCTTGTCCGTAAGGTTGACGGCAAGCCGGTTACGGAAAGCCTCTTGCCGGTCGCATTCGTGCCCCTTATCGGCAAGCAGGGATTCAAGCCCTAGCCCCCACCGGCAACCCACTGGCAAAAAGCTTTTTCCTTGTTTTAAGTGACGTTCAAGCCGTAGTTCTGGCTTCTGGCCACTGGCAAGTTTCGACCCACTGGCAAGGAGGGGTGTGGCCTTTTGCTTAAATACGGGGGTTGAACCAAAACGTTCTGTCCATCGGATACAGAGGTGTTTTGAGAATGAAAATAGATGTTTCAAGGATTCCTTACGAGGAAGTTGAAAAAGTTGCGGCAGGCGCGTGCCTGGAAGTAATG
>Ga0315286_10003986_pt1 | contig 14097 bp, 15 predicted proteins | sample YL17G10_0_MG_FD_205038 | JGI IMG/M metagenome (GOLD analysis project Ga0315286, IMG submission 205038) | Sediment microbial communities from Yellowstone Lake, YNP, Wyoming, USA - YL17G10_0 | ecosystem: Environmental > Aquatic > Freshwater > Lake > Sediment | place: USA: Wyoming | collected... | reverse complement strand
ACGGAAAGGTCCTTCCTGGTGTGAAAGAGAGGATCCAGTCCTTATCGGAAAGGCTGAAAGTGTACATTCTGACAGCGGATACTCTCGGCACAGCCAGAGAGACTCTTCACGACCTGCCGGCCGAACTGGCCATCATACCCGGAGAAGACAGCAAAAGAGGGAAACTCGATTTTCTCATGACCCTTCGTCCGGAGGCCACCGTGGCCGTCGGAAACGGGAACAGCGACCAGCTTATTCTGAAAGAATCCGGTCTGGGGATCGCGATTTTGCAGGGCGAAGGGATGTCGCAGGCCGCCATGGAAAGCGCCGATATCATCGTGAAGGATATTTCCGACGCCTTTGACCTTCTGTTGAAGCCCAGAAGATTGATCGCCACGCTTCGGGAATGAGGCGCCGCGGGTCAAAACCATCCAGGCTTAGGGAAGGCCCAGGCGGGGGTTAAGTTTATGAGCATTGGGATTTTCCTTTCTGTTTTCTGATTTGAGCAGTTTGGCTCATGATGGGCTGCTTTGCTTGTTTTGGCGGGGAGCATATTTTCGGGGGATGCGGGTACTTGAAGGATGACGTGGGAGTACTGAAAGGCGATGCCTAAGGTGAGAAAAATTGGGAATCTTCGTTGATGGGCGACAAAGTTCGAATGCAGGGGTTGAAAACAAGCCAGGGGGTGCTGAATCCAAAATCTCCGGTGATAGAATGTCTCTGCTTCAAAAAGATAAAATGGTTCATGGGAACTGCTTTGCCTGTGGCTTCAGGAATGAGAGAGGGCTCCGTCTGAATTTTCACAGGAAGGAGGACGGCTCCGTTTGGGGAGATTTTATAGCGGATCCAAGGTTTGAAGGTTATTCCGGTATGGTTCACGGGGGAATTATCGCGACCCTCTTGGATTCCGCCATGACCCATTGTCTTTTGCAGAAAGGGGTTTCTGCCCTCACCGGGAGGTTATCCGTTCGCTATTCGTCGCCCATTCCGATTGGAAGCGTTGTCCAATTGAAAGCGCAAGTCCTGAAAATGGCTCATCGAATATTTATCATGGAGGGTCAGGCATTCGTGGAGGGGAAGCAGGCGGCGCGCGCCGAGGCCAAATTTATGCTGGCAGAAAAAGGCCATTTTGTTCAGGAGCCAAAAAATGAAAATCCTTAGAGACTTGATCGAAGCTTCGCGGCAAAAGGATCACCCGGTAACAGAAGTTCTGACCGGGGCCTACTGGACTGGCGTCACAAGCCGGCATTGCGGGTTGGCCTCGACCTTCCGGGATGAGGGCCACCCTCATGCCCGAGGCGTCAAAGATTTGGGACGCCTGACCGAAAAGAGCTCCTGGGATTTGGCGCACTATGCCCTCTCCGATTATGCCATGGAAGCCTCGATCGGGATGGCCGCCTTGAACTCGATGATTGCGGTTGAGGAAGAAAATGTGGTGGAGAAAAACGCCGCCGAAATCCTTCTCGAAAAAGGGGCCGGGAAAAATATCGCGATTGTCGGCCACTTTCCCTTCATCCCCGCGTTGCAGCAGGTGGCCCGGACCCTTTGGGTGCTTGAACAGCGGCAAAAGGAAGGGGATCTCCCTGCCGAAAAGGCCGAGGAAATTCTTCCCCAAAGCGACGTCGTGGGCATCACCGGAACCGCTTTCATCACCCAGACCCTGGATGACCTGCTGAAATGGGCTGCCGGGAAATTCATTGTGCTCATTGGGCCCACCACCCCTTTGACCCCCCTGCTCTTTGAATACGGGGTCCAGGTTCTCTCCGGAAGCCAGGTCGTAGAGCCGGAAGAAACCTTCCGATGTATTTCCCAAGGAGCAACCTTTCGGGAGGTCCGGGGCGTCCGGAGGGTTACAATGGTGAAAAAGTAAAAAGACGGAAGAGGTTCTTACAAAACTTTTGGAAGCAGTAGAAAATCGTCATTCCGGGCAAGCGAAGCGCGACCCGGAATCCAGGATTTTCAAGCGATTCTGGATTCCGGCTTTCGCCGGAATGACGGAGGGAGCGACTTTTGTAAGAGGCTCGGAAGAATCCCCCTTGATTTGAGGATGGGAGAGAAGACAATCGGGAACGCCAAAGGAGGAGAAAATGGCCGAAGCGAAAGATTCCTGCGTCAAGGCGGCAAAGGGCCTGATCGGCCCTGCCGAAGCACAAACCCCCGCCTCAACCCCAACTATGAAGGAGGAACCCAAAATTCTCGCTCGTGTCGGAAAACCGGCTCCGGATTTTGAAGCCAGCGCCTTCTTCGAAGGCGGCTTCAAAAACGTCAAATTGTCGGATTACAAAGGAAAGTGGGTGGCGCTCTGCTTTTACCCCGGTGATTTCACCTTCGTCTGACCCACGGAATTGTCGGCGGTCGCCGTCAAATACGAAGAGCTGACATCCCTGGGTGTTCAAATCCTTTCCATGAGCGCGGACAGCCGGTTCGTGCACAAGATCTGGCAGGAGGAGGAGCTCTCCAAGATGGTGAAGGGTGGAATTCCCTTCCCGATGTTGACCGATGCCGGAGGAAGAATCGGCGCGGCATACGGGGTTTACGATGAGGAAGCCGGAGTGAACATCCGCGGGCGTTTTCTGATCGATCCGGACGGAATCATTCAGGCCATGGAAGTTTTGACCCCCCCTGTGGGCCGAAACATCGCCGAGATGATCCGACAGGTGAAGGCCTTCCAGCACGTGCGCACCACGGGGGAAGCCACGCCTTCGGGCTGGCAGCCGGGAAAACCGACCTTGAAACCGGGACCAGATCTGGTCGGAAAAGTCTGGACGGTCTGGAAGCCGGAGATGGCCTATTGAAATAATATCGGCGAAACATTCTCCGCATATCCCTTTTGCATGGGATCCCCCCCATCCATAGAGAATGAAGGCAGACAGGCAAGGAGGATATGATGTTGCCACCGGCCAAAAAAGCTTTTCATCAGCCATATAGCTTTTTCATAGAGGGTCCGGTAGGCGAGGAACGGCCCCGCCGATTCTTGGAGATCTTTGCCGCCATCCTAAAGCACAGCAATTACCGCTTCTTGCTCGATATCTATTCCCGCCTGGCAGCCAAATGCGGCCGCTGCTCCGTCATGTGTCCAGTCTATGAAGCGACCGGAGATCCCAAAGATGTTCCCTGCCATCGGTCCGAACTCCTCCTGCGCGTCTACCGGCGCCATTTCAGTCTGGGAGGGATGCTCTACGGGAAGGTATTCGGGAGTGGATTTCTCACAGACGCGGAAATCGACGCCATGGCCGAGGCTTTCTACCGATGCACGGCGTGCCGCCGCTGCAATCTGGAATGTCCCATGGGCATCGACCACGGCTTAATCACCCGCCTCGGCCGGTACATCTTGAGCGAAATGGGGATCGTACCGAAAGCCCTGGTGGTCGCGGTCCGCGAACAGCTTCAAGGACCCACCCGGAATACCTCGGCCATTCCTGAAAGGGCCCTCGTCGACTCCTGCGAGTTTCTGGAGGAGGAAATCCGCGACGCCAAGGGGGTCGACGTGAAATTCCCCCTAAATGTGGCCGACGCCGAATATATTTTCTTCGCCCCGGTGAGCGATTACCTAATGGAGGCGGACACGCTGATGGGCAACGCCGCCGTCCTCCATGCTGCGGGGGTGTCCTGGACCGTCGGAACCGGATATTTCGATGCGATCAACTATGGGTTGTTCTACAATGACCACCTGCTGGGCCGTATTGCTCGCCAACTGGTTGAAGAAGCCCGCCGGCTGCGGTCCCGAAAGATCCTGATCGGTGAATGCGGGCACGCCTCCCGCGCCGCGAAAATTTTCGTCCCCAACTTCTGCGGGGGGGAACAAGCCCCTCCCGTGGTGAACTGCCTGGAATTAGCCTGGAAGCTCATCGAGGAAGGGCGGTTGAAATTGAATCCTCAGGCGATTTCGCAAAGGGTCACCTATCATGACCCTTGCAATATCGCCCGGAACGGCTGGATCGTAGACCCGCCCCGGCGGATCATCAAATCCTTTATCCGAAATTTCGTGGAGATGTCCCCGAGGGGGGTTCAAAATTATTGCTGCGGCGGGGGGGGAGGAACCGTTTCCGTGGATGAAATCCGAAAGTTCCGCACCGGAGTGGGCGGCAAACGAAAAGCGGAACAGCTTCGCGCCACCGGGGCGGAGATCGTCATCGCCCCCTGCGCAAATTGCAAGAAACAACTCCGGGAAATTATCCAGGATCATGGGTTGGCCATGGAAGTCAAGGGTCTCCACGACCTGATTTTCACGGCCCTTGATCTGAAAAACCCTGGATCTTACCCGGGGATTGATCCGTAACCCGAAGGAGGAATTTCTTGGAATGGGAATGGCTGGCGTTCGCCAAAGGGCCCCTGTTTCGCCTATCCCTGATGGTCATGATCTTGGGCTTAGGCCGGTTGCTCTTCATCGCCCTGGCGGGTATGGTGCAGGCCTATCGACGAGCCGGGAACAAGGGCCTCGACGGGGCCCGGATCGCCCGGCAGACGGCGGCGGGTTTGATTCCATCCTTCCGCCCCGATGGGAGTCGATTCATCTATTCGACAGGATCGTTTCTTTTTCACGTGGGCCTCATCATCGTTCCGCTTTTCCTCCACGGCCACATCCAACTTTGGGAAAAGGGAATCGGTCTGTCCTGGCCGGCCCTTCCCATGGCCTGGGCCGACGGTCTCAGCCTGCTCGTCATCGTCACCGGGGCGGGACTTCTCTTGGGGCGCATTTCGTACCTTCAATCCCGATCCATCAGCCGACCGCAGGATTTTCTGCTGCCCATTTTCATCCTTCTTACGTTTATGACCGGGGTCCTCGCCTCCCACCCCCATTGGAACCCCTTCCCCTACCAATCGACTTTATTGGTCCACATGCTGAGCGGAAATTCTCTTCTGGTTCTGGTCCCCTTCTCCAAGCTTGCCCACGTCATCCTGTGGCCCTTCCGCCACTTGGCCACGGAACTGGCCTGGCGGTTTCCTCCAGAGGCCGGATCGAGGATCCTCTCCACTTTGGACAAGGAGGATAAAGTATGAAGGCCATACTCACGGATGTGACTCGCTGTATCGGATGCGAGCTCTGCGTGGCGAAATGCAAGGAAATCAATAAGCTGGGTGTCGATCGGCCCTGGCCCTGGCTATCCCCCGACAGGCTCTCGGCCGCCCGTTGGACCACGGTAATCACCCGCCCCGGAAGCCGTTACGTCCGCAAGCATTGCCAGCATTGCCTCGATCCGGCCTGTGTGGCCGCCTGTCCGGTTGCGGCCCTGCGACGAACCCCCGAAGGCGCCGTAATCTATGACGTCTCGGTCTGTCTGGGCTGTCGATATTGCATGAATGCCTGTCCTTTCGGGATCCCTCGATATAACTGGGAAAGTGCCCGACCGGCGATTCAGAAATGCAATCTCTGCCACCCCCGAATCCTCGAGGGGAAAAAACCCGGGTGTGTCGAGGTCTGCCCCACGGAAGCCACGATCTTCGGCGATCGCGAGGAACTGCTTGCCGAAGCAAGACGAAGGCTTCAGGCCGAGCCCGATCGTTATCTCCATAAGATCTGGGGGGAGCACGAGGTCGGGGGAACCTCCGTACTCTATCTTGCGAACATCGATCTTGGCTTTCTCGGCTGGAAAGAGGACCTGGGGAAGGATCCCCTCCCCCAGCTCACCTGGAACATTCTCACGAAAATGCCCCCCGTTTTCCTGGGAATTGGAGGACTCCTGGCCGGCATCTATTGGCTGGGAGAGCGGAAAAACAAGATCCAAGCGGAAACCAAAAATAATTCCGGCTCCAAGGAAGGTCCGAAACGATGACGCGCAACAGGCGGCTTGCCGTTACCAGGAACATTCTTTGGATGATCACCGGCGTTGCTTGCACCGTTGGAATCGCCCGTTTGATCTTTGGTCTGGGCGCGACCACCGCCCTCACAGATGACACCTCCTGGGGAATCTGGATCGGCTTCGACGTCATGGGCGGCGTAGCTCTCGCCGCGGGGGGCTTCGTCATCGCCGGCATGGTGTATATTTTTCATCTCAAGGATTTCCGGCCTCTGTTGCGATCGACGGTTTTGACGGCATTCCTGGGCTATCTCGCGGTCATTATCGGTCTCACGCTGGACATCGGCCGCCCCTGGATGATCTGGAGCCCCACCCTCAACTGGCAAATCCACTCGCCCCTCTTCGAAGTGGCCTGGTGCGTGATGCTTTATACGACCGTCCTGGCCCTGGAATTCGCCCCCACCGTGTTCGGGAAGTTCCCCCAGACGCAGCGGGTCTTTCAGGTCCTGAGGCGGATCACCATCCCCTTGGTGATCCTCGGAATCATGCTCTCCACCATGCACCAATCGACCCTGGGAACCCTCTTCGCCATCATGCCCTTCCGGGTGCATCCCCTGTGGTATACCCCTTGGCTCCCCCTTCTCTTTTTCGTCTCCGCCATCACCCTGGGATTGGCCATGGTCATTGGCGAGTCCATCGTTTCCGGATGGCTGTTCCACCGTGAATTAGAGCGACCGCTTCTTAAGCGGATCGCCCGGGGGCTTCAATATGGTTCGATCCTCTATTGCGGACTCATTCTGGCCAACCTCTCCCTTTATGGGAAACTTCCCCTTCTCTTCCGCAGTTCCTGGGAGAGTATTCTCTACGGGGTGGAACTCATGATTTCCGCGGTCGCCCCCGCGATTCTCCTCTCGATTCCGCGATTCCGCTCTTCCCTGGTCGGGCTTGGAATTAGCGCGGCCATGGTTGTAGTCGGCTTTATCTTGAACCGGATCAACCTTGCCATCATTTCCATGATTCCCACCACCGGGTCGGGCTACTTCCCTTCCTGGATGGAGATCGCCGTCAGCCTGGGGATCGTTTCCGCTGCCGCGCTGGTCTTCTTTTTCTTTGTCGAGTACTTCGGCGTTTATGAGCCTCTCCCCTTCCGGGAACCCCGGGACAACGATCTCTCCCTCCCGACTTTCGACCGTTCCACCGAAGTATGGCTCGGACCCCGCCTGATCCGCAACACCAGCGTCCATCTCCTCTTTTTCCTCATCGGGGCCAGTTTCTCCTTCGCCCTTCTGCCGCAGAGCGCCGTTCAGGGGGCTTTACCCAAAACTATGGCTGTGGCCGGACCTCGGGGGCTGAGTCCGATGATCATCGATGGAAACCGGGTTGATCGGGTCGTTGTCTTCGACCATGACCGGCATATCCGGGAACAGGGGAGAGACGAATCGTGCGTCAAATGCCACCACCTGCTAAAGCCCATGGACGAGGCCACATCTTGCGCGGAATGCCACCGGGACATGTTCCTCAAAACCTCGATTTTTAACCATGACGCCCATCAGCGAAGACAAGGGGGAAACAAGGGGTGCGAGAAATGCCACCCGCAAAACGATCCCAAATCGGCCAAAACCGTCAAGGTATGCACCGAATGTCACACCACCATGATGGTCAAAGGCTCCCGGGTGACCCTCCAAACCAAGGGAGCGGATCGTCTGAAGTATGCCGTGGGATATGCGGATGCCATGCACGGGCTATGCGTTCCCTGCCACACGGAAAAGGCGAAGGAGTACCAGGAAAAAAGGTTGGCGGGGAAACCGCGGATCTCCCCCGAGGGATCCCCCATGACCGAAGCGGAATGGGTCTCGAAAGAACGGCTCCAATTTTGCCCAACTTGCCACCGGGAGCTTCATTACACGAAGGACCCGATTCCTACGATTATTCTTCCGCCAAGGGAGCGGAAGGAAGGCGCCGTGCCTCTCTTTTTGGACATGCGCCCCGCGCCGGAACGCGAGGGAACGGCCGCATTCCGGCAAACGCACCTGCCCGGGAGAAAGGAACCTTGAAGAAGAGAATTTTGATCATCGATGATGAACCCGATTTGCTCATGTATCTGAAGACCTTTCTCGGGGACCAGGGATTTGAGGTGTCTTGCGCCGAGGATGTTCCGTCGGCATTCCAAATGATCCACCGGGAAAAGCCGGATCTCGTTTGTTTGGATATCATGATGCCCATCCAATCGGGGATTTCTTTCCATGAGCATCTCCGCCGGGACGTATTGTCGCAGCAGATTCCTGTGATTATCATCAGCGGTCTAAGCGAGGAATCTCTGAAACCATCGATCCAAGAAGTGGAAGCCGACGGAACCATCGGGAAACCCTACCGGTTTCTGAATAAGCCGGTGGATTTGGATCTTTTGCTCTCCGCGATCCGTGAGGCTCTGCCGTAGCGGGCGGATTCCCTGAAAGGAGGAGGTATGACCGAAAACGCCATCCAACCGTCGGTCCCTTCCAGTGGCTTGCTGGAGCCCTGCCAACGGCTCCAGAAGTGGCTCTGCGAAAACCTCTTTGCCAGCCTGCCCATGAGCGTTGCGGTCATCGACCGGGAACGGCGCATCGTGAAGGCCAACTTCATCTTCGAACAAAAGTTCGGGCCTTTCTCCGGCCGGCATTGCTTCGAGGCCTACAAACATCACTCCAACCCTTGTGAAAAATGTGGGGTGATGGAGATCTTCCAAGACGGCAAAACCTGCCACAGTTATGAAAGGGGGATCGATCGCTCCGAGGCGCCCGTCGACTATCTCATGCATATGACCCCGATCCCCGGAGAGAATCAGGATGCAGAGATCCAATACGTCCTCCAAACGGCCATGGATATCACTCCTTGGGCCCAGCAGGAGCAGGAATATCGCCTTTTCTATGAACACGCCCCCTGCACCATCGCGGTTTTGGACCGAGACTACCGGATCGTCCGGGGAAACCGGAGGCTGAGCGCGCTTTTTGGAAACCATTTGGGAAGACACTGTTATGAAGCCTTCAAGAATCTGCCTGAGAAATGCTCCGTTTGTCCGGCCGAACGGACCTTCCAGGATGGAGGAATCTATCATGCCGTGCAAACGGGAGAGACCCAAGAGGGCAATGTTACCAACTATATTGTCACCAGCGCCCCCCTGCTTCAGTCGGAAAACCGGGTGGAACAGGTAGTCGAGTTGTCCATAGACATCACCCAAGAGAGGATTTTGGAGACCGAAGTTGGCAAACTCCGAGCGATCCAGGAAAGCCTCATTGAAAACTCCAACCGTGGAATTCTGGCTATTGATCAAACAGGCAAAATCATGATTTTGAACGCGGCGCTGGAAAAATTGCTCCAGCGAAGGAAGGAGGAAATCCATTCCCTCGCCGACCTGGAGCCCCACCTCCCCCCCTTCCTGCGGCAAATCATCGAAGAAGGAGTGGAAACCTGCCTGCTCCCCGGCGGTCCGCCGATCTGGGCCCAAGACGGGGAAGAAATTCCCGTCCGCTTTACGAACATTTGTCTCAAAATGGGCCAGGAGACCCTTGGCTATGCCTCCTTCTTCGAGGATTTAAGGGAAATCAAGCAACTGGAGAAGGAGAAACTGGAGGCAGAGCGTTTGGCCGCTGTGGGGCAAACCGTCGCCGGAATCGCCCATGGCGTGAAAAACATTATTATGGGGCTGGAGGGCGGGCTTTATGTCGTCAAATCGGCGTCAAAAAAGCAGGATTCCAAATTGGGCGAAGAAGGTTGGCGGATGTTGGAAAATAATATCATGAAAATCTCCGCCTTGATCAAGGACTTCCTAAATTTCTCAAAGGGCCGGGAACCTCGACCGCGCTGGGTTCATCCCGCCCAAATCGCCCGGGATGTCATTGCCCTCTATGAAGAGGCGGCGCGCAAGGAGGGGATTACCCTCGTTGCCGACCTTAGCGAAGGAATCGAGACCGCCCCGATGGACCCTCAAGAAATGCATTCCTGTCTGGCAAACCTCGTTTCCAACGCCATCGATGCTTGCCGGATGAGCGATCCCCCCGGAGGGCGAATCGCTGTCTCCCTCCGGGAAAAAGGAGGCTCGATCCTCTATGAAGTTCTTGACAACGGCTGCGGAATGGATTACGAAGTGAAAAAAAAGGTATTCACAACCTTTTTTTCCACAAAAGGAATGGGCGGAACCGGCCTGGGGCTGTTGACGACCCGGAAGATTGTCCAGGAGCATGGGGGGAAAATCGAGTTTGAATCCATGGCCGGGCAGGGCACGAGGTTCACCATGGTCTTCCCCCGTAACCGTCTGCCCAAGCCTGCTGAGCCAACATAGGATTCGACGAGGGAATGAAGATTCCGCAAGGGGTCCAGCAAAGGATGCGATAATGGAAAAATCAGAGGCAAAGACCGTATTGGTCGTAGATGACGAACCGGATATCGTATTTTTTTTGAGAGCCGTCCTCGAAGACCATGGCTTCCAGGTGATGACGGCTTTTAACGGCCAAGAAGCCACCGACAAAATGCGCCAGCAACCCCCCGACCTTATATCTTTGGATCTGATCATGCCCGGAAAAAGCGGAATCCGCTTTTTCCATGAGCTTCGCAAAAACAAAGAGTGGAGCAAAATCCCCGTCCTGTTCGTATCGGGCCATGTCCGCGAAACCATCGATGGATCCAATCTTGTTGAAATATTAAAGGATCGAACTCTATCGGGACCGGCAACCTATCTGGAAAAACCGGTGAATGCCCAAACGTACATTCGGACCATTAACACCATCCTGGGTCTGGAACAAAAAACCGAAGAGCAGGCGGAGGAAGGGTCGCCGGAGCTGCAAGATCAGGTCGAATCGCTCCTGTCAAATGCACCCCCTGAAACCCTGGAGAGAATTCTTCAGATGCTCAAGGAGAATAAAAAAGGAGGCTGACCCCCCACCGCCAAGGAGGAAACGGCAACCGGATGATTCTCCGCGTACTTTAGGGGAAGATTTGATCCCTTCCTCTCGTTTTTTCGGTAGAACGGGAGGGAAACCTCCGGCCCAAACCAAAGAAAGGAAGGTACGAACATGCCCGGCAAGAAAATTCTGGTGATTGACGATTCGCCCGATATCGTCTCTTTTCTGACCACACTTCTCCAGGATCACGGGTATGAAACCTGCTCGGCGAAGGACGGTGAGGAGGGGTGGGAAAAGGTCCGCGGGGAGCATCCCGATCTGATCTGTCTGGACCTTCTAATGCCCCAAAAATCAGGGGTAAAACTCTATGGGCAAATCCGTAAAGACCCAGCCCTCAGGCATATTCCCGTGATTATGATCACGGGTTTTGGCCCTCCGGAATACCCGGGGATCGGCTTCAAACGTTTCATTCATCAGCGTTCTGCAGTTCCGCCCCCGGATGGATACCTGGAGAAACCCATCAACCCGGATGCGTTAATCGAAACCATTGCCGCTATTTTCGAAAATCGGAACCCCAAAGGAATTCACGGAGAGCTTGCATAAAGGTAACATTTTAGCCGTTTGAAAAATGGGCTAAAACGAACTGCAAATTATAAAGATCAAATTGAAAAATCGATGGTCTTTTCCGCAAAATTTGCATTTTCTAAAAGCGGAAACCGGATCCCTCGCCTGAGAATCCGAGATAATATCACTTCGGGAATGGAGGTTTTGAATTGAAAAGGATCCTTATTCTTGTATTATTTTCCATCGCGTTTCTTGCCCCCCCAAATGCCCAATCCTCCTCCAAACGACTATTTATCTTTGCGGGCTCAGCCAGTAAACCCGCAACCGGAGAGGTTATAAAAGCCTTCCAGAAAAAGCTTGGGATACCGGTGGATATCACTTTTGGCGGATCGGGATTTGTCCTTTCCCAGATGAAGCTGGCGAAAAAAGGAGATATCTACTTTCCTGGATCTTCAGACTTCATGGAGCTCGCAAAAAGGGAAGGCCTCGTCCTTCCAGAATCGGAAAAAATTGTCGTCTATCTTATTCCGGCGATCAATGTCCAGAGGGGTAATCTAAAGAATATTTATTCGCTCAAGGACTTATCTAAGGAAGGGTTTCGTATCGCCATTGCCAATCCGGAAGGTGTTTGTGTGGGGCTTTACGCCGTAGAGATCATCGAAAAGAATATGCCTCCCGCCGAAAAAGAGAAATTCAAAAGGAATTTGGTGAATTATACCGAAAGCTGTGAAAAAACGGCCACCGTCATCTCTATGAAGACAGTGGATGCCGTTCTTGGCTGGCGAGTTTTCCAGCATTGGGACCCGGAACGGATCGAAACGATCTATTTGAAACCCGAACAGATTGCACGAATCGGTTATCTTCCGATCGCCATCTCGAAATATTCCCAGGACAAGGAGCTGGCTCAGAAATTCATAGACTTCACCTTATCCCCACAAGGAAAAGAGATCTTCCGGAAATACCATTACTTAATGGATCTTGCGGAAGCAAGGCGTTACGCCCAACCGAATACCCCGGTTGGAGGTGAGTACGCGCTCCCGCGAGACTGGAATAAAAGGGTTCCGCGAAATTGAAATAAATTCCCCGAAAGTAGGACATTGCCTTAAGAGTCGATGTGAGTAATGAATTGAAAGGAGAATCTGCGGATGAAAAGCAAAACCAAAATCGGAATCATTATCGGCGATCGTTGTCGATGAAAAGACTCGGTTGGCTTATAATTAATCCTCAAGAACAATAAACGCACATATAAATCAGCATTGTCCGGTTAGAAAGTAGCATGGTCGTTATTTTTGCCCCAGAGGGGCGTACGATGGTAGCCGGGGCATTTATGCCCCGGATAAAACGAATATTTCATCACGTCGCGCAGCGACGTGATGACGCTTTTTCGCTTCCACGGCCGGGGGATGAATCCCCCGGCTACTATCATCCTGTCCCTCCGGGACATTTACCCCTGGCTGCAAAAACCTAACCGGACAATGCTGCATAATCCGGCCCCCGGCTGGGAGCTCCTTAGTCTGTCCTGGCAAAAACTTCACGGGTGCTGGGGAGATCGAGATCCATGTCTCTTGTTGCTCTTCCTTGAATTGCCCTTCATCGGGCCCTTTTACATTTCCATCATGGGAGGAATATGAAAACCCGCATAACAATCCTTTGTGAAAACACGGCCTCCATCCGGGGGGGACTGGGCGAGCACGGATTTTCGGCGTACCTGGAAACGGAAGGGGGAAATTTTCTTTTCGACACCGGACGGGGGGTTAGTTTGACCCCCAATCTGCTGACCTTTGGCAAGGACCCGCAGGCCATTCAGAAGATCATCCTGAGCCACGGACATCACGATCACACAGGCGGTCTTCCGGCCATCCTCGAGCTGCTGAACGGGGTGGAGGTCTGGGGACACCCGGATATTTTTTCCCTCCGCTACAAGATCACCCGGAAAGGTGACAAGGAGGTCAAGCGTTTCGTGGGGATGAAATTCCAGCGGACTTATCTGGAGAGCCTGGGCGCGAGGTTCGCCCTGGAAAAATCGTTTCGGCCGATTACGCAAGATATGGATCTGACCGGAGAGATCCCCCGGGTAACCTCCTTCGAAAAGGGCGATCCCGGACTCTTTGCCGAAGACGAGGGGGGCCTGATCCCGGATCCGATTGCGGACGACAACTCGGTGGTGATCGATTCCCCCAAGGGACTGGTCCTGCTTCTGGGGTGTGCCCATGCCGGCTTAATCAATATCCTGGAGTATGTGTTGAAACAAACTGGCCGGGATGGAGTTCATGCCGTGATTGGGGGAACCCATCTGGATTTCTCATCTTTGGCCCAGGTGGACGAAACGATAGCCGCTCTAAAGAATTTCAACGTGGAGAGGATCGGGGTTTCCCATTGCACCGGATTGAAGGCCGCGGGGCGCCTGCAGGCTGCGTTCGGTGAACGGTTTTTCAACTGCAACGTGGGAGAGGTATTGGAATTTTGACCGCATCGTGACCAAAAATAAAATTGAATCTCTCGGGGAGGTTTAGATGAAAATTGGACGTTTTTTTTACAACGGAAATATTCTCTACGGCCGAGTTGAAGGGGAGATAGTTCACCTTTGGGAGGGGAATCCTTTTTCCGAATATACGGAGCACAAAGAGTCTGTTCCTCTATCGCTCTTGCAGGTCTTGATTCCGGTCACTCCTTCCAAGATCATATGTGTAGGACAGAATTATCACGAACACATCAGGGAATTGGGAGTACCCGTTCCAAAAAAACCAGTCATATTCTTAAAACCTCCCTCCTGTCTTATTGGACCGGATGAGTTCATCCTCTACCCGCCGCAGGCGGCACGGGTCGATTACGAAGGTGAGGTGGCCCTGATCATCAAAGAAACCATGAAAGATATCCCCCCCGAGCAAGCCCTCCGTTTTCTCCTCGGAATTTCTTGCTTTAACGACGTGACGGAACGG
>Ga0315286_10003984_pt1 | contig 14098 bp, 6 predicted proteins | sample YL17G10_0_MG_FD_205038 | JGI IMG/M metagenome (GOLD analysis project Ga0315286, IMG submission 205038) | Sediment microbial communities from Yellowstone Lake, YNP, Wyoming, USA - YL17G10_0 | ecosystem: Environmental > Aquatic > Freshwater > Lake > Sediment | place: USA: Wyoming | collected... | reverse complement strand
TTCAAGGCCAAGGCCGGCGCCGTGGCCAAGGCCCTGGAGGCCCTGCCGCCGGAGAAGGCCGCCGCCATGCTGGAGCTTGGCAAGGTCTCCCTCGAGATCGAGGGCCTTGGGACCGTCGAGCTGGGCCGCGACGAGGTCCTGGTCGAGAGGAGCGCGACGGGCCCCTACCAGGTCATGGAGACCGAGCGCTTCGCCATCGTGCTGGACACAACGATCACCGAGGACCTGAGGGCCGAAGGCCTGGCCCGCGAGCTGAACCGCCGGGTCCAGCAGGCCCGCAAGGATATGGGCCTGAACGTCGAGGACAATATACGCGTCAAGGTCCAGTGCCCACCGGCCATGGCGTCCACGCTGGCGCCCTGGGTCGATTACCTTAAGGGCGAGACCCGGGCCACATCCTTCGAGCTCGGGGCCGAGCCCACGGGGGACAGGGTCGAGGCCTTTTCCATCGACGGCCAGGACGTAAAAGTCGGGATTACGGCTGTGAAGTAATAGGGCCCCTTCAGAACCCGAGCATGTTTTTCAGTATGTTCGCGTAGGTGTGGTTCCTGAAGTAGGTGAGGTCCTCGACGGAGAACGGCAGGATCACCGGGCTCCTCAGGAGGGCCTTGCTCTCCGAATAGGTCTTGAAGTACTTCTCGGAGATGCGCTCGAACTCCTGATAGGACCTGAAGGCCGACAAGCTGTAGAACTCGTAGGGCAGCGAGCACAAAAAGAAGCTTGGCAGGCCATCCTTCCCGCCTATGAGGCTCTTCTCGTTGAACGAGCCCGCCGTCTTGGGGTTCAGCATGTAGTGCGTGAAGATTATCATGCCCATGCCGAGGCGGGCCAGGTCCGGGATGACCGCAGTCTTGAGGTAGCCATCGGCCTCCAGTTTCCGGCGCATCTTGGAGACCACCTGCCTCGAGACCTTTATCTTCTCGGACAGGGCCTTGTCCGGGAGCTCCGGGAACCTCACGAGCCCGTACAGGACCTTCCTTTCGGTGATCGACAGGTCCAGTTTCTCCCGGGCCCCGCCCATGGTGGCCCTCCTCCCGTTGGCCTCCGTGGCCTTGCCGATGTTCTTGTCCCCCATTTCGAACAGGCTGTTGAGGAGGGGTGCGAACTCGAAGAAATTCATTAAGTTGGTCAATGGGTACGGCAGGTACGAGAAGGTGAGGTTGTTCTCGTCAACGGCCTTGACGAACCGCTGGTTCCTGTAGTACTCGTCATAGGTCGTCCTCGCCTGTGTATAGGTGCAGGCGGCCCCGAGCATCACGAAATGGTACGGGTTGCTTATGCCGAAGTACGTCGCCGGGACGGTCTCCTCGGTCTTCATGAGGATGTCGTTGCCGTAGGGGGCCACCGGCCTGAAGGACCCATGGCTCACGGTCATGATCTCGCAGCCCAGGTTGTGGAACTGCGGGATGCGGACCTTCATGAAGTGGCCGCGCTCGTGGAGCCGTCGGCGGATGGAGGTCACCGTCGACATCTTCTCGTCGAGGACCTCGGAGAGCGCCCGGTCGTTGAGGTCGGGGTACCGGACGAGCCCGTATAACGTCGTTCTCTCCTTGGGCGTAAGGGAAACGTCGGTCATGCGAAAAAAGCCACGGTCTTATTACAATAAATATCTTTTGTAGGTCGTTTTTTACTTAAAAACAACATTAGAGCAAGGAAAACCGCTGCCATGTAATTTTTGGTCGAAACCCTCTATTCGTCCTTCTTCTCGGGGGCCTCTTCCTTCTTCTCCGCCTCGGCCTCCTTCTTCCTGACGTACTCTTCTATGAACTGGACGGTCTCCAGCTTGGCATGCTCCCTCAGGTCCGACACGACCCTTATCTTGACCTGGTACCAGGTCGGGTCGTACTTGCAAATGTCCGCGAGGGTTATCTTGGCCACATCGCCGTCCACGGCGATCTTGAACTCGTCTTGCTGGATGTAGTAAAGGGCTATGATGGCCCTGACCTTCTCCTCCGCGGTCTTGGCCACGCCCGTTATCTTGTACTTGTACTTCAGCGTCATGCCCGCCAGCCGGTGGTTGAAGTCCACCCGGATGCGGCCTGCCGTGGCCAGGGTTATCACGCCGGTCCTGCCGTCCATGGTGACCTCCATGCCGGGATAGGGCTCGGGGACCTCCCCGGACTCCTTGTCCTCCTTGAACTCGGGCAGCTTCATGATCTTGGCCTTGGCGAAGACCTGGATCTTCTTCAGGTCCCTCTCGCCGTAGGCCTTCTCGGGCGGTATCTCGATGTCGTAGTCCTTGTCCACCTCGGCCTCGAGCAGGTACTCGCCGAGGCCCTTGAGGCCCCCCTCGACGCCAGCTATGAACGGCCTGGCCGTGTAGACCTCACGCTCGTTGAATATCTCGGCCTCCTTGGCCTTGTCCTCGTGGGTCGTGTCGAACAGCTCGTCCTTCTTGGCGGCCAGATCGACCGTCCAGGCATCGTATTCAAGGAACACTATGTCGCCCTTCTCCATCGGCATACTCTCCATCATTCCCATCTGGGGGTATTGGCCAATAACATAGTCCTTTAAAAGCATTATGGTCGCAGTCCCCGTCGGGCCCTGCCATCTCAGGTCTCGACACGGACCTCGATGGTCCTGGTGGCTATGACCGCTGGATCCCCGGCGCTCGAGACCATGACCAAAAGGTTCATGTCCGCGGTCCGGTTGGCCAAAGGCTCGATGGTGAGCAGGAACGATGCGTTCCGGCCCGGGTCTATCGTAAGTTCCGTGTTGGCCGGGGAGGCGCTCAGGTTGGCCATGGCGGTCACCTTGACATCGAAATGGTCCATGCCATTGCCCCTGTTGTCCACCGAAATGTTCACCACGGCCTTGGAGCCGTAGTGCATTGTGACCGCGTCACGATCAAAGTCTAGGCCCACGTCATAGAACTGGAGGACATTGACTGGCACCGTGACCCGATTCTCTGCGGTGCGGTTTTTATCCGTGCCATTGACCCGCTCCGTCCAGCGAGCCTTGGCCCACAGCTCTATCCGGAACGTGGAAACGGGCGCGTTCGCCGGGACAATCAACTGGTACCACGATTCCGCTCCAGGTTCGCACCACAAGTAACAACCAGTTGTCGGGGTGAACTCGAACACATTCTGGCCGAACTCGATGCCCCAGCCGGCCGGCAGGTCCGCCCCGACCACGACCGTCATATTGCGGTTGGCCAGGTCGGTGAGCTGGAACTTGTTGGGCTCCACCTGACCGTGCCATGCTGTCTGCACTTCCGCCGCGGGCAATATCGTGACGAATCCGACCTGGGCCTCGACCATGGCGCCTTTGCTGTGCCTCTTTCCCGAATCGTCCTTCCATGTCAGGGTGATATTCACCAACCCCTGATCCCCCAGGCTGGCGTTGGCGGGCGACCTGATGTAGAAGGTGACGTTTCGATCTTTATCCGGCGGAACCGTCACGTCCATCTTGGGCACATCCGTCGTGTTGTTGAAGGAGGCATTCCAGCCGGCCTTCAACGTGGAGCTCCAAGGCTTCAGAACAAGGGTGAACTTTTGGTCCACGTTGCCCCAGTTCGTGACGACCGCTGTCAGATTGGCCGTGGAGTTCTGGCCCATGTTCGCCGAGTTCGATGGCAGGCCGAGGCTTCCATCGTGGTTGATCGTCGCTTGGTACATGGGCACGGGCGTGAAGCACCCGGCCAGTAGGGTGAACACCACCACACCGGTGACCCACCGCTTCCCATCGAGCGGCGTGATATCATTGAGCGGCGGCGGGTGGCCTATGCCAAGGAACACGAGTATGAAAATGAACAGGATCCAGCCGAAGTACTGGAAGTAGAAAGACAGGGCAAGCATGAGGATTATGGACGCATAGGAGAAGTACTTGGCCTTGTCACCGAACATGGCCCTGGCCACGTGGCCCCCGTCCAGTTGGCCCGCAGGGAGCAGGTTCAGGAAGGTGACAAGCAGTCCGACCCAGCCGGCCAGGGCCGTCGGGTGCATCATATAGTTCCCCGTCGGGAATGCCATGGCTAGGGCGTCGAAGAACACGCTCCTGCCGAGATAGACCAGGCCGGTGGCGTCCGGCGGCACCGGCATTGCGAAGACCTGGGTGAGCTTGAAGCCGAGGATTATCACGGGCACCGCCACGGCGAAGCCGCAAAGCGGACCGGCGACGCCTATGTCCAGCAGGGCCTTCTTGTTCGGTATTGGCTCGCGCATGCTGATGAACGCGCCGAAGGTCCCCAGGGGCGGCACCGGCATCGGGATGAAGAACGGGAGGCTCGCGGCCACCCCGTGCCTTTTGGCCATCATGTAATGGCCCAGCTCGTGTATGCCGAGTATGGTCATGAGCGGGAAGGCGAAGAACAGCGCTCCATAGCCGATGGCCCTGGGCGTGAAGACCTGCCAGATGTCCTTGGAGTTCATGTGTAGGTTGTCGTATGACCACCAGTTCACGGCGCCCACCATGACCGTGGTCAGGATTGTGAGCAGCAGCATGGCGACGTTCCATTTTATGGACCTGAACTTCAGGAGGGGCCTCTTCTGGACGTAGATGATGTGCTCCCCGCCCTCGAAGAGCACCATGGGGACGTAGCCCCTCACCAAAAGGTCCCTGCGGAGGGTGTTGAAGTCCTTCTCGAGGTTCGCCGGGTCCAGGTCAACGAAGAAGGCCGCGGAGTCCATCTCCCACCGGACGTCATAGGTCCTGAAGTAGCGGTTTATGACGACCTTGAGCTTGTCCACATCGTCGCCTTTTAGCATCCCGGCGCACCATCCCCGGCCGCCGTCCGCTCGACGGGGCCCGGTCATTGCTGTCCTATCATTCACCCCGGATATATATTTTGCATAGGTCTCGCTGACTGCCCTCGGGGCGTCATCAAGATATATAGTGAACCTCGCGTATACGCGGATTATGGTGGAGGCCAGGGCCAGCTCCGTCAAGTCCGCCGCGTCCGGGACTGCCTTCATTTTCATAGGCCGGCTGGCCGACGCCATCGTCGGTTTCATGTTCAGCATCGTGGGCGCCAGGCTCATGGGCAAGGACCTCTACGGCTTCGTCGGGGCCACCCTTGGCATAGTCAGCATCATGGCCCTGATGGGGGACATGGGCGTCCCCTATGCAACAACGAAATTCATCTCGCAGTACCTGGCCAAGAAGAGACACTCGCACATCCGCGCCGTCATCTTCAACACCTTCCTTTTGGAGGCCCTCCTGGGCGGCCTTGCGGCCATCCTCTGCGTCGGCCTCGCGGGCCCCCTGGCCAACGAGGTCTTCCACAGGCCCGACATCGTGAACTACATACGCTTCGGGGCCCCGCTGGCCTTCTTCGAGCCGGTCATAAACGGCCTCACGGCCATCTTCCAGGGCTACCAGCGGCAGGAGTACTATGCCCTCTCGGTGTCGCTGACCAGCATGGTCCGTTTCGGGAGCTCCTCGGTCCTCCTCATGATCAACCCGACGGTGGAGAGCGCGCTGCTGGGCTACATCATCGGGGCCATCGTGGCCTCGGTGCTCTTCAGCGTCATCGTGCTCGTGAAGATCCTTCCGGGCCTCGGCAAGGTCACGGCCCCCAAATGGCCCGAGCTCAAGGAGATGTTCGGCTACAGCATCCCCGTCGTTCTCACAATGGCCTCGGTCCAGCTCTTCAACTGGATCGGCACGCTCTTCCTGACGGCCTTCGGCAGGGCCGAAGAGATCAGTTGGTTCAACATAGCCTACGGCATGGTCAACATGCCCGTTATACTGTCGACATCGGTGGGCGCCGCATTCTTCCCGATAGTCACGGACCTGCACGCCCGCGGCAAGCACCGGCTGCTCAGCGATTCCTACGCCCGGGCCGTGAAGTTCACGTCCTTCGTCATGATTCCTGTCGTCCTCATCCTGATGGTCGTGGGCCAGCCGTTCATGTACGTTCTCTACGGCACGGACTTCATGCCCGCCTACGAACCCTTCCTCATCCTCTCATTGTGGGGCCTCATCCGGCCCATAGCCGCCATCTCGAACGCCGTTTCAAACGGCATAGGGAAGCCCTTCCTGAACACCAAGGCGAACTTCATTTGTCTTGCCCTGTCCTTCATCCTATGTGCGCTGCTCGTCCCCGTGAACAGGCCTTACCCGCTAGACCTCATCCCGGTCAAGGGCCTCATGGGGGCGGCCTGGGCCGTGACCATAGCGTTCATCGTCGGTCTCTCATTGCAGATCTACTACGCCCTAGGAATCACTAAAACACGGCTGCCGTTCGATGCCTGGGGCAAGTTCCTGCTGGCCTCGACGCTGTCCGCCATAGTGTTGGTCCTCTTGCTCCGCATGCTCATCCCGTTCCTGAACAACAATGGGCTCCTCATGAGCCTCCTGGCCTCCGTCGGCCTCGCCCTGCTGGGTTTGGCGATCTACCTCGGCATCGTAAAGCTCATGCGCGTTCTGGACAAGGGCGACGTCGGGCTCGTCGAAGCCATGCCGCTACCGATGAAGTCCACGGTCCTGAGGGTCTTCAAGGTCCTCGCGAAGTGAGCGGTCCATTCAATAAATAAGTTCCTCCAGCACGCCATCCAGCTCTTCCACCGCCTCGGCCCACGAACGCGACCGGCCGTACTCGCCCTCGGTTGCCACGACGATGCTCAGCTTTCCGGCGACGCGCTCGATGATATCCGCGGCCTTGGCCGGGGCCTCGGCCGGGACCTTTGTCCCGCCGCAGGACCTCAGCGTGTCCGTCAGTCCTCCGAGCTCGGTGCCGACGATGCCCAGGCCGCAGGAGGCCGCCTCCATCATGGCAAGGCACACATCGGGCATGACCGCGTCCTGGGTCCGCCTCGGAAGAAGGGCGAAGACCCGGTGCCGTCGGAGGACCTCGGGCATTTTCACATGTGAGACCCGGCCCAGGAACTTGATCGAATCCTCCAGCATGGCCTCCTTGGCCTTCCTCTTGAAGGCCTTTGCCTGGGGGCCGGTCCCAATGACGGACAGGAAGGCGTCCTGGCCCTTGTCCAGTAGGGTCTTCACGACATCGACGAGCGTGTCCACGCCGCAGCCCTTCCTGAGGTCGGTGACCGTGACTATGCCCAACTCCTTGGGCCGGTCCTTGGGTGGAGAGAATAGTCCATGGTCCACGCCAGGCGGCAGGACCTTCATAAAGGCCTCGTCGAAGTCCGCCTCGATGAGGTTGGACTTGGCCCAGCGGCTCACGGGCATGAAGAGGTCGCAGTTCCGCAGGACGCCCTTCTCCGTGGGGCCGAGGCCCTCGAGCTCGTTGCCCCACGCCAACATCGCGACGTTGAGGCCCGCCTGCTTGCCGAAAGAGGCTCCTAGAACGCAGGCCTCGCCCGAATCCAGCCCAAGGACGACGTCGAAATCCTTCTCCTTCTGGAGCCGGAGCATGTCCATGACCTGCTTGAGGGCCTGGAACCCCGTGCTGGCAGTGATGGCGATGGACGGCCTGACGTCGAGCTCATAGGCCGCGTCCTTGAACTGACCCTTGAGCTCGGGGACGGAATCGAAGACCCGGAGCCTGACCTTGTGGCCCCGGCGTGCGAGCTCGTGGGCCAGGTAATGGGCCGCTATGCCTTGGCCGGAAACATTGAATCTCGATGCGAGGGCCAGGACCTTCATGCTGTTGTGAACGACCCACGGGAATAAAAGGATTTTCCGGCCCGGCTGGACACATCCCCCACGACAAAATCTAATAGTCAAATCCCAATCCCATGGCGATGCGGCTCCTGCACCTGCAGATGGACTATCCGCCCCGCATGGCCGGGGGGACGACGATCCACACCTACCAGCTGGCCAAGGCCGAGGTGGCCGAGGGCCATGAGGTCACGGTCATAGCCGCCGCAGCCAAGGATGCCCCGGCCGAGGAGATGATGGAGGGCGTCCGAGTGATCCGTGTCAAGGGCTCCTACACGCTGTCCTCCGGCAGGGCCGCGACCAGGGTCCTGAAGGATGTTGACATAGTCCACGGGCACGGTACCTGCGCCCGAGGGCACCTGTCCCGCAACCCCGGCTTCCCGACGGTCGTGAAGATGCACAACACATGGCTGGGCGAGCTGGAGCGGCACAAGCGGATGGGTACGCCCATACCGTTCTCCAGGAAGGCCTCCATGCGGCTCTACACCCGCATGGACCGCTACTGCGTCCGGCACGCAGACCACGTCATCGCCATCAGCGAGGTCATCAAGGCCGAGACCCTCCGCTACGGCATTCCGGAGGGGAAGGTCACCGTCATCCAGAACGGCGTCGACATCGAGAGGTTCGATGTCAGCGACAAGGTGCGGGCCTCGGTCAGAAAGAGGCTCGGCTACTCGGACTCGGACGTCGTGGTCGGCTACATCGGCCGCGTCGAGCCCCACAAGAACGTGGGCGAGCTCGTGAAGGCCGTGCAGGGCCTGAAGGGGACGACGAAGGTCAAGTTGCTCGTGGTCGGCGGGGGCGACGCCCTTTCCGGCGTCAAGTCCGCCGCCTCATCGTTGAAGGGCAGGGCAAGGTTCACGGGCTTCGTGAACTACGACCAGGTCCCACAGTACTACGCCGCGAGCGACATCATAGTCTATCCTTCGGTCTACGAGCCCCTCGGGAACGTGGTCCTTGAGGCCATGGCCGCCGGCAGGCCGATCCTCGCGTCCGATGTCGACGGCATCCCGGAGATATTCGTGGAGGGCGCCGGATATCTGTTCGAGCCAAAGGCAGCATCCATCCGTGAGAGGCTTCAGGAGCTCGTGGACGACCCGGACCTAAGGCGTAAGATGGGCGAGAAGGGCCGGAGCTCCGTCGGTGCAAATTCCTGGCGCAATGTGGCTAGAAAGACGGTCACGGTGTGTAAAAAGGTATTATCGAAGGCCTAGGATTTCTTGGTCTTCTTCACCTTCTTGACGGCCTTTGGCGCATCGGACGATGCCCCGACACCACCGTTCCCCTCGCCGAGGTCCTTTGTGTACCTCTTCCAGTTACATTCTGGGCAGGTCGTGAACCTACCCTTCGTCTCGATTTTCTTTGAACCACAGACCGGGCACTTGTCCGACCCGATGTCGTGGATCTTGGACCAAAGGTCCTGCACCTCCGGGGCCTCCTCCACCCTTCCCTTCTCGAAGCGGTCCTCGTCCGCCTTCCTCTCGACTTCGCCGACACGCACCGTCCTGTGCGCATCACCTCCGGCCATCCCCTGGTCCTTGGTCGACCTCTTGCCATCGATGGCCTTGTCGAGACCCAGTTTGAGCAGAGGGGTCGAGAGCCCTTCCCCGGTCATCTCCTGCTCCTTCCGCTGGGCCCGGGAAAGGAACATGCCGAAAAGGACACCCATGAGTATGAGCAGAATGACGACCCCAACGACTGACCTTAAGAGGTTCCAGTCGATGTTGGTTGGTGTGGGGTTCGGCGGAACGGTCGGGGTCACCGGCGAACTGGCGTTCAAGTTGAAGGAGACGACGTTGTTCCCGTCCCTTGCTTCGTAATTCTTATCGTATGGATATACACTATCTACCGTAATTGTGACCGTCGTGATGTTGCTCGTCGGTTTTACCTCCAGGTAAACCGTCATGGACTCCCCGGGCTCTATCGCGCTCAACGTCTTGTAGTTGCCGGTGTTGCTATCAATGGCTGGGGAAACAGCGGCCTTTACGCTGGGGCGCGCCGCCTCGACGCTCCCTATGTTATGGACAGTGACCATGACCTGGACAGGGCTTCCGATTGTGTGGGCGGTCCCGACCACAACGACGTCCTCTGGGCCAATCTTCAGGTCCTGGCATGATATGATCGGAACAAGGTCCCCTCCCTCCGGAGGGAGCGTGATGTTCTGCCTCTCACCGTGCCAATTCACCTTCAAGACATATTCGTGGGCTGGGGTCCGGTTCCCTGAATTGTTGAGGTAGTAGCTAGGCAGCCAGAACCAATACTGCTCATTATGGAGGGTCGGGAGCTCATCATCAGACAGATCCAGATCAGCTACACGTCTCATGTCATCATCAAGAATTTCCGCATCGTAATCCATGACCAGGGCGCCGGTCCCTGTATCCGCCCTCAGGCGATAGATGGAGTACTTGGAATAGACCGTGAAGTTCGTTTGATAGTATTTCAAAAATGTGTTGTTCGAGTAGTCTATGTCCCTGCCAACGCTCACTATGCCATAGGTATAATTGAAGGTGTTTCCCTCGAGCCGGACCGAGGCGTTTATGCTCCACAAGTCGTAGCAATCCCTGAACTCGTTCCCCGCGACGAGCACTTCCGCATTCTCGCGACCCCTGGGCCTGCCCCAGACAAGTGATGTGAACGGTATCGCTCTAGTATTGCTCGAACTCAGGTCGAACGAGGCTGGCCTGACCCAGTTCGATATCACGAGCGGTCTGCTATAGCCTTCGAATCGGCTATCGAGGACGCTGCCTGCCGAATGGTCTAAGATCACGGATGCCTGATTGTGGGACTCGAAGCTGTCATTGACGAACAGGACATCCGAATCGTAGGCATAGATGTTGACATTATAATAGTAGTTCTCAGACACGACGAGACCGGAGTCGATCACCGTCAGATCGGATCCCAGGGCTATCATGCTCTCGATGCTCTCGGTGAAGTTACAACCATTGATGTTCAAGCGCGAATCCTCGGCAATGATGCCGAAATAATATGTTGTGAGCGCGGTCCCCACAAGCGAGACCGTCGTATTGTCCACCCAAAGCCCCGCCCCTAGATTGCCGTAGTGCTGGCCAGCTTTGTCCGTGAGCCATTTTCCACTTATGAGGGAATCCGTAATTCGAACGGTCCCGCTACGGGCTCTGATGCCCGTTGCAAGCTCGTACTTGGTCGACGTCATGGTCACGTTCCCGAATGACCACATGGACCAGAGGCCAGGATCGGGGACGTCAGCCTGCTTCGGGTCCTCCCACAGATCGGCTATGGCCGCGGCCCGCTCATCCGTCGCCAAATATTCCCTTGCCTCGACGACCCTAGAATCGCTCAGGACGACATCGCCACGGTTCAGGACGAATAGCCCCTTCCCGTCGACCGATATCTTGGAGCCGGAGGCGAGCAGCCTCCCGCCTTCACCGATAAGGACCCTGGTCGGCATGATCGTGTTGGTGAAATGCACGTCGGCCCCATCGAACTTGAGCGACACCCCTTTCGGCACAATCACCATCTCCTCGGCGATTCCCATAACGCTATCTATGGTGCGGTCGCCATCGACCAAGAGCACCGTCCTGTTGACGCGATTGTTGTCCTGGGCCGTGTCTGTCCATTTGTCCTCGCGCACGACCCTCGCATCGACATTCGTTGCCGTGACCGGGAGCTTGCAGGTGACCGGGACGAGCACTTCCTCTCCGCCATGGAGCCCGGCCAAGGTAGCCTCCCCAACGGTCTGGCCACTGGATGCGATAGTGAACCGCGCCTTCCCGCAGTCAGCCCCAAGGCAATTCGCACGTAGCATGAACGTCACTGGCAAGGATTGGCCATCCACGGCCGAGGCCTGGTCCGGCGTTATATCGTCCAGAACGATGTCCGAGGCCCTTCGTATTTCGACATCAACCTTTTCCGTCACCTGGACGTTGAAGGTCGAGCCCCCAAGGCCATACCTATCGAAGGATACCGCCAGCCGGTTGGATGTGTATGTGATCCTGGCGTCTTTGTCGACCGTGAAGTTCTCCACGGAAACACCGTGCATCCAATTGCTCCCGATGGAAAAGGAGATATCCTCGACCTCCCCAGACCTCAGGTTCGTCATGGTCCCGTTCAAATGATTCCCCAGGAGGACGCCGTGCTCAGCCTCGAACTTGTTCAATTCATCGGACAAATCGTTCATGTTAAAGTCTGGGAAGTTGAACTTGAAGCTCGCGGACGAGCTGTGCTTAAAAGCACCCAGCTTGGCCCCAGACACGTCGTTCGCTCGTACCAAAGCCCTGACGCTGTCGAGATCGATGTTCGCCTCGCTGTTCGATTTCTCGTCCAAGGCGAAGGTGTCGATGTTCTTGAATATGCAGTCCTTGAATTCGAGGTTATCGATGGAATGGAGCATCACCCCGACCGGGGAATCTGAGAATGTGACATTCCTGGCCTTGATGAAAGGGGGGCCGCTACTGTAATACTGACTGTCAAGCTCCAGGGCCGCCTCACTGAAGCCCATCAGCCGGGATCCCTTGAGCGATATTGTGCTCTCGAACCCAAGGTAGAAGGACTTGGCGATTCCGCCGCCATCGAACAGATCCCCTTCTGAGATCAATGAAGACCCCGTGTAAAGATAATATTGCGCCTCCCATTTCCCAGGGTTCCGATAGGTGTTCCCCTTCGATAGAACGGTCGCGAAATTCCCGACATAGAGCGCGCCAAAGGTACTATCATCGACCGATGCCATGCCACGGTAGATGGATAGGTTGTACCCCGGCGCATCTAAATGCTTGATATAAAGCAATGACGGTGGATAGGACCCGCCGGAGAACATGAAGGTTCCGTTCCCGAGGATCTTGGAATTCTCAAAAATGGCAGTGTCACCACCCATGTAGAGATAATTCTCTGAGCAAATTATCGTTGAGTTCTTGACGAGGAGGGCGCCGTTATAATCCACTGACAGGCCCCCATAATAATAATCGTATGACACATACCCCCCAACCTTGATCGTTGACCTATCCAGGGTCAAGGACGCATCCGGCTTGATGAACAGGGTCCCGTTCACTGTGACATTGGTCCCGGTCCATATCTGGTTCCCCCAGATTTCAACATCCCCGTTCACGGTGATGTCCTTACTCACCAGATGATGGTCCCCGTAGATGGACAGGCTATCCTTCCAGACCCCACCAGTGTTAAGGTCGAAGCCATGGATGAGAACATTGTTGGAGGCGTTCGCGTCGGGGAATGGGTAAGAATAGTATCGGTCCATTTTTATCTCAGCTGTGCAATCCGAGACATCGAGCGGCACCGTGACATTTATCCCGTATAGCCGGTACAAAGAAAGGTTGAACCCCGTCCTGAGGCCAAATACACGTCTCTCGCCCGGTCCCAGGCCATGCTGGTAACTCTCGTTCCAACTCAGATAGATCCCCCGGAACGCCAGGAAGAAATCCTCTGAACGCATGTCACCTATGTTCTCGATCGTCACGTTCGCTTCCACGAGGGTGTCGTTGTAGTCCGTCGCAACGGTCTTGTTGAGCTCGATGGACGCCACCCTGAGGTCCGGGGCATGCCCCACAAATGCGACCAACTCCCTGCTCCTGTCCAGGGGGACCGTGTCCTCGAAGGTCCTCGATGGCCCCTGGACCCTGACCGTGTGCAGTTCAAGGTCCGACCTCGGGATCTTGATCAAGTTCTTTATCTCGTCCGTTATGACACCCGTCGCATAATGGGACCTACCAATGGAGATGTTCGCGTAGCCATCGGGGTCCGTGGAGCCCGAGAACTCAACGGCCCCCGTCGGGCCGATCAAGGTCACGCGGGCGCCGGGAATGGGCTGCCCGTCGTAGTTGATCGCGATGACGGACAGGACCTTTTCAGCCTCTTCAACGATCGTGGACCTGACCAAATTCATGCTCGTGCCCAAAGTTTTTTTGCTGCTGGTGTAGATAATCGAATCCTTGAAGAAGATGCCCCCGTCCTGATTGTAACGGCTGCGATTGATGTAGTAGATGCGGTTCACGGTGACATTGGACATCCTTAGGTCAAGCGAGTTCGTCTCAGCGTAAAGATCCTCGATGACACCCGTCGAGTTGATCATCTCGATGGCATAGTCGTCGGAGCCTAGGAACCTTACGCAATCGATGATAACATGGCCGCGGTCGACGGTAATATAACTCCCATCACCGGTGCCGGATACGGTGGAGTTCCTCAGCACTATGGAGCCATGGACCGTGATGTTCGTATTCTCGAAAGAATGCTTTCTGATGTTGTTGGACATCCCGATATTATGGCCGAATGGGATGATGGTCGTGGTCCCCACATCCCTCTCCATCAGCTTGAACGCATTGAACACGAAGGATATCGACGAGGACGCATGGCCCGGCTCGGCATCGAAGAGCTTGAAATTCACCCCCACGATCTGCCCTCGGAACGCGCTGAGGTCGACCTGGTCGTACGACCAGCCCTCGGTCTGGTCAATGTAGGCGTCCACGCGCCAGTCCGTATCGAACGGCCTCTTGACGGTCACGCTCCGCGAGAGCGCTCCATTCAATGTGTGCGCCTGGCCCTGCTG
>Ga0315286_10003982_pt1 | contig 14099 bp, 12 predicted proteins | sample YL17G10_0_MG_FD_205038 | JGI IMG/M metagenome (GOLD analysis project Ga0315286, IMG submission 205038) | Sediment microbial communities from Yellowstone Lake, YNP, Wyoming, USA - YL17G10_0 | ecosystem: Environmental > Aquatic > Freshwater > Lake > Sediment | place: USA: Wyoming | collected... | reverse complement strand
GCGCGAACGGCGACTGGGAACTGGCCCACAGCGTGATCTCCCCGGACTCCTCCACTTGGGCCACGGCGACATGCGGCTCGATGGGCACGTGTTGAATGTGGGGAATCCGGTACTTGCGCTCGACGATGGCGGCGCACTGGCCCCAGGCGCTCCCGACATCGCCTCTGCGGATCTTGAAGTGATTGGAGATGTTCGTCCCCGGCTTGGGGAAGATGAAGTTGGCGACCACATACTGGCCCAGATCGGGATGAAGCAGCGCCGCGTTGGGGCGGGTGCCCAGTTCGGGATCCAGGACCGGCTCGAGCACCTCGTAGTCGACGTCGATCAGGTCGAGGGCCTGCTGGGCGATCTCCGGGCTTGTGGCGGCCACCCCCGCCACCGGATCACCGACGTAGCGCACGCGGTCGCGGCAGAAGATGTACCGGTCCTGAAGGTACAAGCCGATATACCCGGGGAAGTCCTCGCCGGTGACGACGGCCTTCACGCCGGGCAGGGCCCGAGCGCGGGCCGTGTCGATCTTGCAGATCAGGGCGTGCGGATGGGGACTGCGCTTGATGCGGGCATGCAGCAGCGAATCCCCGAACTGGATGTCATCCGCAAAGACCGCCGCGCCGGTCACCTTCTGGCGGGCGTCGATGCGGGGAACGTTCTCGCCGATGGGGCTGGCCGTGGGTTGCGAGCCGGCGCTTTTCATGAATCCTCTCCCGTCTGGCCATACGGATCCGGCCGGGCCGATCCCGCAGATCAGCCGGCGGCCGACTGCATTCTGGCAGCTTCCTTGACGCTCTCGATGATGCGCACGTATCCCGTGCAGCGGCACAAGTTGCCGACCAATGCCTCGCGGATCTCATCCTCTCCCGGATCCGGGTTCCGCTGCAGCAGCGCGTGCGCGGAGATCAGGATGCCGGGCGTGCAGAACCCGCATTGCACGCCCCCCTGACGAAGGATGGTTTCCTGGATCGGCGCCAGCCGTTTTTGGCCGGCCAGCCCCTCGATGGTCACGATCCGGGCTCCGTCACATTCGACCGCCAGGACCATGCAGCTGTTGACCGGCTCCCCGTTCAGCAGCACCGTGCACGCGCCGCACTCGCCGGCCGAACACCCATTCTTGGTGCCGGTCAGCGCCAGCTTCTCACGCAGCATACGCATGAGGGTCATGTTGGCGGGGACGGACACCTGTTCCGGCTCATCGTTGATGGTGACGTGGATCTCGTGAAGTGCCATAGGTCCCTCGAAAGATAGCTGCCGAGTTAGGGCGGGTTCGTCGTCTGGAGAACCAACCCGTCAGCCGGTCAGCCGGCCCCAGACCTGCGCCAGCGCTGTGGCGGACAGGTTCCGGACCATCAGCCTGCGGTAACGGGCGCTTCCGCGCACGTCGTCAATCGGCGAGCAGGCGTCGGCTGCAAGCTGCGCCGCTTCACGCAGCGACTCGGGCGTGATCGGGTGGCTGGCCAGGTGCCTTTCCGCCGCCACGGGCACGAAGGGCACCGGGGCGACCGAGGCCAGCGCCAGGCGAAAGCGGTAGCCGGACGGGCAGCTCGAGTCCGGGTGGCCCAGGGCCGTCACGCCGACGATCGACAAGTCGCTCAGTTGGTTGCGTCCCAGCTTGAGATACACCCCGGCGCATCCCCTGGGAGGCAGTGGGAGGTGCAGGGCCGTGACGACATCGCCCGCTTCCAGCCTGGTCTTGCCGGGGCCCAGGAAGAACGACCCCAGCTCTTCCTGGCGTAGACCGTGCAGCCCGTGGACGTGCAGCACGCCGTCCAGTACCAGGCAGGCGCCGATGCTATCCCCGGCGGGGGAGGCATTGCAGATGTTGCCGACCACCGTCGCCCGGGTGCGCAGCGGGTAGCTGGCGACGGAGCGGCAGGCCTCAGCCAACAGCGGGTAGTGGGTCCGCACCTCGGCGGAGGCGATCACCCGATTCATGCTGACGGCGGCGCCGAGCGTGAGGCCGGCCTTCGGGTCAAAGCGCAGATCGTTCGCCCCGTCCAGCCCCTTCACATCCACCAGGAATCGGGGGGTCAGGAATCCGTCCCGCATGCGAACCAGGACATCCGTTCCTCCCAGGAACGGGCGGGCTTCCCCGGGATGGCGGGAAAGGAACTCGCTGGCTTCGGCCGGCGTCCGGGGCCGGAGGTAGTCAAACTCAGGCAGCGTCGGATGGGTGTTCATGGTCCTGCCATCTTCCTTCCCGGCGTGAGCACGCGGCCCCCGGCATTAGCCGCGGGGCTCGGTCTCTGTACGCGAAAGGACGGGAGGAGCGAGAGAATCGACCCACGGTCCCAACCAGGAGGCCACGGCCGGAACGCCGCCATCACTCCTCTTCGCGGGGCAGCCCCAGGGCTTCGGGCTTGGCGGCACCCCATCGGGAACTGAACCACTTGGTGGACATCAGCACCAGGACGGCAATGGTGATGATGAAGGGCACGGTCCTCCAGATATACCTGGAAAGCACGTCGGGCAGGATAAGCTGAGGGTTGAGCGAGAGTTGCCACAGGGTGCCGAACAGGATGGAACCAGCCAGCAGAATGAATGGATTCCACATGGAGAAGAACACCAGCGCCAGGGCGATGAAGCCCCACCCCAGGAGAAAGTTGATGCTCCACACCGGATTGTAGCTCAGAGAGTAGATCGCTCCCGCAAGACCCATGAGCATTCCGCTGGCAATGACACTCAGGTAGCGGGTCCGGGTGACGTTGATCCCCGAGACTTCTGTGACCGAAGGGTCTTCTCCGGCCGATCGGATCCTCAGCCCCAGGCTGGTCTTGGAGAACATCCACCAGGTCAGGACAACCAGCGCAACCCCGACGAAGAAGAAGGGCGAAAGACCCGCCAGGTCGGGGATCCGCTCCATGCCCAGCGGCCCCGTGTACGGGTAGCCGATGTAGGCCGTCAGGCCGAAACCCAGGATCCAGATCCCCATCCCGTTCACGACCTGGTCGCCGCCCAGGGTGATGGAGAAGAAACCGTGCAGCGCGGCGATGAGGCCTCCAATGGCAATGGCCGCCAGGCAGCCGAGCAGGTAGCTCCCGGTGGTCTTGGCCACGATGAACCCCAGGGTAGCCCCGAAGAGCATCACTCCTTCAATGCCAACATTCAGGATGCCCGCGCGCTGCCCGATCAGCTCGCCGAGCGCCGCAATGGTGAAGACCGTCGAGGCATTCAGGCTTCTCGCCGCGAACTCCCACATCCTAGGGCTCCCTTTCGATCTTCTTCCAGACGATGGTGTTGCGGTAGAAGAATTGGAAGGCGACGAGGGTGATCATCAGAACCCCGAGCAGGGCATAGTCGATGCCGTAGCCCAGCTTGAGCTGTCCCTGAACGAATCGGCCTCCGTTGGTCAGCCCTCCGAAGAGCAGAGCGAAGGGAACGGCGGTCAGAGGGTTGCCCTGGGAGATCAGTCCGCAGATGATCCCGTAGAAGGACAGATCGCCGAAGTCCCCGTAGTTCAAGGGGATTTTGTACACCCCGGGGACGGCGGCGAAGTAGTGGTAGCCGGCCAGGCCGGCGATCAGACCACCCAGGACGAACACCAGCAGCGGCACGTTCTCCGGGCTGATGCCGGCGTACCTGGCCGCCGACGGGCTCAGGCCGAAGGCCTTGATCTGGTAGCCCAGCGTGGTCTTGGCGAACATGAGGTACAGCAGCGCCGCCAAGACCAGTGCCAGGGGGATGGTGAAGGCTCCCCCCAGAACCATGGGAGGGAAGATCGACTGGGACACCTTGAATCCCTCGCCTTCCCCGCCCCCGCCCATGAAGGGGCCGCCTTCCTTGATCATGAAGGCGATCAGCCAGTAGCCGATCGAGTTGAGCATCATGGTCACGACGATCTCGTTCGTGTTGAACCGGCCCTTGAGGAAGCCCGGGATGGCTCCGATCACCGCCCCTCCCACGAGCGCCCCGAGCATCATCAACAGGATGATCAGTCCCGGCGCAAGGGTCGGGGTCTGGCCTGCCTTGGCGCCGCAGGCCAGGGCGACACCAAAGGCGGCCAGCGCGCCACCGTAGAGCTGACCAGCCATGCCGATGTTCCATAGTCCGGCCTTCATCGGCAGGATGAAGGCGCAGGTGCACAGCAGGATGAAGATCGACCGGTTGATCGTCAGAGGCAAGCCGAACTTGTTGAAGAAGGCGTAGGAGAAGATGGCCTTGTAACCGGTCAGCGGGTTGACCCCGGCCTTGAGAATGATGAGGCCCACCAGCGCCAGGCCGATCAGGATCGCCAGCAGGGAGATGGTTGTCGCCTCCAGGCCGGAGACCCTGACCTTCTTCTCGAGCTTGACCTCATAGCTGCCGAGTCTCATGGTTCCGCAACCTTCTGCTTCAAGCCTGCCATCATGGCCCCGATGTCCTCGATCTTGGCGTCTTTGACCGGGATAATGCCCATGAACTCGCCCTCGTAGATCGGCGCCACGCGGTCGCTCAGCGATAGGACCTCGTCGAGGTCTTCCGAGATGAGCAGAATGGCGGCATGCTGGCGTTTGGCTTCCAGCAACTTGTTTTGGACAAACTCGGTGGCACCCACATCCAGCCCCTGGGTGGGAAGGTTGGCGATGATCAGCCGCGGCTTGCGGGATAGCACGCGGGCCAGAATCAACTTCTGGAGATTGCCACCGGACAGGCTCCTGGCGGTGGTGTCCGGACCGGGCGCGGCAATGTCGAATTCGGAGATAAGCTCTTCGGTGAGCTTGCGCGTCTTCTGGGAGTCCACGATCCCCCAGCGGGAGAAGGCGCTGTCAAAGTGGTAATTCATGAGGACGTTGTCGACCAGGGAGCAGGCGCCGATCGAACCCACGTCGATCCGGTCCGAAGGGATGTAGCCTAAACCGCTCTTCCACCGCTCCAGGCTGCCCGAACGGGTGATATTGACCCCGTCCATCATCACGCTGCCGGAGACGGCCTTGCGCAGCCCCGCCAGCACCTCGGCCAGGACCTGCTGTCCGTTCCCGGAAACCCCGGCGATGCCGAAGATCTCGCCCTCGTGCACGGAGAAGGAGACGCCCTTCAAGGCTGGGAGACCCTTGTCGTTCAGAGCGGAAAGGCCCTCCACCTCGAGAACGGGCTTGCCCTGCTCAATGTCCACGTGCTCCAACCGGAAGATCACCTCGCGGCCCACCATTTCCTTGGCCAGGCTGTTCTCGGTGGCATCGGCCGTACGCAGACGGGCGGTGACCTTGCCGCGCCTGAGGACCGTCACCCGATCGCTGATGGTCAGCACAATGGGCAGCTTGTGGGTGATGAACGGGACGAGTGCGAGATCGTCTCCGGTCATGATGCGGATCGACGCCAGGAGCTTCTCTGTTTCCGGAGGCGCCAGGGCGGACGTGGGCTCATCCAGGATCAGGATCCGTGCGCCCCGATACAGGGTCTTCAGGATCTCGACCGCCTGCTTCTCGCCCTCCGACAGCTGCCAGACCTTGGCTTTGAGGTCGATCTTGAAGCCGTAGCGGTCGCAGATCTCCGCAATCTCATCGCGGGTCCTCCTTAGATCCGGAATAGATCCGGCTTTGGGGTGGCCCAGGATGATGTTCTCGATGACAGAGTGCGCCGGGATCAGCTTGCGGTTCTGGTGAACCATGCCGATGCCAAGGTGAATGGCGTCCAGGGGCGAGCGGAAAGCGACCTTCTGCCCGTGAACGTAGATCTCGCCTTCGTCGGGCTGGACCAACCCGAACAGGATCTTCATCAGGGTGGTCTTGCCGGCGCCGTTCTCGCCCAGGATGGCGTGGATCTCACCCGCTCGGATCTCGAAGTCGATGTGGTTATTGGCGACGACGCCGGGGAACCGCTTGGTGATTCCCCTCGCCTCCAGGACGATGTCGCCGCGTGTTACGGGTTGGATAGGCATACTGGCAACCTGTTGCCCGCCAGGCACAAGCCGGCTGAAGCGTGAGGCTCTCGTCCCGAGGTCTGCTCCCATAGGACGAGAGCCTCACCTGTCTGTGACTAGTCGTCACACATCATGCGGGCCGACACACCGGACTACTTCAGGATGGTCGTGCCCGCCAGATCGAAGTTGAACTGGGCCAGCAGGAACTCCGTGGTCGGAACCACATCGGCGGCCTTGACCACCGTGCCCGCGGCCGGGATCTTCAAGTCCCCGATCTCCAGGCCCGTTCCGTTGCTGACGAACTCGTGCGCCGTGAACGGATCCCATGTACCCGCCATCATCTGCTCGCGTCGCTGCTTGACGAGGTCGATGATCTCCTGCGGGATGAGCGGGAGCGCCTTCGGGCTGATGGCGTCGATACCGATCTTGCCGGCGTTCATCAGGTCGACGGTCGGCTCGACGGTGCCGTCGGCCAGGGTCATCGTCGTCTCCATGCCCGGATACATGATGGTCTCCGGCGTCATGTTGCCGGCCATGTAGTCCAGGACCATCTGCTCGTAGATGACTTCCCAGCGCGTGTCGAACGATACGGCGACGGTGTTGGTGTCGGACCAGCCGTACTCGCCCACCGTGTCCATGTCCTTGCCCACGAACCAGACGCCCTTCTTGACGGCAACGTCCAGGGTGGAGCCCGAGTCGGTCTGCTGGGTCAGGACATCAACCTTGTAGGTGTCGACCAGCGTCTCGGCAATGGCCTGCTCATCGGCGGGCAGGTACCAGTTGCCGGCGTACTTGACGTAGACGGTGATCTTCTTATTGAGCATCGCGGCAGCATCCTGCACGCCCAGGATGAAGCCGGCCTGTCGCCGGATCACCTGCACGCATGGGAAGGCGGAGGTGATGCCGATGTTGCCGGTCTGGGTCAGCGCCCCGGCGATCAGCCCTTCCAGATACAGGGCCTGGTACTGCTTGGGGAAGAACCGGATGAAGTTCGGCTTGGTCGACAGGTCGCTGGCGATGACGGACGCGAAGTACACATTGGGGTACGTGTCGGCGATGTCCTTCAGGGGAAGTCCCATGAACTCCGCATTGCCGACGACGATGTTGGCGCCGCTGGCGATCAGCTCCTCGGCGAACGGATTGGTCTGATCGGGGGCGACATTCTCGCGGAAGACGTACGTGACGTTCGGGTACTTCTCCGCGATGCGCTTGCCGGCCCGGTCTTGGGCTCCGGACCAGGTGGTACCGGCGATGACGCTGAAGTGCTCAATCGCCAGGGTGATCTTCATTGGCTCCGCGGTTGGCTGAACGACCTCTACCGTGGGCTGCTCGACCGCAATCGTGGGCTGCTCGACCGGGGGCGCGGCTGTGGGCGTTGCCGCGGGTGCACAGGACCCCAGCAGCATGCTGGCGATCAGGAGCAGCGCGGCGAACACGAACGACTTATTGGGCTTCATCACTTCCTCCCTCGCGATCATCTGAGAATGGAGACGGGTGGTGGAGAGGCGGAGCATGGTTGGTGATCGATAGGCCGCTGACCTCCCTTCGCTGATCTCATCCCTTGGCGTTCGGGTGGGGCATGTCCGCGATCGGCCCGGGTTGCAGCCTGGCTCCGGCCAACCGCATGGCCGACTGCCGTGCCTTCGATAGTACAGGCATATGGCCGAAACTGCCAATCGCAAGGCGCGGCTTCAAGCGGCACCCTCGCCGGGCGGCTGCCGACGCTAGTGCGCCGCGCTCCGCGCCTGCAACGTTTCATTCAGCTTGCCCAGTGCCTGATCAATCATGCCCCGGCTCACCGAATCGAACAGGCGCTGGCCTACGCTGGCGACCTTCCCGCCAATCTGCACTTCACCGGTGTATTTCATCAAGGTTTTGCCCTGGCCCTGGTCGGTCATGTCGATGTTTCCGACACCCTTGACAAACCCGACCTTTCCCTTGCCCTCCACCGTCAGGGTGCAGCTGGCAGGCGGCACCTCGTTCGTGACCGAAAGCTGGCCGGCAAAAGCTCCCGAAATAGGGCCGACGCGAATCCCGATCTCACCTTCGTACTCATGCTCTCCCGTCTTACGCACGCTCGGCGATCCCGGCATGCATGTTGCCAGGACCTGTGGATCCCGCACCAGCTCCCACAGGATCTCGCGCGGGCCGTCAAAAGTGTACTGACCCTCGATCTTCATCCAGCCTCCTTCCGGCTCAAGAGTTCATACAGGCGGTTCGGGCTGAGAGGACTCTCCAGGATCTCCAGCCCCCGATCGGCCAGCGCGTTCTCGATGGCCTGGGCGAAGAGGGCGGGCACCGGGATCGTCCCCGCCTCACCCACTCCCTTGGTGCCCAGTTCGTTCAGGGGGGAGCGGGTTTCCATATGGCCTACCTCGATACGCGGCATCTCCGTCGCCGACGGGATCAGGTAGTCCGCAAAGGAAGCGTTCAACAGCTGTCCGTTCTCGTCGAAATGCAGCTTCTCGTAGTAGGCATTGCCGATGCCGAAGGATACGCCCCCGTGGATCTGGCCCTCCAGGATCAGGGGGTTGAGCACCGTGCCGCAATCCTCGACCGTGACGTAGCGCTTGATCTCGATCATCATCGTTTCCGGATCGATCTCGAGGATCATGGCATGGGCGCCGAAGGCCGTGGCGCCGTAGCGCGGGCCGAAGTAGGCGGTGGCTTCCAGGCCGGGTTCGGTGCCCGGCTCCACCGCCCCTCGCAGGGGGTTGGCCAGCGAGGCCAGCTCGGCCAGGCTGATGGACTTGCGCGGCAGGTCCGCCACCCGGACCCTGCCACCGTCAAGCTCCAGCTCGTCCTCGGGTGTGTCCAACTGCTTGCTGGCCAGCTCCAGCACCTTGCGGCGTACGATCACGGCGGCGGCGTGGATGGCGTTGCCGGCCACGACGGCCCCGCGGCTGGCGAAAGTTCCGGTTCCCCAGTGGAACTCGGCGGTGTCGCCGGACACGAGGCGCACGTCGCTCACTTCGACCCCGAGCTGTTCGGCCACGATCTGGGCGAAAGATGTGAAGTGGCCCTGCCCCTGGGTCCCGACCCCCGTGGCGACGAAGATCTTGCCGCTGGCCTCGACCGTCACGCGGGCGCCTTCGTAAGGCCCCACGCCGGTCGACTCGATGAAGGGCGCGATCCCAATGCCCACGTGCTTGCCCTCTTTCCGAAGCCGGGGCTGCTCGTCGCGCACGAACGTCTCGTAGCCGATCATCTCCAGAGCCTTCTGCATCACGGGCCAGTAGTTGCCGCTGTCCAGGATGAGCGGCGAAAAGGCCTGGTCGATGATCCCGTGTTCATAGGGAAACGCGTCCGCAGGGATGAGGTTGCGCCTGCGGATTTCTACCGGATCGATGCCCAGCTCCCTGGCGGCGGCATCCAGCATGCGTTCGATGACGTAGATGCCCTGCGGGCGTCCGGCTCCCCGAACGGGCGTGACCAGAGTCTTGTTGGTGAAGACCACGCTTACTTCGCTGCTGAAGTTCTTGATGTCGTACGGCCCCATCGAATGGCACTGGGTGTTGAGGGGGATGGTCAGGCCGTAGGGGTCGTAGGCGCCGGTGTCGTGCAGGAACACGTCCTTCAACCCCAGGATGTGACCGTCGCGGCTGAGGGCGATCTCGACATCGTGGATCTGCCCGCGTTCCTGGGTGGTGGCGTAGAAATTCTCCCGCCGGTCCTCGATCCACTTGATCGGGCGCTTCAGCTTCTTCGCCGCCCAGGGGATCACCAGCTCCTCGGGATAGAACATCATCATCTTGGGTCCGAAGCCGCCTCCGATGAAGGGGGCGATCACCCGCACCTGGTTCTCCGACAGGCCCAGCCGGGCCGCCGTCCCATTCCGAATCGGGATCGGGGCCTGAGTCGTATCCCAAATGGTCAGATGCTGACTCTTCTCATCCCAGTCGGCAACAATGCCGCGATTCTCCATGGCCGCCGCCGCCCCGCGGTCGATGACGATCCGCCGCTGGAGGACCAGATCGGCCTGCTGGCGCGCGGCCTCATAGTCGCCCTTCCTCTGGAGAAGGTGGGCGGCCAGATTCGAGTCCAGGTCATCGTGCACCAGGGGACTGCCCGGTTGCAGGGCCTGTTCCAGGTCGACCACCGCCTGCAGGGGCTCTACGTCCACCACGATGTCTTCGACCGCATCCTCGGCGATGTAGCGGTTCTCGGCGATGACCACGGCGATGGCTTCGCCCGCATGACGGATCTTGTCTTTGACCAGCGGAACCTGCCGGCGCGAGTAGAAGGTGACGTCCTTGGCTGTCGGCGGAGGCGAGACCAGAGGCGGGCCCGGCTGCCAATCGTCGCCCATGTCTTCGGCCGTGAAGACGGCGACCACCCCCGGTCGTTGGCGGGCGGCGCTCACATCCAGGCCCAGCAGGCGGGCATGGGCATGGTCACTGCGCACGAAGGCGGCGTGGAGCAAACCGGGGATCTCCACATCGTCCACGAACTGGGCTTGCCCGGTCAGCAAGCGGGGATCCTCGTTCCGCAGCACGCGCTGTCCGATGAGTGTCTTGGTCACAGATCTGCTCCTGGGGTCACCCCACGACCGATGGAAGGTGCATCCATCATCGGGCGGGCTGCTGGTGTGCGGTCTTCATATTCTTGGCGGCCAGCTGCACGGCGTCGACGATGTGCTGGTAGCCGGTGCAGCGGCACAGGTTGCCGGAAAGCGCTTCGCGGATCTCTTCCTCACTTGGGTCGGGATTCTCGGCCAGGAAGGCCACGACCGTGGTCAGGATTCCCGGCGTGCAGAACCCGCACTGTACGCCGTGCGCCTGCCGGAAGGCCTCCTGGATCGGATGCAGCTGCTCGATGGAACCCAGACCCTCGACCGTGGTGACGCTGTGGCCGTGGGCTTGGACGGCAAAGACCAGGCATGAGCGGACGGGTTCCCCGTCCAGGAGGACGGTGCAGGCCCCGCACACGCCGTGCTCGCAGGCCACATGCGTGCCGGTCAGGCCGAGATCGTGGCGCAGGAAATCGCTAAGCAGCGTGCGCGGCTCGACCGCCTGTTCGAAGCGCGTGCCGTTGACCGTCAGGGCCAGATCGAAGAGCTTGGGCATGGTTGGCTCCGTGGTTGCCATCCTATTTCATCTCCGCCGCGCGCCGGCATGCCTGCTCGAGGGCGCGCCGAGCCAGAACCTTCGCCAGATGGCGGCGGAACTCGGACGTAGCGTGAATGTCGCTGCTGGGATCGATCTCGTCGGAGGCGGCGATCTCCGCCGCCGCCCGAAGGGCTTCCGGCGTGGGTGCCTGTCCTGCAAGCGCGTCCGCTGCCCGATGGGCCTCCATCGGCCGGTCGCCGGCGCTCAGGAACACCATCCGGACCTGCCGGCAGCCGCCCTTCTCGTCGAGGGATACGACCGCCGCGACCCCGACCAATGCAAAATCGTGACGCCGGCGGGCGACCTCCATGAAGGACGTTCCGGTTCGTGACGGAAGGGGCGGCAGGGCCACCTCGACCAATAGCTCATCGGGCTGCAGGACCGTGGTGAACAACCCGAGGAAGAAGTCCTGCGCCGGGACCCAACGCTCACCCCGGGGGCTGCGCAGCCGGAAGCGCGCGTTCAGGGCAACGCTGACGGCCACGAGCTCAGCCGATGGATCCGCATGACATAGGCTGCCGCCCAAAGTGCCGCGCCGGCGGATTTGTGGATAGCCGATCTTGGGCATGGCTTCGTGGAGCAGGGGCATCCGCGCCGCAACCAGTGAATCCATCTCGACCTGATGGTGGCGGGTCAGGGCGCCGAGGCGCAGACCGCCATCCTCGTCGGGCTGGATGTATGCCAGGTCCGGGATGGAGTTCAGGTCGACCAACACCGACGGCGTGACCAGCCGGAAGTTCATCATCGGGACCAGGCTCTGCCCGCCGGCCAGGACCTTGGCCTCATCGCCATGCTCGGCCAGGTGAGCCAGGGCTTGCTCTACCGTTGCGGGTGCGAAGTAATCGAAGGGCGCTGGCTTCATAGACGCTCATCTCCTGGGCTGTCGGCCATGCCGGGCGTGGATCTCCGCTCGTTCTCGGGATCGTGAGGCAGACGCTCAAACCACAGCGGCGAGCGGACGCTCCGTCCACCGGCCCACAGCTGGAAGGTAACCTGCATGTGCCCCAGGTGAAGCGAAGTATGGTCGATCACATGCAAGAGGCACCAACGCACGGGTACCGTGCGGCCTTCGTTCTGACGCGTGTCCCCTAGATCGGTGCCCTTCAGCGCCAGAAAGACCTCCCTGGTCTCCCGCGACGTGTTCTCCAGCAGCCGGACGATCTCCGCCGAGGAGGCCGCCTGCGTGGCGAACTCCGCCTCGCGGTCGCGGGTCGCCGGGCGACCACCGACCACTTCCGCGATCCAGAAATGCTCGGCGCCGGCGGTGTGGGTGGCCAAGACCGCCAGTGAATTGGTGGCGTGGTCCCCGCTGCCCTCGATCGGCCGCCAGTTCAGGGCCTCCGCTGGCAATCCGGCCACCAGCGCTGAGACCTGGCCTCGCAGGTCCTCGAGCCGTTCCAGGTAGTTGGCCAACTCGGTGATCACTGCGTGTGCTCCTGGACGACCCGCCGGACAAACGCCGGGAACGACGTGGGTTGTCTCCCGAGGACATTCGTCAAAGCCCGCGGGCTGCCGGTCAGGCCGTGTTCTTCATAGTAGGCGAACATCCTGGTCAGCGCCGAAACCTGGTACTCCCCCAGGCCGGAGGCCCGGGCGCCGCGTTCCCACTCTGCCAGCGGCACAACCTCAACGGTCACGCGGCGGTCCAACTCGGCGCTCAGCAACTCCGCCATCTCGCGGGGCGACATGCCCGGCGTGCCGACCAATTCGATTGTGGCGCCGGTGTGCCCCGGATCGGTGAGAACAGTGGCGGCTGCCTCGGCGACATCTTCCAGGTCGACCAGGCTCAAGCGCGTCTCGGGCGAGTACGGCACCGAGTATCGGCCCTGCGTCAGGATCTGTTCCCAGGACGCGGTGACATTCTGCATGTAGGCCGTCGGCTGCAGGATCGTGAAGGGTAGGCCGGAGGCGAAGAGCAGCTCCTCGACGCGCGCCTTCTGCCAGTGGTGCGGCATGGCCTCGACGTGCGGGTGCAGCACCGAGTGGAACACCAGGCGCTCGACGTCTGCGGATTGTGCGGCAGAGATGACGGTCTGGCCCATGGGGATCTCGTCCGGGCTGACATTCGGCGCCATGTGGTAGACCGCTCGCACCCCGTCCACGGCGCGCTGGATCGCAGCCCGGTCGAGCAGGTCTCCGACGACTGTCTCTTGGACGCCGAGCGCCTGCAGGGAAGGTGCCTGGTCCGGTCGGTGGATCAGCGCCCGGACGGGCTCCCGTCGGCCGGCCAGCGCCCGCAGCACTGCCCGACCCGTCTTGCCGGCCGCACCGGTGACCAGGATCATCGCCGACACACGCCAAACGATTCTCGCCTCTGGCCGTCGGCCCGGAGCTTCACTTGCCCTCTTTGAAGGCCACAAAGCGGCCCCACATCGACTCGGCCTCCATCGCCTTTTGCGGGTAGCAGCCAATGTAGTAGCGGCCGCTTTGCGCCGTGGCGATGTCCCCCGCCAGGTTCTCGGCGTGCACGATCTTCTTGGGAAACAGGTTGAGGTGCATGTCCTGGTAGAAGCCTTCGAGCGGGTACATCTCATCCCAGTCCTTGCCGAAGTCCTTGACCAGCTTGGCGTTGGCCTCGGCGAACGTCTTGGGATGCCACAGGCGCATGATGGTGTTCATGGGGTGGTCGGCGGATACGGCGTCGACGCCAATCCACTTGAGCCCCAGGTCGACCGCCCACCTGGAGAAGTCGGCCGAGGGGCCCGGGTGTTTGACCATGTAGCGGAATTCGTCCGAATCCTGGCTGCACCAGCCGTACTTGTTCCAGCCCGTCTTGATGACCAGGATGTCGCCCTTGCGGATGTCGACCGCCTCTTGAATCATCTTGGGCGTGTAGACGCTGGCGTCGCTGACCTTGTGGGAGATATCGGCGATGACGCCGGGTCCGACCCATTCCGACAGGGGCACCTGTCCGATCGTTCGCCCGTTGGGGTAGAAGTGCTTCTCGCCGTCCATGTGCGTGCCGAGGTGAATGCTGGCATTGCAGATCGAGCCGTTGCGTCCCATGCCAAAGTACTGCCCGCCCACGCGCTTGGTGTAGGTGACGCTCAGGGGAACGTAGTTGAGCCACTGCGGGGTCTGGACGCTGAAGGGCACGGTCATGTCGATCATTTCCGAACTCTGCATCGCGGCCATGAACGCGTCGTCGCTCATTCCCG
>Ga0315286_10003981_pt1 | contig 14100 bp, 18 predicted proteins | sample YL17G10_0_MG_FD_205038 | JGI IMG/M metagenome (GOLD analysis project Ga0315286, IMG submission 205038) | Sediment microbial communities from Yellowstone Lake, YNP, Wyoming, USA - YL17G10_0 | ecosystem: Environmental > Aquatic > Freshwater > Lake > Sediment | place: USA: Wyoming | collected... | reverse complement strand
CCAGAAAGTTGCGTCGTAGATGCCGCAGGTGACATTTACGTAGGTCAAGCAGATGGATCAGGAGATATTCTCAAGTTTAAAGCAGACGGAACATTCATCAAAGCATTTGATGTCCCAGTCCCAGATAGGGGAAGTGATTGGATTGACTTGGCAGCAGATCAATGCACAATGTACTATGCTGGTGAGGGCGACGAAATATTCAGATATGATGTATGTACAGACACAGCACTTTCAAGTTTTGCCACTGGTCTTACTGGTGGTCCTTGCTATGCATTAAGAATTTTAAGTAACGACCAAGTACTTGTTGCATGTTCAACACAAGTACACTTGCTAAACGCAGGTGGAACTGTTGCACACACATATCTAAATTCTGACTTTACTCCTTCACCAAGACTACTATTTGCATTGAACCTTGATCCAGATGGAACATCATTCTGGACTGCAGATCTCATCTCAGGAGATATATATCACATGGATATTGCTACTGGAAATCAGTTAGGAACATTCAATGCAGCTGCTCCAGTTGATGTCGCTGGATTGGCATTATTTGGTGAACCAGTTGTTTCAGTATGTCCTCCAGGAACTCATGGAATACCTCCAAACTGTATTCCAGATGATGGAAATGTTGTAGCAGGAGAACTAGTTCCACTAAACACAACAGCTTTGTTTATCTCTAGTTTATCATCTAGCATGATATGGATGGCTCCAGCAATTGTAGGAATTGCAGGAGTTGGTGTCTATATCAGAACAAGAAAGAACTAGATTTTTTTTCTAATTGTAATAACTAAATAAAATCTTAGATTTCTAAAAACATCACAATTCTAATGAGTTAAGTAGATCCAATTTACTCCAATGTAATGATAAATAAAACAATTCTAGTAGGACTCGTAGCAATATCATTTGTTGCAGGTTCTATAATGACAGGAACATTAGTTTATGCACACGGTGGAAACCTAAGCTTCATTCATGCTTGTGTCAGTAAGGATGGACAAATGCGTATAGTCGGAGCCTCAACCGCTTGTAAATCAAGTGAGAAACCTCTAGACTGGAATATTCAAGGAATAGCAGGTTCTGACGGAGCTACAGGTGCAACTGGACCTACTGGTTCTACAGGAGTAACTGGTTCTACAGGAGTAACTGGTTCTAACGGAGCTACAGGTGCAACAGGAACAGGAGCTATAGGTAGCACTGGAGCAACAGGTGTAACTGGAAGTGATGCAGATACAACCCTCTTACAAACTCAGTTTGATCATTTTCGATGTACCAACATAGGTCGATATGCAGATTTACATGGTTGTGACTTAAGCGGTCTATACTTAGGTGGCATGGACCTCCGTTCCGCAAACTTTCAAGGTGCATACCTCAATGGTGCAAGCTTCCAAGAGTCATTCCTCGATGGTGCAAACTTCAATGGCGCAGACCTCACAAATGCATCCTTCTTTCTAGCAAACCTTCAGGGTGCAGACCTCACTGATACATTCCTCGATGGCGCATTTTTTGGAGATGCAAACCTTCAGGGTGCAGACTTTACAGGTTGTACAGGAAATACATCTGGAGTACCTGCAATAGGTTCATTGCCACACTGTTTCATCGGATAAAAACCTCTTTTTCTTTTTTATTTTCTAAATAGAATAATTTAGTGTCAAAAAAAAGAACCTAAGTATTAAACTACATAACAAAAATAGTTTTCCTTCATTATACACTTTATATGTAAAATATTACTATTCAGGAAAAGAGTTTAGAATCAATGAATTATGAAAAAGATTACAACGAGAAAAATTGGAAAGTTAACGAATTATTTCTTCCAATAATGTGATTGCTTTCCTTTTCCTGTCACTACGTAGACCTGGAGTTTCTCGTTAATACATGGTATGTCAAATTAATACTTAAGATTTATCTTTTGAAACAATATTTTGTAATATTATTTTGTTACACCATAATTGAGGTTTCCATCACTCTTAATTACAATTGGATGATTAGCGATATGATTAGGACAAATGAATTGTGGAAAATGTAATGCTCAAGTAACTGAAATAAAAACACCTGCCGGTATGACTTTATTGTATTGTAACAATCAGTTTTGCTATCTATTTGGGAAATCTATTTTTCATGATCATATTCATGACTGAAAATATGATTTAATAAATTCTGTTTATGCATATATCACATTTACAAAAAGAGATTATCTGTAGTATCTTTTGAACATAATAGTGGTTAATACCAATTCTATCGAAGGTAAAATGAGTCATCTCAAAACTAGAGTTGTCACCAAAATTTCCAAACGGATTAGGTCTTAAACTCTAGTTTTCAAAAAAAGAGTTGGAATATTTTCTATCCGATATAACTATTAGTTTGCTACGTGATTGTACCAAGATATGTTTGTTTCAAGTGGATACTTGGTAAAATTAGAGTGGTTCTTTTAGGTTTTATACTAATAAGTCCACGATTAATTCATGAAAAATGTAACACTAGACTTTCATGGAACAAAGATGACTGTCAAAGTCCTCACTGCTGAAACTAATGGAGCGTATACAATAATCCATTTTGTACATCCTCCCAATGTTGGTCCTGAATTACATATTCATCCTAATAATCCTGAAAGTTTTCATATCCTCAAGGGAAATTACAAATTTCTAATTGGAAACAAGAATGTCGATACAATTGCAGGTGATACTGTGGTAGTTCCAAAGGGAATGCCTCACAAGTTCAGTGCTGGAGATAGTGGAGGAGAGTTTCTAGTTGTAAGCCCACCCTCCCTTGAAAATTATTTTTATGAGGTGAGCAAGTTATTGGTAAAAGGTCCGGTAACATGGGACATTGAATATACAATTGCTAAAAAATATGGTCAGATTTTCTTAGAGAATGTGAACCATTGGAAAAATTCTTAATCATATTATTATTTTGTTAGGAAGTTGAAAAGAGATTGGAAAATAAAAAGAAAAAAATCAATTCAGATCTAAGCCTCAATTTACGCTTCATCAACTTTGAATCCTATTTTTGCGTGAGAACCATCGCAATGAGGTTTATTCTTTGACGCACCACATCTATACAGTGCAGCTACTTTCTTACCTACCACAGTTACTATACAAGGACCGTCTTTCATAGCCTTGAGAATAATTTTTGCCATAATTTGTAATAATCTGTTTAAACTTGAGGATTTAGGAAATTTTATTATTACCTACTCCATTAAAACCAATAATTATGCAAATGGCTACCTTTTCAATGAAATATTATAGTTGGGAAGGGTTCAAGGATGGAAAGCCTAGAACTATCGAACAGGTGTTTGGAAAAAAATAATGACCGAAAACAAAAGATATTCTAAAAGATCTAATGATAGATCCTCGCGAAAAAAAACACAGACAATAGAAGATAGAATCAAGGACTTTATTTTACGTAATTCAAAAAACGGCTACTATACCAAAGTCTCAACACTTTCCTACAAATTTGAAATACTGCAGGACAAAGCTTGGGAAATAGTAGGTGAACTTTTGACAGATGGTTTGATAGAATCAATTCATGATGAATTTACGGGAGAGATGAAATTATGTGAGGCAGGAAAAACATATCTAATTTTAAATCTAGAACAGCAAAGAAAGAGACAAAAATCCCAAGAATTCAAGATGAGTGCCAGAAGAAAATCTAAAAAATAGAATGATTGCTGGGTTTTATTGAAAAATTGTACTAATGGTAAAAATATGTGAGTATTAAAAAGATAATTTAATCTATTACCAACAAATAGTTCCTTGAATTAGCATAACTCTTAATTTAATAGATATTAAAATCAAATAGTGAAAATGAAGATAATATTTTAGTGCGATAAATCACAACTATAATTTCTAAAAAAGAAAATTCCAACTTCACTGGAAAATCATGATTCTATTAACTCAAGAAGAAAGGCTTGAAAATAACAAAATCCAGGTATCAATTGAATACAGATTAGATAAAAATTTGATAAGGCTAACTGTGATTAAATTTAAAAACAAATTGTACTAAAAACGTGGCAATTGAATTGTATAAAAACAACATTAGTGATATTCCAGGTAAATCCACCGATGTTCTTCTTTTAGGTAGTTATTTTGGATAAATTTATAAAATATGGTTTAGAACTAGCCAAAAAACTAGAACTCCACTATCGTATAATCAAAGAAATATTCTAAGGTAATTTGTATTCTTTTTGGTTTTACTTCACGCAGAAAAATTATTAAGCTAAGAATAAATCTCCCATCAAAACAATACCCTTAATTTTATAACAAATTAAAAAATTTTATGAAGCAATGTAAAATATGTGGAACTCCATTAGGAAAAGAACCTACAACCATACAATTAGAAGAACATTGGAAGAAACATCATAGCTGGCACTGGCAAAGTAATCAAGACAAAACACCTGAGGATGCCCTTCTAAAAAAATAAGATGATGAAACCTCTTTATTTTAGATAAATATTGAAATTTATGTGGAGTTCATCATTACTATATTTCATTATCATAAAGGACATGATATAGATCACATCATTTTTGGGAAAAAATCTACTGAAAATAAAATAAATGAAGACATTCGAATATTTCCATCTGGCGGATTAACAAGAAAAAATGGAATTCAGGAAAAATATTTAAAAGTAAATTTGAGGAACAACAACGATTTTAATTTAGAACTGTTGTCTGATTTTCTTTCTTACAGATTATCATCAATTGATGACGCAGACAGTTTGAAAATTGGAAATAATATAATCAAATTAAAAAAAGATGAAATCAAAAATGCATTACAGACTCATACAAATGAAATTTAGAATTATAAAACCTGGTTACACATAGATGTTAAAACCATTAATGGAAAGCATCAAATTATTACAATGTTGAGAAACTAAATCCCAGTCAAATAGATTTTTGTTGAATGAAATACTGTTTCAATAACCACCATGAGATTTTTCATAGAAAAACAAATCGACTAATAAATTCAATCAGTACTTTTAGAAAAATTTTAAGATAAAAAACAAGAGTAAATCATTTATTTCAACACAAAGCAAAACAAATGGTGTGAGATCAAAAATCATTCTTTGTTGGCATGGTGTATTCTAATGTCATTAAAAATCTTGAGAGAAATAACATTAACATTCTTATCAAATCAGATTCTTGAGGAGATAATGTGATTAAAAAAATCAATTTTATGATTGAATAATTACATGGAAAAAACTTTAGGTGAATTAACATCTTTTTTACAATTCTTTAATTCAAAAGGATTAATTTGATAAAATTATTGGAAATAGATCATGTCTTTTGATATAAAGTGGCAGGGGAATTTTTATGGCATATCGTGGGCATATGAGAAAGACCGATTGGTAGTATCAACAGTATTTGAGGATAAAAAAGAGGCGATAGAAGTTGCAAAAGAAGTCAATGGTTGGAGCGATAAATTTACTAGAATGACAATTGTTGAGAAAGAAAATGGAGAGTATTCAATTTGTTGTTATCAAGATCCACAAATTTCAAAGAGTGAAAAAAATATTGGACTATATCGTACAGGTATGAGACAAAACGGAGGATATGAACAAGTAAAACCAATGATTGAAGAGAAATCACCATTATTACAAATTGCATATGCTTCTGATGTGAGAGACATGAGTACATATGAACAAATATCTAGACTAGTTCCAATGAGAAAATTCAGAATAATTTCAGAAAAAGATTTAAAAAAACAGGAATTCTTTTATGAAAAGAGTGTGGAAAAAATTAATCAAAATTAAATGTTTACACAAGATGTTAATTGAAAAAAGAATTCATTGAATTTAAAATTATATTAAATTATTCACTCTTTTATTGACTGTTAATAATAAAGTTAAATTAAAAGAATCAACGTATTGTTTATCACACAAATCATAGTTATTGCAATAATCAATATATTATAATCTTAAATCCTAAAATTTAATTTGACATGATGATAATTTGTAGCATTGTAGATGATTCAGAAGTTAGATTTGGTTAATAAAAAATTAAATCCATGATGTGTCTTTGAAGTTTTTTAACCAAATTTGAAATTTAATTTAAAATTTAATTTACGAGTAGTCTGGATTAATCATTTAACCTTTCAAACTTTTCATCGATTCCTGCTTATTTAGAGGGATTAGAAAACATGATTATTGGAATAAAAATAATTTAAAAAATATCATGGAAAAATGATGAACATTTAATATTAGGTGAGTTGATTAATTTTCCAAAACTTTAAGTCGGCAATCTATTAGGCAAATTATTGAAAATTAACGATTTTAGAAAATCCAGTCTTTTGTTGAGTATATTCGGATTTGCGTTAACTTTAGTTGGGATTACCATAATTTGGTATCCTAGAGATAGTATCATCAATACTATTTTTTTGAGCATAATGGGTATTGGCTTGTTTATGTTGGGATTGGGCCTCTCGATTCTCAATCAAATAAGAAAGGCAACCATCAGAACCTAACCCAATTTTTAAAAATAGAGTATTTTAAGGCCTAAAATTACAAGAAATTAGTTGACTCAATTCAAACTACAGGGTTCAGGAGGGTACATCATAGCAGATCTGACTGAAGACCAAGCAAAGAAAGCAGATTTGGGAGTCGGTAAATTATTTTTGGCTCCTATAGGTAAACTTGATGTGCAAAAAATGTTAAAACATTATTGTAAAAATTGTACAGTGGAATTTGATAGCCCACCAAAGATTAGATTAGAAGAGAACCCAAACGAAGTAGTTGCAGATAATTTAATTCTAATTGAGAGGGGGCAATATACGTGCCAACAGTGTAGTTCAATTATTGGTGAATATAGAGTATTTAAAAAACAAGATGAATCAAGCGATGTTGGAAATGCAAGATCAAATCAATGAATCTAAATAATTAACGATTTAAAACAATATACTTAAGTTTGGAAATGATTTAAAAAATTTATCATGGCAAGTACATTATATAAAATAAAATGTGAGAAAGGCCACATTACAAATGCTTTGATCTGGGATGAACAAACTATTCAAAATTACATAGACAGTAAAAAATGCAACAGCTGTGGTTCAGCGCTACATCAAATCAATAAGAATTAGTGTGTTTTTAGTTTTTATCAATATTTACCTCATAACAAATAATAATTATTTACATGATGTGCAAGTGATAATTTCTGATTATCAAATATTATCTTTTTTGATTATAAAATCAAATATAAAGAAATCATTGGTAAGAAGACAGTCTTAAGTTAAAAATACAATTACAGTGATTAACTAATGATATATGAAAATAGATGTCTATTTCCTAATTGAAATTATGTGGGAATTAGAAATAAGTTACCTTTTTTTCTTTAATTTTTTTGGCATCTCTGCATATTCCACAAAGATAATTTCTCTTAAAATTATCTATTTCAATCTTAAATGAGTCAGAATCATAATAGTTCTCAGAAGCCTGCATCCCTCCAGGTACTGATTTTCCACACTTTGTACAAAAAAGATCCAACTGAAATTTAATTTTTTTCTCATTTTTTTTAATTTTACCAATAATCATAATAAAGATAAGATAACTTTTGATATAAAAACAAAATTGAATAGTACTCAGTAATCAAATCAACATAACTTGAATTAATATGGATCATGTAGTAATTAGAATATGAAAGATAATAATTCTACGCCATATTGTTTTATAACGTTGAATTCAGAATTAAAACTAATTTTGGATGTGATTATATTCTAAATTTTATGATCTTGTAAATCAAAAATACACAACTCCGCACATTATTTTCATATTAACACATCATTTTATTCAGTATCTGAAAGTTTAATTTTAGCATTAGGTTTTTATCTATTTTCCTTGATTTCCACATGTGTCTCAAATATACGACTGTATACAATGTGATGCTGCATTTGAGTCCAAAAGAGAATTTGATGCACATGTGATATTTTCTCACAAAACTGATACAGTCTTAAAGAAAAAAGTTCTGATCTTAGGAGGCGGGTTTGGCGGATTATATGTCTTAAAAGATCTCCAAAAAAAGATAGATAGTAAAAAGATTAGCGTAACAATAGTTAGCGAAAATAATTACTTTTTGTTTACACCGATGTTGCCAGAAGTAGCTTCCGGCATGCTTAATCCCAGAGACATAACAATACCTATCAGACATTTCTGCACACATGCTAAATTTTATCAAGCCACTGTTTTTGCAATAGATTTAGTTCAGAAATTTGCAACCATTACAAGAAAATTTGATGGGAAAGATTATGTCTTAGAATATGATTATTTGGTTTTGGCAGTAGGGGGCATAAACAACTTTTTTGGAAACAAAGCATTAGAGGAAAATTCTTTTACCATTAAAACAGTCGAAGATGCAATAGAATTACGTAATCAATCTCTTTTGATGATGGAGCTAGCCGCACAAACAGGAAGTATTGAGCTCCAACAAAAATTTCTTACCTTTACAGTAGTTGGCGCGGGTTTTGCAGGAGTTGAAATAATTGGAGAGATAAATCATTTCGTACGAAAATCTGTAAAGCAAGCATATCCTACAATCATCGATACCAACATCAAAATGATTTTAATATCATCCAGAGATGAAATTTTACCTGAGCTTGATAAAAAGCTAGGTAAGGCAGCAAGATCATATTTAGAAAAAGTCGGAGTTAGAATCATAACAAATGTAAAAGCAATTGATGCCGGTGAGAGTCATGTGGAATTAACAGATGGTGAAATAATTCCATGTACCACCCTCATTTGGACAGGAGGGGTAACTACAAACTCCATAATTGAATCATTAGGCTGTGAACATGGTGAAGGGAGTAAAGTTTTAGTGGACAGATATTTGAGGTTGAAAGAACATCCTGAAGTTTTTGCGTTGGGGGATTGTGCAGCGATTCCAGATGCAGATACTGGTAAATTTTATCCTCCAACAGCTCAACATGCATTGCGGGAGAGCAAAATTGTTGCACACAATATAAAAAAATTACTTACTGAAAGATCAAATCTAAAAGAATTTTCATATCACAGTAAGGGAATGATGGCAACGATTGGAAATCGGGCGGGTGTTGTATCTTTGATGGGTCATAGTGTAACGGGAGTATTGGCGTGGATAATTTGGAGATCTTATTATTTATCACATCTCCCAACATTTGAAAAAAAAGTAAGGATTGGAACTGATTGGGTAATTAATTTATTTTTTGGAGTCGATTTGACCCTTATTGGAGAAACAAAAACAAAAAACATATGTAAAATAACAATAGATGATATATCGTAACTAAAAGAACAGTTATTTACAAATTTATAGACAAATATTTGAACTACTGTAGATTTTTGGTTAAAAAGATCATTGTATTTAATTCTATTTTTTTAATATTTTAATTGAATTCATAGATCTTTGTGTAATCCGAGATTTAATTTTTGGCCAAGAAAAATCATCATGTTTTGAAAAATAAATTCTTAACATTTTTCAATTTAAATCATTATTCATAATGCAACATATATGATTACTTTATAATTGACCTAATAGAAAAATAGTCATAAATGGCGCAAAACACAATAACATTGCATAAAAAATTAAGGGGGAAAATCTCCATAATTAGTAAAATATCCCCTCTGAAATTAGATGACATAAAATTAATCTATACTCCTGGAGTCGCCGAAGTATGCAAACAGATTCAACAACATAATGTGCTAAAGTATTCTTTTACATCAAAGGGAAATAATATTGCAATAATAACCGACGGAACAAGAAATCTGGGTTTGGGGAATACTGGTCCAGATGCTGCTTTACCAGTGATTGAAGGAAAATCTGCCATATATAGTGAATTTGGAAAAATTAATGCATTTCCAATTTGTCTCAATACAACAAATAAAAATGAAATTATTCAAACAATAAAGGCAATAGAACCTGTATTTGGAGCAATAAATCTTGAAGATATTGAATCTCCAAAGGTGCTAGATATAGCAAACGAACTAGAAAAGATTTTAAAAATTCCAATATTTCATGATGATCAGCATGGAACTGCAGTAGTGGTATTGGCAGCATTACTTAATTCATTAAAAATTGTAAATAAAGAAATTAAAAATATAAAAATTGTAATTGTTGGTTCTGGATCTGCAGGTTATGGCATAGCAAAATTACTCCATTATTCGGGATGTAGAAATATAATTGTATTTGATTCAAAGGGAACTATTCATAAAGGACGTAAAGAACATATGAATAAATTCAAAAAAGAGATTGCAAAATTCACCAATCCTAAAGAAAAAGGGTCATTGTCTGAAGCCATCATAAATTCTGATGTGTTTATTGGAGTTTCTGGAATTAAAAATCTGTTAAAAGTTTCAATGATTAAAAAAATGAATAAAAATTCAATTGTATTTGCCCTTACAAATCCAGAACCTGAAATAGTTCCATCAGTAGCAAAAAAGGCAGGTGTAAAGATTATTGCAACAGGCAGTTTCAAATATCATAATAAAGTTAACAATGCAATTGTTTTTCCATATCTTATGCGAGTAATTCTTGATTTAAAAATAAAAAGAATCACAATGAAGATTATTTACAATACTGCTCTGGCTATTGCTAATACTGTCAATAAAAATAAATTATCCGTAAATAACATCATTCCTGAACTAGGAAACAAAAAAATACAAAAAAATATAATGAAATCAATTCTTACCACAACATGATCTTGTATGAAAGATGGATTGAAGTATCTAGAAGTATTTGATCACTATATCCAATTAGTGACATAATCTATTGACAATTACAAATCAGTAATTTATCTGTTTAATTCTTACTTGGCTGCCTTTGGATTCAAGAAAATGACCAAGAAAATTTTTTAATTGTTCGCCAATTTTATAACCCAGTGCTCCTTCCATCATTCTGGATTTCTCAATTACTGATGCCATCTCCATTGTTATTTGTAAGTTAAAAAATGTCCATCCGGCTTTTGTAAATGGAATTGAAATTTGATAGCCTTCTTTTATGTTACAAATGGTCTCTAACTCTGTCATAGCTTTTTTAACTAACAAAACCTCATCATCATAAATTCTTGTGCTTAACTGAAATAACGGCATCATAGAAACAAATCTCAACCAAACTAGATTTTAAGTATTGGGCACCCATACAAATAAACGGATAATCTAGAAATAAAAATATTGAATATGACTGATTTCATTCATGAGCCTTACAAAACCATCTATGTTCGCGACCTAATCAAAATGAGTCTTGACGATTTACTCAATATGATGGTAACCCTAGAATCAGGTAATGCATATTGGGTGGATGGAGTGATATTTGCAAGCTTTGCAATGACTGATTCTGAAGAATTGGCAAAAAAAGAAATTCAGGGTCAGACATATCTTGATAAAATCATATTTGCAAAATATGAGAAATATTCAAAGACAATAAAATTGGCAAATAATCTTGAAATGAACATACTAAATGTAGAGAAAAGTCATCTCTATCAGGGTTTGATTTCATGGTTAAAAAAACAACCAATATGGAATGAATAATCTCGTTTTTATTCCTAATTAGAATTTTAATACACTAAATTTTTCAATATTCATTTTATTGAATGGATAATAGAATAAAGAGATATATGAAATTTTTAGAACTATTTCTAACAAAAATTTTGCAGTGTGGAAAAATTACAAGATTTGAATTAAATTGGAGTTATTTCAGAATACATGCTGTAAAAGTGTTAGGCAATTTGAAACATTTAGTTGACAATATTTTAGAATATTTTGGGTGAAATTTTTGAAATTCTGTCATGGTTACCGATATTCAGCTCCACAGTCCCCAATTATATCAAAAAGGTTATTTGATTTTAGCGTAATGGCGTTTATCATTAGCAGATCTTCAGAATCCAATCTTAAATCAAATACTTTTACATTGTCTTCTCTATGTTCTGAAACTCCAAGTCTAGCACCAATTATTACTCCTGCAACTGATGGTTTATCCAAAATAAATTTTGTAGATACATTAGCAATACTAGAATTGTGTTTTTTGGCAATATGTGATAAGGTGTGTAATAGTTCTTGAAATAAATTCCATCCTCCCCAAGCATCAATCATGTTGTAATATTTTTGTAAACTCAGGGTTGTTAGATCTGCCCTATGAGGATTTTCTAAGCCCAGATATTTTTCAGATAAAAATCCTCCAAGTAAGGTACCATATGTGAGAAGTTGCATATCATGTTTTTGGCAAAAAGGAATCATTAATTGTTCTGGCCTTTGATCTAAAATCGAATATTGCACTTGATTCGATATTATCTTAAATCCTTTTTCAGTTATTATTTCAACTCGTGCAGTATCAAAATTAGTAAGGCCTAAATGTTTGATTTTTCCTTCATCACATAATTTGGATAAATGTTCAATAGCGTCAAGATAACTTGGATTGGTGTAATCCCACCAATGAAATTGAATTAAGTCAATGGAATCTATACTCATTTTTCTCAATGATTGATCAATATAATATTCTACAATGGATTTTGTCATTGGTCCTGGATTTGGGACAAATTTAGTCAGAGCTTGGGATTTGTTTAATTCCTCTTTGTCTTTTACAAATAACTGTTTTCTAAATTCTCCAATATATGATTCAGATGGACCATAGATATCTGCCAAATCCCACGTGGTAAAACCCATCTTGTGATATTCGAGCATATCCAAAACAGCCAATTCAGGATTAATCTGCCCATGCCCACCAGACACCTGCCACATCCCATTCAATATTCTGTAAATTGATAAATTATCGGCTAAATTAATTATTGAGTTTGACACAATGAATTATAGAATTCACTTTCCTTTATCATTAATAGTGACTGGTGTTATACTTTAAACCATGAGTAAAACCATGAAATTGACCGCATTGGGCAGGGTTTCATAGGTCGATCAACTTACCAGTTACACTCAGCGAATATACTTGCAAGTTAAACTACTAGCAAAATTCTTTTCCATACACGACTTTGATCAGCATATCAAAAAAAGTGCAGCGGATATACACTCAGAATTGGAGTTTTATGTCAACACTCAGATGAAAAATGGATGATAACCCATAGTATGAAAAAAATAAATGATTTTAAGATGTTTGAATAGCGATCAAATTATTAAACGGCGTTATAATTCCTATTTTTTTGGTAAATCATATTAAGATCAAAAAACAAGAAAAAAACGTTATGCCAGTAGCAATACTTCCAGACATCAGCGAACAAATGTGTATTGGGTGCGCACTATGTGTAGAAATCTGTACAACATTGGGACCAGATGTACTTAGAGTAAAACCAGTCGAAGGCTGGAAGAGAGGTAAGGCATTTGTCTTCTATCCAGAAAGATGTATCACGGATGGAGCATGCATTGGTGTTTGCCCAACAAAGGCAATCTTTTGGATGAGACCAATGGACTTTACCGTTGGACAACCAGTACCTCTTCACAAGGACTCAGTCTTCGTCAAAGGTTGGACCGAATTAATCGATTAGATTAGGTCATCATTTCTAATTTCTTTTTATTTTCTTAAATCTTTAACATGTTAGAACATAAGATTAGAATTATTGCATTCCAATCAATTCTTCTTTACAACATCTGTATTTTCTCATCAAGCTAATTAATCATAAGAAACATTTTATTTAAACATGGATGTAAAGTAATTGTTGAACAAGGAGTTCAAAAAGTAATGACACAAAACGAGTTCAAAAAGGTAGTTGACATAGATGCATCTCCTGAAACCGTTTTTAAAGCAATTTCTGATTCCAACGAACTTACAAATTGGTTTCCAGACACTGCAATATTAGAGCCAAAAGCTGGAGGCAAATATAGTATCTCATTTTTAAAAGAAACAAAAAACCCCAGAATGAAAATGGATAAGGATTTCATTAATGATGGAAAGATCCTTGAGATAATTAAAAATAAAAGACTAGTTCATACTTGGAATTGGAGGGATATGATTGGACTTCTTGAAACCACCGTTACATGGGAATTAGAAAAATTAGGAATGAACAAAACTAGATTAACACTCACTCATTCCGGTTTCACAGGAAAGGAGCAGGGTCCAGCGAGTATGGAGGAGCACAATAAAGGATGGTCATTTTTCCTTAACGGACTTGTATTATATTGTAAGAAATAATGTCTTACCAGTAGCAGTCCCTG
>Ga0315286_10003980_pt1 | contig 14101 bp, 12 predicted proteins | sample YL17G10_0_MG_FD_205038 | JGI IMG/M metagenome (GOLD analysis project Ga0315286, IMG submission 205038) | Sediment microbial communities from Yellowstone Lake, YNP, Wyoming, USA - YL17G10_0 | ecosystem: Environmental > Aquatic > Freshwater > Lake > Sediment | place: USA: Wyoming | collected... | reverse complement strand
TATGTCGGTCACACCATTCTGAGCCACCCAATCCTGGACAGTTTCCAAGCTTTCCTTGCCGGGGCGGGTCTCATCAGGATGGGCGCGGATGACGAATAAAGTGTCGGGATGTAGGCGCGCCAGGTCCACCACCTGCTCCAGCCAGGCAAACATGTCTGTGAACACGATGTTTGCATGTGGTTGGCTTGTATCAAAAACCACATTGGTAAAAACCGGTACAATCTGCCTGAAGCGCGCGGCCTTGGTTAAAAAGTCAGCATCCAGGGCTTTCATCTTCGGCCAGAAATTGATCCCTGCCATACTGAACTGCCCATACCTGCGTTTTTCGAGATATTCATCAAGTAGGGCATCTTGTTCACCATTCATTTCGAATTCTTCAGGGAGAGGGATGGGAGACGCAGTTGCTTCCCCTGCGGTAAAGAACACAGAGAAGGGCTGGAAACCGACCTCATGGGTGAACGAACGGATGCCTTGCCGTTTGGAGATCCACCGAGCCACGGCTTCAGGATAGAACTGACCATTAAATACGACCACCGCCTGCGGATTCGTTCTCAAGACGAGGGTGCTGAACTCCCGGGCTACATTCCAGCAAGAAAGGATGTATTGGCGGTACAGATAGCGCGTCGATTCATCGTCGAGTAAATTATGGCGGCGCAGTATCCACCGCAAGCCGGGAGTTACCAGCTCACCAAGCGGGATGGGAGATTCAACCCCATCGATGGTATGAGTATATTCAAAGGTCATCAACTGCGGGACTGAAAGCTTCGCCAGGAAAATCTCCAGGGTGGGATCCGGATGGTATCCAAACCAGCTGGCATCTGCTCCGGCAAAGAGCGATTTGGAATGAGCAATACAAGTGTTACAAGGCGGTGGAGTGGCTGGTTTTAAACGGTAAGTGCCCATAACGCATGGATGCATGCCGCGGTTACAAACAAAATGAATTACCGGCACACCTTGCAAACGTAGCCCCCAGGCCGCGAGTATGTTAAATGCGTTGTTATAGGTGAAATCGCTCGGTCCAGTGGAGGCTTTAAAAAAAACCACCGGACGCGTATCACGCAGGGCAGGTACATGCGCAGCAATCTCGCTGGCTTTGCGAGCAATCTGGGAATTGTCGCGATACCGGCGGAGAGCTTGGGTGAGGCGTTGAATTATTCTCTGGGGAATATTGCTTACCTTTACCATGCGTATTTACACCTGTTTGATCTTGCACACAGCGACTGGTTGATATTGAGGGTCCCACTTTCCCCATGGCATGCCATTATCCCCGGACTGGTAATACATTTTGGCCAGTTTATCGCGCAGTTCAGCGCAATTTCGCAATGATTTGAATAACTCATCATGGCGGTCGTAGTTTGAAGGAGTATCTTTAGGTAGGTCAAAAAGACGCCGAAGGGTTGAATCAGTGTAACACCACCCTTGAGAGGCTTCATGAAACCAGTCCTTGTCCCGCCCAGCGCAAAGGGTGGCTAGCAATTTTCCGCCAGGTTTAAGCTTGCGCATGAGCTCGGCAACCACCATCTGCATTCCTTCAGGAGTATTATGTTCGAGAGCAGAGACCGCAACGATGGCATCCAGCGAATTATCGGCAATTTCCGGCATCTGTGTAAGGTCCTGGTTGTAGATCGTCACCAGTCCTGCAAAACGCTTGGGTAAAGCGACCAGGAGCAATCCCGCCAGCCCACGTAACGCGTAGATCACCTTGCCCATGCCGGAAGCGCGGGCTACATTCCCTTTGAAGACTGTCAGGGCCGGTGCCAGGTCTTCCGGGCGCAATCCACGCACCTTGTACCGCGAACGCATCACCAGCGGTAAATTGGACCTGCTATCGCGGTCTGCGCTGATAACTTCTGCCGCACCCCGCTCGACCAGGTACCATTGCGCCAGGCCCATCCCGGCACCGGCGTCTAGGATTCGCTTACCGGAAACTGGGCCAAGGTTTTCCACGATCCAGGCTAAATCAAGCAGGTAATGCCAACCCGGTTCCACACGCGTACCGTGCGATACTGTCCATATAGCATTAATCACATCTCGGTGGCGGTCAAGCAATTCAACAGATGGAATCTCGATTTTATCGCCGGGCATCTCTTAATCCTTCTTAAATTTTCTCTGCAGGACTGATTGGCTTCAATGATATGCCGATAAAGTATCTGGTCGACCAATAAGTAGTAGCCCCTTGCCGCACACATCAGCATCGGCGGTATAAGTGAACCGGGATGGAAAGATTGTTAATATCTTTTACCTGCTTCCTTTGCCTGCAACTGTGGCCGGGAGGATTCTTTTTCCATAAAAGGCCATGCCAGCCAACAAAGCAAGGAAAGGTTCCGCGGGGACTCTGAAACGTCCGGATCCATGTCCCAAGGGAAGAATGACCGAGTATATCAGGGTAATCAAGGCGATTAAAACCAGTCCGAGCAGAAGCGCATCTTTCCGGTAATAACCAAATATCCGCCAGAGAGTCAAAGTTACCAGAGAATATGCAAGAACATCAATCACTAATGCCACAATGCCCAAGAAAATCCAGTAATTCCCGTTCTTGATCTGATCCACCAATAGAGCAGGATTTAGACTCATTCCAACGACAATTCCACTACCAGGAGGTTTTTTTCCGGAAATGGCTTCCGCCCAATATCGATAATCAACGGCGGTTAATGTACGCAATATTCCACGAATCTGGATTTTAAGGAACGGGGCAGGATGTGATTTTATATAGTCGATAATATAAGCGGTTGAACTTGGCGCAGAATTGATGAGATTTTCCGCTTCCTGGTGTGTAATTCCTTCAATCTCAGCCATTGCCTCCCCAAACACCCAGTATTTCATGGTGGATTCCCCCACAGGTGAGAAAGAAAAATCTCCTTGCACTTTAATATTTCTCACCTGCCATAATAGGATCAAAAGATAACCGCTGGCAGATAAGACCACAATCGACGAAATAAATCGGATGATTGACCGTTTCTCCTTAACTTTAAACCATTCGATCCCGGCAAAAAGTATTACCCAAAGGAAAAAAAGCGGGAAAACAGATGGTCGCACGAGGGCACCCAGGCCGAGTGTTAACCCACACAAAACCAACCATGCAACTCGATTGGTAGTCCAATATTTCACCAACAGCCAGAGGGCAGAGATTAACAAGAATGAAGTCAAGGTTTCTGTCATAATAAGCAACGCATCAAAAGATGCGTTGAGGCTGATCAGGTAAACAATGATAGCAGCGTAGGAAACACGCCGTGAATGGTCAATATTTGACCCGATCTGGAATAATATGAAGCAATTGACCAGTGTCAAAAACAACTGTATTACAGAAGCCCATTTATAATCCCGGAAAATGAGTTTAATCATTGCAAGAAAAACCGGGTATCCCGGAGTACGCAGAATATCCAGGGTGGGATCCATGTTGCTATGGAATTTTCCTGTATCTAACAACCCCTGTGCCAGGTCCAGATATCCACGTGAGTCTGTAATATTGTTAAAGCGTTCCGGATGGGTGAGTCCCGGAATGATCAGGATCAACCTAATTGAAATCAAACCAATGATGAAAACCCATAGGATTACCAGAGATTGCTTTTTCAAGAGGCCTCGTCAAGATACAAAATGCGATACGGGAAGAGATTATTTATTACACCATGGAACAATAAGCAGTTGTGTCAGGAGATCTTTCTCAGTCTGATCAATAAAATACCCTCCCGCTGGAAGCGATAATTGGCAGCATTGTCCTTCACGATTCTGTTGTAACCATGCTCATACCCTTCAGCAAACACATCCGGATTGATTGCCATATTGAGCATGTCAAGACTCCTGAGGGATGGATTCGGAATTTTTAGAGCTTTCAAGACCAGACGGGTATAGGTTTTTGGGCTGATTCGAAAATGTTTGACTTTTAGAGCACGTGGCATTAAGGGGAAAAACCAGTCCATGGCAAGAACTTTCAGCATTCCCAAAACACCAAAATTGGTCGGGAAAGGTACATCGACAGCATGCAATAGTTCGCCACCAGGTTTGAGAAGAAGGTCCATATGCTGCCAGACATCAGTCAATAAATGACCCGGAACATGCTCAAGGACGGAAGCGCTGTAGACTACGTCAAAAAAGTTGACCGGAATAGATGACTTTAGAGGATCTCCTAGCCGTTCCTGTATGAATTTGAGCTCTGGATGAGCAGAAATATGTTCCTGAGGAGATCTGCCGCGCTTCCAGAAAAGTTCGTTTGAGTCAATTCCGAAATCATCAACTACCCAAACGTTACACCCGTATGTTTTGCTTATCCAAACAGGGAGTGAAGAATACGCCCCGCCGACATCTAAAACATTCTCGCCTTTTTCCCATGCATGCGACAAAATTAACCAGGGATAATCAAATCCTTTGATATTAAAATCTGCACCAAACACATTTTTTAATTTATAGGCATACATACGTTTGGGATCAGCAAGGGTAATCTCTAAAATTTCATACATGACTGCTCCCTAGATATTTGACACTTGTCAAACCTCAACCAGCAGATCGCTTGCAGCCAGTTTCTCTGCAGCATCTGCCAATACTTTCACAGGAAGATGTGTTTTCTCAGCAATATCGAGCAGGGAGGTCTGCCCATCCGCATGGAACAGGATCCAGCGTATGGCATCCAGTTCACTGGCGCCCTGGCTGCCTGCGGCTTTCTGCCGGAGCGCTCCGCCCATCCTGGGGTAGAGACCTCGTTTTCCCAACATTGGTTCTCCAATCGGATTCAGAGATCGATAGGTCCGGTCTTGTTCCAGTTTTTCAATGGCAGACAGATGTACATTCAGTGTCTCGATCACTGCTTCAGCTCGAACAAAGTCGAGGTCATCCAGCGAAGTATGATAGTAGGCATACTCATAGTATTTATCCTTGCATATACTGCCCATCGGAATTCTCAGACCAGGTGTAGAGTATTGCCGCTCGTCAGAACCGCTGGCATCGAAGGGGTATTCGACAGATTCCAAACAGAGCTCCCGTAATGTCAGACGGACCACCCGATCAATCAGCGAATCTCCTTGCCAGGTGGGCTTGTAGCCAATTCGCCCCGGACCTCCAACCGTGGTCACCACGAAACCACCTGCCAGAGCCTTGACGGCTGCTTCGTTACGGGAGATATAGGCCAGGGCTCCAATGGTTTCCGGGGCGATAACAAAACGATAGGAATGCCGGTGTGGACGCCGGCGCATTTCTCGCAGGAGCAGAGTCCATAGAACAACGCCCGACAGGTTGTCATTGGCCAGTGAGGGATGGCATACATAGGTCGTAAAGAGATATTCCTGACCTGATGTTCCGGGCAGGATGGCTTCGCCATAAACGAGATTCCCCGGTTCTAGGGTGGTATCCACTACGACATGGTAGGTCTCGGTTCTGTCCATTTTCTGAAACTTTTCGTGGGTCAGACAGAAGCCCCAATCCCGATGATAATAAGTCGTCCGGTATGGAATGGCTGTCGGCAGGTCCGGAAGTGTAAACAAATGCGGAACCAGTTCGCCAAATTTCAGCCTGCCCTCGAATGGAATACTATAGTTCACCAGATGGATATTGCTCTGTTTGAAATCGATCACCCGTTGACCATTGGAATCAGCTACGAAAGCATCTCGTACATTCCACTCATCCGGTATGATCCAATCGTAGCAAGCGGTCCCGGAAGGGATCTCGAAAAGATGAAAATCCGTGACCTCGCACAGTTTTCTCAGGGTCGTGCGCGTACCATCCCCAGTGATACTGCGACAGATGGGGAAGAGCTCTTTCAGCAGAGTATCTGCCTGGGCTGTGATGGAGTCTAATTCAGGAGTGGTATTCTTCATCTCGATTCTTTCAGTATGTTATACTTTGCCGAACCAAATAGGTTTGCAAGGAGTACAACCATGGGCATCAAGAAACAATCGGTTTCTGATGTCGGTCCGGTCTGGGAAGGGATCTACGGCGATGGAAGGTCGCTGAATCGCTACCCGTTCGACCAGGTGGTTTCATTTCTCTACCGACATTATTCCCGTTCCAAGCCGAGAGCTGAAACAAAGGTTCTTGAGATCGGCTGTGGGGCAGGCAACAATCTGTGGTTTGCAGCCCGGGAGGGTTTCACAGTGGCCGGAGTTGATGGCAGTCCCAGTGCCATCGAATACGCCCGTGAGCGGTTCAACCAGGACGGTTTGAAAGGCTATCTTCGTGTGGCTGATTTTATCAGCCTGCCGTTCGAAAAGGAATTGTTCGATTTCGTCATCGACCGGGCATCCTTGACTTGTTCGACTTTCGAGTCGGCAGAAAAGACCGTTGCCGAGGTTCAACGAGTCCTGGTGCCGAACGGGAAGTTCTTTTTTAACCCATACAGCGACCATGATTCCAGTTATGTTTCCGGCAAGCCCGGCCCGGATGGCCGAACAGTGGATATCCAGGAGGGCACGAAAGTTGGTGTCGGCGCAATCTATTTTTACAGCAAACGAGATGTATTCAGGTTGTTCTCCAAAGGTTGGAAACTGATCAGCCTGCGGCATCTGGCACTGGTGGAGGAGTTGGAACCTTGCTATTCCTGCCATGCCGAGTGGATTGCTATTGTAGAAAAAACCTAGCCATTCTCGACACTATCGTGATCATCTACGTAACCTGGCGGATTTATTTTGTCAGGACGGTTCACCACCAACACCCACGGGGAAACAGCCAACAGGTCTTGCGCAGCAACCACGAAGTCTTGAAAACGGCAGGAGGCGATTTTCCCGTAATTTAAATCCACACTGGACCATTGGCCTCGATTTTCCAGTTCAATGCGCACGGGGGTTGCATTCACGTCTGGATCAATTTCCATATCCCGGACAAACATGCGATAAGTTCGAACCTGTGACGGTCTGCCGATCAGCCGCACTTCACCGGTGAAATCCTTCCAGTAGCGATAAGGAACTTTCGCACGGCGTTCGCAATAATGGATCATCGTCGTGTAATACACATCCGCGCCTAAAAGGAGTAGTTTGAAATCCAGTTCGACCATCCGCTCGAAAACCGATCCAACATCAAAAGCACCAGGTGTATCGATCGAAACCAGTTCCCGGGCATGCCGGCCTACCACGGTCACCGAATGCATGGGATGCATCGACCGGTACGCCTCCGGTCGCGAGCGAACATATTCGGCAAGCGCTCCCACGTGCTCCGAGGGAGTACTTTTCTGGTCGAATGGTTCACCTCTGGCGAAGGCAAAATTGAATGCAGGTAGTACGAGTGTACCAATCCCATTCCCCAAGCCTAGGACTTCGCTCAGGGCATTGTAATACATTTCCACCCCCCCCTCCGGGAAACCGAGGAGTTGGGTGGAAGCGTGCACCATCAATCCTTCCCCCTGTTTTACTCCCACCGCCTGCAAGGCACCCACTAGCTGTGCGTGTGTGACTCGTAACATTTCGAACCTTATCCGCCCAACGCGTTTCTAACGGCCTCGGGCCAGTCTTTTTGGTCAAACCCGAATTGGGCAAGGAAGGCATACGCCATTCGTTCGAGTCCGAAACCTACACAGGCGGTGTGTGCAGGCGAACCATCGGGCAGGCTGATATTTAAATTCCGACCAAAGAAATCCTGATGGTAGTTGTATGAGCCGACAGCCAGGGTACTTTCTTTGAAAGGCAGGCGGGCGCGAATTTCAAATTTTAATTGGAAAGCGCTCTGGAAGGCAGCCTGTTTGCGGAACTCGCCCACAAAAAATGGATCGGTGGCACTTTCCACACGGTAAGCCATTCCAAACTCTTCGAATACACCTTTCATCCGCTCACGGGCAGCCTCCCGGCTCTCGACCACGAAATCCTTTGATCCGACAAAGATGACTTCCCGCAAGGAAAAATTCCACAACCTTTCAAGGGAGATGAGATTAGTGGACTCGTAGCGGTAACAATGACCCACCGCCGTGGCAGCCAACTTTCCATCAGGCAGAGGTTTATCCGCCAGGGAAAAATAGAGGTGATAACAAACGGCCGGAGAAAGCAGCGCCGGGATGGGGGCGAAGGAATCAAGCGGAGCATTCAGACCATGGTCGTCACAGGAGGCAGTATGGGCAAAATTGTCGATGATATCCAGGTCTTCGCGTAGATGTGTAACAAACGACAGGGAGTGCGGGAATGCCCGGAAGTAATTTATCCGCCCCAACAGCTTCGCTGGGAGGAGTGTCGGGAACCGGTAAGGGCGGGCACCAAAAGAGTCTGCCAGAAGCAGGAATTTGCTTTCAAAATAATCGATCAGGCGGGACATCAATGGCCCAAGGGAATATATGCCCACATCTTCCTTGCTCATCTCGCCGCGCGCCATCAATTCTGGATTGGGATCCTTTGTATAGGGTACAGGCCGAGTCATGCAGTCTTCCAAGACTTGAATTTTTGGTTTGAAAGAGCCTTCCACCATGGAAGCCACCATGCGTTGAACCTTTTCTTCGATGCGGCTCTTAAGATTGTCGTCCGGAGAGGAAGTCAATGTTAGATCAATAACATCTCCAGCGGGAGCAACTTTTCCCTGCAGGATGGCTTCATCAATATAACCCAGTTTGGATTGTACGTCCCCCACAAGGTATGGAGGAATAATGATCGCGGATTTTATCTGGAATTTTTTTGTCATATTTGCTCCATCTTCTCAAGGAAAGCACAGATGGATGGAATACTGGTTAGGGTGTTTAATATGCTGGTGTCGATCTCTACGTTGAATCGTTCCTCCAGCAGCAGCATAATTCCCATATGTCCCATAGAGTCCCATTGCGGAATGTCCCCCAAGGATAGGCCTTCGCTTACCTGAGAGATCGGAATCTGCAATGCCTCAGACACCAGTTCTAGAACCCTAATTTTTACATTTCGCTTATTTATCAAGTTCATCTCCCAAACCTATAATTTCTCCTCCCGTCTGGCCAGGACAACGGCAGCAGTAACCAAGCCCATGGATACCCACAGATAAGGTAGGGCAAAAGAATCGATACTGAAGCCTTCCGGTATGAAAGCCAGAATGGCAAAGGTTCCCATCCAGCCAACTGTACGCATCAATGCTGACCGGTTACTCCGCAGGAATTTCCCGGCTCCCCAGAGAAACGCCTGCCAGGCAGCAAATAATGAAAACCCAACCAATCCTGTTTCTGCCAACAATCGCACCCAGAAGCTTTTAATATTGACCAGGTAAGCAGCATCATTAATCGTATACATAATCTCGCTGGATCGGTAAGCCAGGTATGGCATCTGTTGTGGGAAAAAGAATCCGCTATTACCCAGACCAACACCCAGAAGAGGATAATGGGAAAATATTCTCAAACCACCAGCCCAATAGATCACTCGTTCCAAAATATCCACCTTGGCGGCAAAATCAAAGAAATTGGTGGGTATATTTTTCAATGCCAGCAGACGCGCCATACGAGGATCAAAACGAGCTGCCAGGAATACCATTCCCAGCACAAGGCTGGCATAGAAAACCACCATTAATAGAGAAAGAGGGACTACTGCCCATTTCCCTGTGCGCGCCAAAACGGGCAGGGAGTGGAAACGCTTCTGTATCCAGCCCAACAGCCACGCATTGATTCGCAGCACAATAAAAACCAGTGTGAACAGGAAGGCAGCCAGCCCGACTCGGGAAAGGCTGAAGAACAAGATCACCACACCACCCACAAGGAGGATATTTTCAAAAGAGATTCGAAGGAATTTTTTAGTAACAGAGTAACCGGTAACCGTCGCGGCCAGCCAGTAAGGGAGAAAAATTAAGTTCAATTGGTGTGCCAGCCAGGAAGGCTCAAAGGCAAATCCAGTCACACGGTTACGGAAACCCAGTTCAAGGAGATTGCGGGAGGACCATAACGACTGCAACCGTACAATCAGGTCCGGATAACGACCCGAATAAAAAAGGATTATCACCAATTGGATGAATGACCAGATCAGAATGATCATTCCGGTGAGGTTGATGAAGCGCAGTGTCCACTTTAAATATGTAGAGTCTCGATTCCACAACGTAAAGACAAGATATATAGAAATACCGATAGCCAGTGTTATCAATCCTTCGAGTTCACTCCTGAAGACCGAGTTTCCTTTCCCTGGTGGAATGGGAAGGAAAAACGCCATTATTGAGGCAGCGAACGCTACACAGACAAAAACCAATAACGGTTTTATTTCCCCGGGAAGGACCCCATTCCGCAAAACATAAAGCGGTACCCAGATTACCATCAAAATACCAGTAAAAATAATCACAGCAGGCGCAACCACCGTCCCACCCATTAAGTTGGATAAAAGAGGCAAACTGGTTATCGGAAGGGTGATAATGGTCAATGCCATGACCGGTCGGGCAACACTCTCCGCAATGGGCAGAAGGTAAAAAATAACGCGCTTCATAACACTGCTCGTGAGCTTGATTGAATGGAAATAAAAAGCATGCCAAGCAACAGTCCGAGTAAACTGCCAGATGCCATCAGTACACCGCGTCGATACAAAATCGGCGCACTGGAAGGCTCAGCCAGTCGGGTAATCGCAAGGCTTATCACAGGGACCAAACCACCGCTGGCTTCCTGTTCTGAGGCGATTTGTCTTTCCAAGTCCTGCAGGTAGGCTTCCAAATCAGAAGGCTGTGAAAACGTGGTACCAGCACATTGATTGGCTTGGGCGAGGTTGTTATCAGTAAAACAGGTTTCCACAAATGCATGGACCGTCTGTAGATCTTCAGCAGAGCTGGCATGAGCCAGCTGACTGTGCACCCTGGTATCCACAAGTTCCAGCCAGAGATTGGCTAAAAGTGCAGCGGTCCCAGGATCACGATCACGGACTGTAATAAACCATACGCTCCCTCGCCGATCCAAAAAGAAAGTGGGTTCGCGAATGCTCCCAACAGCCACCGAAATCCCATCCCGGGCCGCAATGGAGATAAGCTCAGCCTGGACTTCAGGATTAAAGAATAGTTCTGCAACAGGGTCCAGATAATAATTGCTCATGGCGTAATCAAGAGAAGCGATGCTGGGTAAAGCGTCGCGTTTGACCACTTCATTCTTATTTAAATCAACTTGATAGAAAGCAGTGGACTCATAGATCGGGGGAAGGAAATAACCAATGATCCAACCTGCCAGCCCCCCGATCAGCATAAAAATCACAAATATCCACCAGCGGCGTGAGAATGCCTGAAAATCATGACCTATTACTATGTCATTCATTCCGCTTCCTTTCAAGAAATAGATAAACGAGAAAACCAGCCAGAAGAGCCAGGCCAAAAAGAATGTTCGCCCAAATAGGAGCGAGATTCAAGGCGATGAATGCCAGGCAGCCCAGGGCAATGGCGGCAATGTGCATCACTGCCACCGCGTGGGTGCTGGGCAGCCCAAGCGCTACCAGGCGGTGATAGGTATGGTTTCGCCCTGCATGATAAACCGGTTCCCTATGCCTCAGCCGTGAGAAAAAAACCAGGCAGGTGTCAAAGATTGGAACACCCAGCACCAGGATGGGCAGGAACCAGGAGGCTGCCTGCGGGTAATTTTCAGGCGTATACAGGATGGCTACAGAAGCCAGGAGAAAACCGATGGTCTGCGCTCCGCTGTCGCCGATGAATAGACGGGCGGGGGTTAAATTGTAGAAAAACAACCCGGCGCACACCCCGAGGAGAAGAGTCAGAAGCTGCAGGAGGATGGTCTGTGTGGAGTCAAGCGTGACCAGTACCAGGAATGCCACCGCGATACCGCTCAGCCCGATCACCAGCCCATCCATGCTATCCACAAAGTTGAAAGCATTGGTCATACCGATCACCCAGATGAAGGTGATCAACCAGTTGACGATAAGGTTGCTATGACCCGGCAGGTTGAGGAATTGATATGGGATGATCTGCACATACGTGCCCAAGGACATCAGCAGGATGGTAGCAATGGTCTGCCCGACAAATTTAACCCAGGGAGGAAGGCGCTTGAAATCATCCCACAAGCCAACCCCGAAGATGATCAAGGAAGGCAGGAAAACCGTCCATAACTGTTTGACCATCGGCAAGTTGAATACAAGCCCTCCCACCATCAGCGCAATAACCACCGTGAGGCCGCCTGCCAATGGCGTGGGAGTTGTATGCCTCTTATGCGGCAAAGCTCCAGGCAGATCCATCAGGTGAACGCGACGGGCGAACCAGATGGCAACCTGCCCCAGCACCAGGGAAAGGATCAGACCGATCAGTATATTTAAGAAAACGAACAACGGATAATGGCCGGTTGGAAGATTCACTTTACCTGCCTTTCGACAGCGATTCCTGGTATACAGCGGAAATTTGCGCCAGGACCTTATCAGACGAATACTTTTCTTCGACCAGTTGCCGGCCTGCAGCGCCCATTTCGGAACAGAGACCGGGAGATACGATCAGTTTCTGCAGCGCCTCCGATAGGGAGACCGCATCCCGTTCCCGAATCAGGTACCCGCTGATGCCATTGCGGACGGCGTCCCGGCATCCGGGCCAGTCTGTTGTCACCACCGGTCGGCCACATGCGGATGCCTCCACCAGGACGGTGGGCAGTCCTTCCCGGTAATAAGATGGAAGGCAGACAATACTGACTTTAGGCAGGATCGCGGACATGTCTTCGATCCAGCCCCACCATTCCACCAAGCCTTCATCTGCCCAGGCTTTGATCTGGGCCTCCGGGATGGAGGCAGGGTTACCTGTATCGGTCCGTCCAGCGAGGACAAAACGGGCTGGAACGCCTGTTCGGTGCAACAGGCGCACCGCCTCGACGAACTCTGCGATACCCTTATCCCAAAGCAGGCGCGCTGCCAGCAACACGACCGGCGGCCCCGCTGGGAAGACAGAAGGAGAATAACGCCGCGTGTCCACTCCGACTCCCGGGATCAGGTGACCGTCTGCAGGATGGATAAAGCCGTATTGCAGGAATGCCCGCCGGTCATCATCGTTCTCGAAGATGACCTGGCTGCCGCGCAGCACCATCCGATACCAGATGCGCACGAAAAATCGCAATACTTTCTTTAGAAGTCCGCCCGGAAGGAATATATAGCCAAGACCGGTGATCGAATTAACCACTGCCCTGATTCTGGCGCGGCGCGCCGCCAGAGTCCCGTAGAGCACGCATTTGATGGTGAAGTGATGAACCAGGTCCGGGGCTTCAAGGCGATAGAGGCGAACCAACCGGGTCATCGAGCGGAGTTCGGTCAGCGGATTCATCCCGCGCCGGGAAAGAGGGAAGTCGATCCAGCGGAATCCAAGTGCCTGCAGCCTGGACGAATAGTCACCGGCAGGAGAAATCAAGATCACCTCATTACCCTGTTCGCGTAATGCGAGGGCCAGGTCGCGGCGGAAGTTGTAGAGATACCAGTCGGTGTTGGCAACGAAGAATATTTTCATTTACGAAATCTGCCATGGGTGATTATATCCTGATACAGATTGGCATAAGCTGTTACCATCTTTTCCAGACTGTAGTTGTCCAGGATACGCTGGCGTGCAAGCCGCCCAAGAGCTCGGCGGTCTTCGGTTGACATGGAGAGCAGGTCTGCCCAGGCAGCAGCCAGAGCCTCCGGGTCTCGTGGAGGGACGATACGTCCGGTTCTTCCGACAAGTAGTGCGGAATCGCCGATGTCGGTCACGACGCAAGGGGTTTCACAAGACATGGCTTCCCCAACTGCCAGCGGTAATGCCTCCCCATATGCTGAACTGAGACACACCAGATCCATCGCAGACATCAGGCGGGGCGTATCTCCACGCTGTCCCAGAAGGTGGACAAAGTGTTCCACACCTTCCTCGCGTACCCAGCCCCCAAGAATGTCGTTATCCAGGTCAACACCCTGCCCCCACAGAAGGAAATGTGCGCCAGGTATACTTTTGTGCAATATCCCGGCAGCCCTCATGAAGTTGGCATGGTCCTTCTGGGGATGAAAACGGGCACATAATCCAACCAGAAGCGACCCTTCTGCGATCCCCAGCTCCCGCCGCACTGCAAGGCGCGCTTCCTCATCGGGGTGAAATACCGCAGGATCAATTCCGTTGGGGATGACAATCAATTTATTGTGCGAATATCCAAGCAGGGCATGTGTCCTTCGAGTTGCTTCAGCGCAACACACGATCCTCGCTGGAAGAATGTGTGAAAGCAACGCGTTCACCCGCACAATGGAATAGGTAGCCGGTTTGACCGCTCCTGTTCCGGTCA
>Ga0315286_10003979_pt1 | contig 14101 bp, 10 predicted proteins | sample YL17G10_0_MG_FD_205038 | JGI IMG/M metagenome (GOLD analysis project Ga0315286, IMG submission 205038) | Sediment microbial communities from Yellowstone Lake, YNP, Wyoming, USA - YL17G10_0 | ecosystem: Environmental > Aquatic > Freshwater > Lake > Sediment | place: USA: Wyoming | collected... | reverse complement strand
CCTCACGAACTACCTCATGCAGTCGATCATGTTCTCGTCGATCCTCGGCGCGCACGGCTTCAACGTGATGCGCGACGTGAAGGACGGCTACAGCCTGCTGCTGGTCAACGGCTTCTACGTGGTGCAGGTCGTTTACAGCTACTGGTGGTTCAGGCATTTCCAGTTCGGCCCGGCCGAATGGGCCTGGCGGTCGCTGACCTGGTGGCGCGCGCAGCCCATGCGCGTCGTGCCTCGGCCATCTGCCGGAGGAGTACCGTGACATTCCGGCGTGCCCTATGGGTGGCGCTGGCGCTCGCGGCGCTGGTCCTCGCGGCCGCCCTGCTGGTGACCGCGCCTGGCGCGCCCTCCTCCCAAGAGAGTTCCGCCGGGACGATCGGATCGAATCAGTATCCGCACGCCGCCGAGCCGATCGGAACCGTGCGGCAGATCTACGATGGCGTCCTGACGCCGAAGATCGCGGTCAACACCTTCCGGAACATCGACCGGCTGTTTCCCACGCGCACGGTGCCGCGGGCGTCGACGCCGATGGCGTTGCCGCAGGCCGCCGCCCCGCTCAGGGCGGTGAGCTTCAGCGACCGGGGCAGGCGCTACCGGCTGGAGGACTATCTCGAGCTGAACCGCGTCGCCGGGCTTCTCGTGCTCAAGGACGGCCGCGTCGCGTTGGAGCGGTATCGGTTCGGGAACTCCGAGCACACGCGGTGGATGTCGATGTCTGTCGCGAAGTCGATCACGTCGACACTCATCGGCGCCGCCGTGAAGCAGGGACAGATCGCCGCGCTGTCCGACCCGGTCACGCGGTACGTCCCATCGCTGCGTGGGAGTGCGTACGAGGGCGTCTCGGTGCGCGACGTGCTGACGATGTCGTCAGGTGTGCGCTGGCACGAGACCGCCACAGACCCCGCCTCCGACCGGCGGCGGCTGCTCGACGCCCAGATCTCGCAGGTGCCCGGGTCGGCGCTCGCGATCATGCGGGCCCTTCCGAGGGCAGCCGAACCCGGCACCGTGTACAACTACAGCACCGGTGAGACGCTGGTGGCCGCCGCGATCCTGCGAGGGGCCGTGGGACGGCCGCTGGCGACGTACCTGTCCGAGCGCATCTGGAGCCGGTTCGGGATGGAGGCGGACGCGAACTGGTGGCTCGATGCGCCGGACGGCGTCGAGATGGGCGGCACCGGGTTCAGCGCCACGCTGCGCGACTACGGCCGCTTCGGCCTCTTCTTCCTCAATGATGGTGTCGCGGCCGGAGAGGCGATTCTGCCCGCCGGGTGGACGCGCGAGGCGACCAGTCCCCACGTGCTGCGTGGCGGGCCGCCGGTGGCGTACGGGTATCTCTGGTGGGTCGGCACGTCGCCTGCGGACCTGCGGGACCGCGCGTTCGCGGCCATCGGACTCTGTGGACAGTTCCTGTACGTCAACCCGGCCGCGAGGGTCGTGATCGTGATCTGGGGCGCGCAGCCGACGCCCGGGAGGGGCGCGGTCGTCGATGATTGGGCGTTCTTCGATGCCGTGGTCGACGCGCTGAGATGAGGCTCTGGGCTGCCGGTGGTGGCGAAGCGGTCGCGATCGCGAGGAACAGGGCAAGCGCGATGCGCGCGAGTCGCGTCCTGGCGTCACGCGTTGAAGTGAACACACGTCCATTGTCATGGTGCCTCCGTCACATGTGGCCCGTACCCTCAATGCCCAGAACGTGAAGATCGCAAGCGTGCAAGCGCGGAAGACACCTCAGCTGAGAGGCGGGTGTCGAGGCTGCCATTGGGGGCAGGTGGGGCGGGCCGTGCGGCCCGCCCCTCGGGACTGACAACGAAAGCCGGAGACAGGGCGGCTACCGGATCACGAACGACTGGTACGACACGCTCGTCACCGCCGCGTTCTTCGTCCACGTGACGCGGACGCGCGCCGTCGGCGTCACCCACCCCGGCTGCACCACCACCCGTTCCGTCCCATCCGAGGGCGTCCCGTCAGGAACGGTGAGGGTGATCCAGATCGAGCCGCCGTCGAGCGACAGCTCGATCTTCACTTTCTCCAGGGTCCCCAGGTTACTCGACCACGTGACGTTCTGCGTCGTCCCGACCAGCCACACGTCGGTCGACACCGTCGGCGTCGTGACCGTAACGTAGGCCGGCTGCATCTTCAGCGGCACCGGGTTCGTGCCGCCCACCGCCGGGTTGCTCGTCCACGCCACCCGCGTCCGCGCGTTGGTCGATGGCGCACCAGGGTCCGGCACCGTGTAGGTCAGCGTCCGCGTCGTCGCCGTGATGTTGCTCCCCAGCACGACCGGGAACGTCGCCCCCCCGTCCGTGCTCAGCAGCACGTTCACCTTGTCCAGCGCCCCCAGGTTCGTCGTCCACGTCTGTGTCCGCGACGTCCCATACCCCAGATTGGTCGACGTCGTTGCCGGCGCCGCAAGCGCCACGTACAGCTGGGACACGGTGAAGTCCACATTGCTGACGTCGCTTGCCGGCACGTTCAGGCCCGTCACCCGGATCCGCGCCAGTCCCTCAACCGTCGGCACCGTCACCACCCAGGTGAACGTGCCCGACGACGTGCCCGTGTTCTTGAACGAGGGCGACAGCACCTCCCACGTCCGGCGCCCGTCCCGGCTGATCTCGATCCGTACCCACGAGTTCAGCCCCAGGTTGTGGCTCCACGTGATCTTCTGCGTCGACCCCACCGGCCAGTCGACCGCCGTGTTCGGCGCGCTGATCGTGATCGTGCCCGTCCCGGCGGCGATCGTGAAGGCCGCGCTCGGCACAGAGATCGTCTTGAGGTCGCTGGTGTCGAAGGCCGTCACCCTGACTTTGCCCTTCGTCGTCACCGGCCCCGGCGCGGACCACACGCACGACCGGAGCGCACCGGCGACGCCGGTGCACCCGGGGACCGCGCTGTAGGTGAGGCCGCCGTCGCTCGAGAACTCCACGTTGAACGACGCCAGCCCGACGTTGTCGCCCGCCGTCCACTCGATGACATAGGGGGAGCCAGTCAGCAGTTTCTCCGCCAGGACATTCGGCCGCACCACCGTCACCGTCGGCGCCACGGTATCCAGCCCGCTCCCGCTGAGCGCGACGTCAACGCCCGTCGCACTGGCGCCAGTCACCTGGAGCATCGCGCTGACGGCGGCGATCGCCGACGCGGTGAACCGCACTTGCACCTGGCACGTCCCGCCCACCGACAGGGACGTTCCCAAGCACCCGTCCGACACGATCGCGAACTGGCCGGGGTTCGTACCGCCGATCGACGTCGAGAGTGTTCCGGTGGCGCCTGGCCCGCTATTGGAAATCGTCACGGTCAGCGGCGCGGAGGGCGTGCCCATGGGCTGCGGGCCAAAGCTGAGGCTGGTCGGGTCGGCGCCGAGCGCTCCGCGCTGCAGCAGCACGGTCAACGTGCTGTTGACCTCCGTGTTCCCGTACCGGTTTTTGTCGTTGGTCACGACGATGTCCAGCCGGCCGTCGCCGTTGAAATCCGCCACCGCGACGCCTTCCGGATCTGCGTCAACTGAGATGGTGGCCGGCGGGCCGAAGCCGCCCGCCCCGTCGCCGAGCGCATAGGCCACATGGGCGTCGTTCGCACTCGCGGTCACCAGGTCCGGAATCCCGTCGCCATTGATGTCGCCAATCGCCATCTCGTCTGGCCCGTCCGTCCCCGCGCGGATGTTGTAGTCGACCTGGTCGATGAAGTTGCCCGTCCCGTCTCCCATCAGCACGGCCGTGATGTTCGGATAGTCCAGGTGCACGACCAGGTCGAGAATCCCGTCGCCATCCAGGTCGGCCACGCGGACGGCCGTCGTCGTGATATCGCTGCCCAGCACAATCGCGACCGCTGGTGCAAACGAGCCGGTCCCCTCGCCCAGGAGTACCGATACGCTGGCGCTCTGCTGGTTGGCGACAACAAGGTCGAGACGGCCGTCGCCGTTGAAATCACCCGCAGCGAGACCGATGGGGTTGGTTCCCACTGCGTTGCTGCTGAGCGTCGCGCCGAACCCGCCCGTCCCGTCGCCCGCCACCACCAGCACGTTGTCGCCCATCCGGTCGGTCAGGGCCACGTCCAGCGCCCCGTCGCGGTTGAAATCCCCGAGCACGGTGCCTTGCGGGTAGCCGATAGCGGCGGAGTAGCCAACGGTCGGACCGAAACTCCCACCGCCGGTCCCGAGCGCGCGGTTGACGCTGTTACGGCTGGGCTGCACGATGTCCAGCAGGCCGTCGCCGTTCAGGTCGCCGAGGGCGACGCCGCCACCTAGCCATCCGGTCCCTATCGTCTGCTGCAATGTGAACGTGCCGCCGGTGTTGAGCCAGACCTGGACGTTGTAGCTCCACAGGTTCGCCACGACGATGTCCGGGTCGCCGTCGCCGTCCAGATCGCCGACCGCGATCACCCTCGGCATCAACGCGATGGTGTACTTCGCGGGCGGTGCGAACACCGGCGCCTGCGGCGTCGTCACGTGCAGCGGCAGCGTGTTCGAGGTGCCGCCGGCCGGTGCGGGGCTGAAGGTCGTGATGTTCAGTGTGGAGCGCGACGCCAGGTCGAGCGCCGTCAGTTCGACCTGCAGGCGGTTGCCGTCCACGAACGTCGTCGTCCGGTCCGTGCCTCCGACGTTCGCGACCGTGCCCGAGGCGAAGTGCGCGCCCACCAGGTTGACCGTGGTGGCGCCGCTCCCCGGTGCCACGCTGGCCGCCCGCGGGAGCGTGTTGAGGAGCGGCACGGCGTTGACGATCGTCCCCGTGTAACCGATGGCCGGGACGAAGGTGCCCGAAGGCGTCGCACCGGATTCGGTGTCCACGCGGATGCGACCCGCGCCGCCGCCGCCACCGCCACCGTACCCGCCGTGGCCTCCTCCACCGGCGCCGCCGATCGCCTGGACCGTCCCGGTGTTGGTGATGGTTGGCGCAGAGAGCCAGATGGTGCCGCCGGCTCCGCCGCCGCCGCACCCCCCCCAGCCCACGCCGCCGGCCTCAGTCCCCTGGGTGCCGTTGGCCCGGACCGTCCCGCTGATGTCGATGCTGATGGTCGCGATGAGGTGGGTCGCCCCGCCGCCGGCTCCACCCTGTCCCCCCCCGCTGGTGGCCGGGTTGCCCCACCCGCCGTGTCCGCCGCCGCCGCCGCCGGCAAAGACGGTGATCAGGGGATCGCCTTGTGCTCCGGTCACGCCGCCACCACCGTCACCGCCTGCCTGCGTCGTGTAGCCGCTCGAGGCGCCGCCGGCACCCCGCCCTCCACCGGCGCCGCCCTGGCCTGGGTTGCCGGGCGAGTCGGCGTTCACGGGCGCGCCGCCTGCCACGCCGGAACCAATCCCGCTGCCGCCGGCGCCAGTGGGCCCTTCGCCGTACTGGCCCGGTCCGCCGCCGCTGCCGCCGCCCCCGCCGTTGCCGCCGCCCCCACCTCCTCCCATGCTGCTGGAGACGTAAGGCGCTGCCTGCCCGCCGTTGTCAACGACGCTGCCCGTGAGCGTTCGGCCACCCGCTCCGTTGTCGCCGGGATTGACGCCCCCGGCTCCGCCCCCGGCCACGCTGGCACCGAGATCCAGCGTGCCGACAATCGTGACCGTTCCGGCGTAGACGACCAGCGGAGTATTGCCGGTGACACGCACCATCACGCCGGCCGGGATGTTGAACAGGCCGACCGTGTAGGTCCCGCCCACAATGGTGCACGACGTCGACGTGCTGCATGCCGCACCGGCGGGGAGCGACGCCGGCGTGCCGAAGTCGAGGTTCGGCAAGTTGGCGTTGGCTGGCGCCGGCCACAAAGCCAAGGCCGCCAGCAGCGCCGTGGTTCGCCAGCACGATGAGACACCGCGGACGGAGAAGAGGTGTTTCATGACGGTCCTCCGAGCGGACGGCCCCCAGCCTTGGCCGTCGTTCGCGCCCACGCGGCCGGAACGACCAACCTCGCGGGCCCGCTCACCAGCAGCGTTGGCCAGGCGGACGCTCCTAGTATGGACCGCGCGGCGCATTTGTCAATTCGGTTCCGCGCGCCGTTCCGTGCGAGGCCGGGGGCCGGAAGTCATAGGCGTTAACCTACTATCCAGTGCTCCAGAAGAGACAAGCGGCGAGTCGGCTGCGAGACACGCGTGCCGCGCCCATCACCGAGGTGGCGACCGAGGTCGCCGCGCGCGGTGGCGGTCATGAGCGCGAGTAACCCAGGGGACGGACAGAGGGCGTGCCGGAGTGCGTGGACGAAGACGGCGGTCCAGCGCCAGAGTGTGGGAATGGGGGTGATCGGCTTATTGCGGCACGCGCGCGAGTGCGTGGAAACGGTACCCCCAGGGGGAAATAGCGCGAGCGTTGCGATAGAGGGTCTCGAGGAGCAACGCAATCACGAGCTTGGCCATGATCCAGCTGTGGGCCGCCTGCGCGTGTGTCTGCGGCAGGCGGCCAACCTTGAGGAGTTGCTTGTGGCGCTTGAACGCCAGGTCGATTTGCCAGCGCACGCGATAGAGCTCCAGCACGTCCGGGGCGGCGAGCACCGCCGCTGGCCGGAGGTAATGGCGATCCGCGAGCAGCACGTCCCCCTTCCGCATCGGGGTCCGTTCGAGCCGTCCCCCGCCATGGGCGTCCGTCAGCTCGCACCAGTCACAGGTGAGCGTCGTCAGGTCGAGGGCGTAGTGGATACGCCACTCCGTGCCGGTGCGGGCGGGGCCCTGTACCGTCGTGCTGTCCACCGCACGCGGGCGAAGGCCCTGCGGCAGGCGCGGCCCGTCGCGGAGCGCGCGACACAACCCGGCGCCAATCCAGGCCAGCCACGGCCCCGCGGTGCGCAGCCGCTTCTGGAGCGCAACCAGGTCCTACCGCTCTCGGGTCGAGTGCCACATCCGCATCGTCGGTGCGCAACGGTGGGTACGGAAGCGAAGCAGCTTCCTGGCGTTCGCGATACAGGCGATGGGCCCATCCTCCGATGAAGAGGACGCGACTGAGCCATGGACCGAGCGCGTCGACAAGCTGGGCGAACTGCTCGATGTCGTTATCGCGGCTGATCATTGGCGGCCTGGATCATGGGTCTGATGACGTGTCGGAAGATGACGCTCGCCTGTTCTTTTCCTCGCGCTGGGTACGCAGAAACGTCCAGCCACACCTGGAGTACATCGGAGACCGCGACATCCTTGCCCCTTACGGCGCCGCGAAACACGGATTCCTTGGCGGACGGAACGCGGAGCAGCACGCTTGCGGGTTGTCCCTTCGGCGGTTCGGAGAGGCCGGCCTCACGCAACCTGCCAAGCTGAAGATCGTCCACGTAGATGTGAAGCGGAGCGCCCTCGACGTGTCCCAGGTTCATGGCCCGCGCGGCAGCGAACAGCCCGAGGCACGCGCGACCTCCCAAAGCCTCCATCGCGCGTAGCAGTTGCCCCCGCTCGTCACCCTGCAGGATCCATCGTGCGGGCCACTCCTTCACGGCACGAACATACGACGACTGCCAGCGTTCCAGCAGCGCCTCGAGCCGAACCAGACGCAGGAGGTCGTCGGCCTGATCCAGGAAGTGCTCCTGCTCAAGTTGGCGGACGAATCTGAAGGCGGTCATCACCGAGACCTTCGCAGCCTCGGCCAGTGCTGATGCGTTGCGGTACTCCGCACGCGGCATGCCCTCCGGTAGCAACTCGTGTCGCTTGACGTACGGCGCGAGCAGGACTTTCAACATCCATTGGTTCAGGTCCGAGAATAGATTCACTGAGTGACTCGGTGCCGAGATGGACTTCCTGCTGCGCCGGCTCGATGGGGCGTTGAGCGGTTCGAGACCGGGTCCCACGAACGACCGGAGTCCCTCGCCGTCGAGAAGTCCAACCGCGACATCGGGGGCATGGTCCTGGGAGAACGCGCGCAGAGCGTCGGCGACAGGGGCAGAGATTCTCGGTGCGGCGACGACGGCGAGCGGGGCCAAGGCGGAGGCCTGACCCGCGAGGGATCTGGCTTGGAGGATAGCTTGCGGGAGCAAGCCCGCCAGACGATCCCGTCGGCCCTCCGGGGCAGCCTTGAGCTCTACGACGTAGCGGCGCTTGCCCTTCCTGAGGAGAACGTCAGCACGGCGGCTGCCAACGGCGGCCTCCGCCTCGGCTCTCCAGCCGGCTTTTCGGAACATCTCGAGCAGCAGGCGTTCGAAGTGCTGGCTTGGGGGCAGCGGTGTGGGCTGGTCGGCGCTGGCAGCCATCGGTCACGCTCCTGTCGGAGCCACGGTAAGTATCGTGGACATGTTAATTACCGTGGCCATGACACCACAGCAAGCCGGCCCCGCTCGTTGGGAGATCTGGCCGGCACAAACGTCGAGCGCCTCACGAGTCAGCATTTCTGGGACCAGATGGACCAGGTGCCCGTGGAGAGCCTGGCGTCGATCGAGTGCGCGATCGTCCGTCGCGTCCTGACGCGACTGGCGTTGCCGGTGGACACCCTGCTCTTTGATGCGACCAAGTTCTTCACGTTCATCGCGTCGACCAATGCGCGGCCCACGCTCGCGGCGCGCGGCCGCAGTAAACAGAAACGCGATGATCTGCGCCAGGTCGGTGTCGCGCTGCTCTGTTCGCGCCACGGCGACCTGCCCCTGTGGCATCAGGTCTACGGTGGGCAGGTGGCCGACGCCACGTGCGTTGTCGACGTCCTGCCCGCGGTCCGACAACGGCTGGTGGATCTGCACCTCGACGTCGAGGGGATGACGATCGCCTACGACAAGGGCAACGTCTCGCGCGGCAATCAAGCGATGGCGGAGGGGCGCGCCTGCACGACGTCACGGGCCTGACGGCTGCCAGCCAGCACGCGCTGGTCGTGGAGGCCACCCCCCAGCTCGCGTCCGTCGAGGTCCGGGGCGGCGACACGGTCCTGGCCTACCGGACCCGCCGCACGATCTGGGACGCCGATCGCACGGCGATCGTCCTGCTTTCGGAACGGCTCCGCACAGGGCAGATGCACGGCGTCCTCCAACACGTCGCGAAGGCCGAGCGGTGGCTGTCGCGCCTGGCCGCCACGCTCCAGCGCGGGACACAGAAACGCGACCGCGCACGCCTCCAGCGGGACATCGAGGCGCGGCTGCGGGGCCGGGCGTCGAGTGGACGGCGGCGGTCGGTTCGCGGACGCCCACGAGCGGAACGCGTCACGATCGCGACGGCGTGGCGAAGTTCTTCCAGGATCTGGCTGGGTCGCTGGAATTCCTGCGCTTCGAGCCGGGCGAGTTCATCGCGCGGGGGGACAAGGTCGTCGCACTCGGCCACTTCGTCGGCAGCATGAAGGCGACCGGGCGATCGTTCGAGAGTGACTGGGCGATGGTCTTCACCGTGCGAGATGGGTTGATCACGCGGTTCATGGAGTTTGCCGACAGCGCCGGCATCTACGCGGCGTTCTCCGCCGCGTAGAGCACTCGCTGCCGATTACGCCTGTCGCTTCCTGAGTCCGATTGGACAAGCGTGGTTCCTGCTTTTCGTGTTAGGATGCCCGTATTCCCTTTTCAGCGCGTGGGCCCGAGGCATCGCTTGCCTTCGGGCGGCGTGACGTTAACTCGCTTTAGCAAGGAGGAATGGTGATGGGCATCAAGCGAAATCTGATCCTTTCGGGTGTTGCAGTCGGCGTAGCGGTCGTGCTGGCTGCCGCTTTTCCGACGGGCCGGCCTCAGGCTGCTGCCAAGCAAGCGGTTGTGGCGGCCCCGGTTGTTTCTGCCGGCTCCGGCGCTTTGCGCGGATCGGCCGCAGGCCTCGCCGTCGACATAGCCGCGGTGCCGCAGGCCCCTGAGCAGCAATCGACCGCGGTACGGTCACTTCGCCCGCAGGACGGGTTGACGGATGCGCAGTGGGAAGCGCGGCTTGCCGCCGTGCGAAACACGGACTGGTCCGCGAAGGGAGTCGAACGGCTCTTCTGGGACGGACCGCAGGTGGAGCCAGCGCTCGAGGAAGGCGCTGCGGGCCTCGCGACGCCGGGGGCCGCGAAGTCGTTCGAAGGGGTCGCGAACACGGGCTGGACCCCGTCTGACATGGCCCTCGCCGTCAACGCGTCTTACGTGCTGCAGGCCGTCAACGAGTCCCTCCTGGTGACCAACAAGCTCGGCGTGACCCAACTGGGGTTCCCGAAGAGCTTGCAGGCGTTCTTTGGTCGCCCTGCGACCGTGTCAATCTTCGACCCCAGGGCGCTGTACGACTGGTACAAGGGCCGCTTCATCGTCATCGCGGACGAGTTTGCGCCAGGCACCGGCGGGACGGGCTTCCTCAACATCGCAGTCAGCCAGACCAGCAGCCCGCTCGGTCTGTGGTGGATCTACCGGCTCCAGATGGGCGGCGCGGGCTCTTGCCCCGACTACCCGACGATCGGCCAGGACCGCGACATCGTCTATATCTCGGCGAACAAGTTTGGCTGCAACAACTCCGGCTTCACGGGGCCCTTCCAGGGTTCCGAGGTGTGGCTGCTGCCGAAAAAGGAGATGTTCCTTGGTCAGGGATTCAGCTTCTGGTGGCAGGCCGGCTTCAACGTCGGCGGCGTGCAAGTGGACACGCTGCAGCCCGCCAACGTGCAGAACAGGAGCGACCGCGTCCGCGCCGAGTTCATGGTGAACACGTTCAACATCGGTTTCGGCGGCGGTCAGTGCTCCATCGGGTGCAGCGGTCTCGTGGTGTGGGCGATCTCCAACCCGCGCGGCTTCGTCACGGGCGGGCCTGCCCCGAGGTTCACGGGGTTTATCGTTGACACCCTCGGGTATGCACTCGCGCCTGGCCTGCACCAGCCTGGCACCTCAACGAGGGTGGCTTCGCTCGACACGCGCATCACCGGATCGGTGAATTACAGCGCCGGCTCGCTCTTCGCCGCCACCACGACGCGTGTCAACACGGAGCCGTTGACAGCCGGGACGATCTGGTGGGAGGTCCAGCCGATTCTCAATGACAACGACCCCGCCTGCGTCGGCCTTTTCGTGAACAAGTGCCCGCAGATTGTCGGCGCGGTGATAAGACAGCAGGACTGCTATCTGTGCGGCGGGTGGTCCTCCTCCGGGGGCACGGCATTCGCCGCGCTGCAGCCGGACCAGGACAACAACGTCACGATGGTGTTCGCCTATGGGAGTGACACCTTCAATCCTGGTGTGGTGTACGTGTCGCGCCGTGTCACTCAGACGCTCAACACGATGCACGATGCCGGAATATGCCTGATGTGCGGGTTGGCAAACGCCAACACCGGCGGCCGTTGGGGCGACTACTACGCGACCGCGCCCGACTTGAGCGCCACGGCGCCATACATGTGGTTCTCTGGCATGTATGCGCGTGCCGGTGATGGACGGTGGAACACGCGCATCGGAAAGAACGGATTTACGGCGATCAATCAGCCGTAGCGTTTCGCAACGTGGAAGGGCCGGGGACCGTGTCCCCGGCCTTTCACGGCTCCTGCACCTTGAACTGCAGCCCGTTGCTTCGCCAGCTGGCCGAGACGAGCATGACGGCGTAGGCGCCCGCCTCCACGGCGATGTGGGTCTCGGCACACGGCATGCCGAGTCCCATCGACGCGAGCGGACACTCGTCGAGCGTCGCGGGCACGGTGAATCGTAGTGTCCGGCCATCCGCGGACGCGACGTTCTTGATGTACCCCCCACCAAATTTCAGCGTGTTGCCCTCACGCGCAAATCCCTGCCCCATGACCGTGACGACGGTTCCTGGCCTGCCCGACGAGGGCGACAGCGAATCGATCGTGGGTGCGGTGGTGGACGGCGTGCCGGGCGCCTGGGCCTGGGCACAGCCGGCTGCAAGAATCAGGGCAACGAGCGCGGGAAGCACCCTCTCCATACCCCCTCCTCATCCTGGCGACGCCAGCATCATTGTCGCTCAAGCGCCGAGAGGACGCAATGTGGCCGGTCGTTCGTATTAAAACGCCCTGTCGCGCTCGATCAGGTGGCAGTTTGATGCCCCCCCTGGGTTTCTGACGCGATCCTCTAGAGCGGTTTGGCACGTCGACGTGCTCGTCAACAACGCGGGGTTGATCACGCTGGACCCGACACCTCCTCGAGGGCGACGAAGCTTTTCCGCGCTCGGGGCTTCAGGCCCCCCTGGGCGCCCTTCACGCCGATCTCGTGTACTTTGCCGTCGCGTTTGGGCGGCCCGAAGCCGGGAAGATACTGCGTGTGCAGCTCGTCGGCGACTCCGGCGAACGCCGAGCCGAGATCCTGCCCGTAGCGGATTTCAATGTAGCCTCCGCCCGTTTCCTCCGCCACGCGGGCGAGCCCCGGGTCGGGCATGTCGGCAGGCAGCATGGCCTGCAAGCCGCCCGACCCGATTCCGGGCGGCCCGGATCGCGAACTCCGGCTGCGCATCCCTACCGCGTAGATCATCACGTCGTCGCGCCGGGCGCGGTCAATGATCCCGCTCTGGCTCGACGGGCGCTCACGGAAGTTCAGCGGGCCCGTGGCCCTTCCGTCGGTCAGCACGAGAATCACCTTGCGCGCATCCTCTCCCTTTTCGAACACACCGAGCGCCCGGTCGATCGCGTGCCAGAGCGGCGCCGGGGAGTTCGAGCGGGTTTGCTCGCTGATGGCCGACGTCTCCGCCCGCGCCTGCTGGATCGTCGGGCCGGGCGTCAGACGCGCGACGGCAGTGAAGATCCGCAGCGCTCGGTTCTTTGCCTGCTGCGACGCCTTCGCTTCGATGGAACCGTCTCTGGCGGGTGCGTCTGTCAGGGGGGAGCAACGTCTGGGAACGGGGTCTGCCGGGCCCGCCGGGCCGAGTCAACGTAGCATAACGTTATCGGACGCCCCGGGGCCGGATGCCCAGCGCACCGGACGGCCCAGACACAGCGGCACCTCAGGAGTCGGGCACGTACGCGCCCTCGCGGGAGTGGGTCTTCCGCATCGCGCGCGGGTTCGGCGTGGGAGTCGTATTGGGTCGAATCGCACGAAACGTGTGACGATCTTGTCGCCCGCAACGTGACGAGGGTGCCGCTCCGGGTGTGTCGGGGACGCAACCACTACTAGAACTCCCGCAGCGACTCGTGCGTGCCCTTGTGCATCTCGTACCAGAAGTCGAGGGCGGCCTCGCGGCGGTCCTTCTCGAAGCGCGCGATCCACTCGTCGAGCCCCGTCTGGCGCACGTGGCCAACATCGCGGCGTCGTCGCAGGAACTCGTAGACCATGTCCGCGTTGCGCCCGGCTTCCCAGAACACCGAGGCGTTCCGGCTGTTGATGCGACTCGCCGTCATCTTGACCTTGGCCACATACTCCTTGCCTCGCGCGTACAGCGCCTCGACGATCTCGGGGCCCATCTCTTCGGCCCAGCCGCGATGGAAGCGGCAAATCCCAAGGTTGTCCATCACGAGTTCGCCGACCATGCGCACGGCGTTCATCCGGCCGAGTTCGCGCGGCGGCACGAAGTCGGGGCCGTAGTACATGTAGTACTTCCCCATCACGGGCATCGGCGCCAGCGCGCCCGGCGTCCAGTACTGGTTGGGCACCATCCAGCCCTGGCGCGCGAAGGCCGTGTGCACGAAGGCGTCCATCACCTGGCGGCCCTTGACGCGGGCCAGCCGGCGCGCGCGACGCCGCGGCCCCCGGCGCAGGTCGAGCCGGCACGAGATGATCGCGTCGAGCACGGCCACGCCGAGGTCGGCGTTGTGCATCGAATCGTCGACGAGGCGGAAGCCATCGGGCCGAAACACCGGCGCCCCCTCCACGCCCACGTCAGCGGCAGTCAACACGCCTTCGTGCAGACACTCGAAGATCCACGACACGACGCCGCCCGCCGCGATGCTGTCGAACCCCAAGACATCCGCACGCCGGACGAGTGTCTCGGCGGCACGCTGGTCGAAGATGCCGCACTGCGGCCCCAGCGCCTCGTAGGGCTCGAAGTCCTTCTTGAACTCGCCCGACATCTTCTTGCACACCGCGGCGCACGGTTCCCCGCAGTTGTGCTGCTGCCTGGGGACGATGGTCTCCTCGTTGAACTGTTTCAGGTAGTGGTCAAGGACAAAGCGCTGGTGCAGGTCGAGTCGCTCAGCCTCACTCATGTAGATGCTGCGGTAGTTGAACGAGAGCATCGCGCCGGCTTGGGTCTGGAAGTTGACGCCGAGGGTTCCGCCCGTGGCGAGGCCGGGATCGAAACGATACTTGGTTGTGGCTTCGAAGTCCTTGGCCGCCAGCCGTTTCTGATAGCGCTGCTGGAACCAGTCGTCGG
>Ga0315286_10003978_pt1 | contig 14102 bp, 13 predicted proteins | sample YL17G10_0_MG_FD_205038 | JGI IMG/M metagenome (GOLD analysis project Ga0315286, IMG submission 205038) | Sediment microbial communities from Yellowstone Lake, YNP, Wyoming, USA - YL17G10_0 | ecosystem: Environmental > Aquatic > Freshwater > Lake > Sediment | place: USA: Wyoming | collected... | reverse complement strand
TGTGTGAGCCCCCTTTCCTCGTATGGCCCATGCTTCCCCAGGGTCTGGAAGAGAGGATGGGCAGGGTCTGTCCCGTTCCCAGTAGCCTTCAGGTAATCTTTCATGGCCAGGAGGGTCCCCGAGTCCAGGGGGATTCGCCGGAATTTCTGGCCCTTGCCAATGACATCAATGACGGCCTGGTTCCGGTAGGTCTTGAGGTCCCCGACCGTGAGGCCGCAGATTTCGGCCTTTCGTAAGCCCGTAGTGAGAAGGGTAAGCAGGATGGCGTAATCACGTTTGCCCTGGAGGGTTCTCCGATCCGGGACCCGGAGCATGGTCTTGGCCTCTTCCTCGGTCAGAAATTCGGTTTCTTTCTTCTTCATTGAACAGAAAAGACTCCAGCGGCATGGTCTTGATGACCTCCAAATTTCGATTCAAAAAGATTCCAAAAACTGTTGTGAAAATTGATGGGACTCAGGAGTGAGAACGTGTGATTTCCTGTGACACTGAGTGATATTTGTATCATTTCAAAAACAAACAAAAAAGGGTTACAAGTTATTGAAATTCCTTGTAACCCTTAATCTTTTAATTGGAGGCGGCAACCGGATTTGAACCGGTGAGTAACGGTTTTGCAGACCGTCGCCTTACCACTTGGCTATGCCGCCGAAAACTGGAGCGGGAAACGGGATTTGAACCCGCGACTTCAACCTTGGCAAGGTTGCACTCTACCGCTGAGTTATTCCCGCGCACTCACAATTCACCTGATAAATTTACATGACTCGGGCAGGGTTGTCAAGAGCAGGAAATGGCCGATGGGGAGATAGGGGGAAGCGGAGATGGGGAGACAACGACAAATGAAAGAACCGAACGAACCAGCCATTCCGCATAGGGCAAAGCGCCTAGAGCATGGAGAAAAGAAATGGCATGGGGAAAAGAGCACGGAAACAGATCAAGCCAGTTACCGGGAAATCGAGAGGATACCGGGGATCAATTGCGCTCTGCGCTATGCCGCTCTCAAGCAATGATGGTCTTTAGGAATTTTTGGAAGTAATCGATGGCAGAAAAAACAGCCAGAAAGAGGGCGACCCAAAGGAGACCGATACCGATCCAGTAGAAGTTGAACGAGGCGACCCCTCCGCTCAGGATAAAAAAGAAGATCGAGGCGCCCTCAAAAAAGGTCTTGTACTTTCCCCAGGTGCTTACTGAAATGACGATGTTTTGAGACCCTGCGATCCCTCTCAGTCCTGTCACTGCGATCTCCCTTCCCACGATCACGATCACCATCCAGAAGGGAATGTCCCTTGCAGGAATCAGGGCAATAAGGGCCGTTACAATCAGGAGCTTGTCGGCAAGGGGATCAAGGAACTTTCCGAGGGTGGTCTCCATTCTCCGCCGTCTTGCCAAATACCCATCCAGGGTGTCCGTAATTGCGACCACAAAGAAAAAAAGCGCCGTGACCCATCGGTGAATCTGGTTCGGGGAAAAGAGCATTACCAATATGAATGGAATGGCGATGACTCGAATGATCGTTATCCCATTGGGTAGGGTTAGCATCTGTTCGCGATTGAGCTTTTCCATGGTGTTGAGGATTACTGTTTATAGGACCGGTAAAAATCCAATACTCTCCGGACGTAATCGACTGTTTCCCGATAGGGAGGGATGGTACCGAGTTGAGCGACCACATTCTCACCCGCGTTGTAAGCGGCCAAAGACAGGCGGAGATCATTATTGAAAAGGGAAAGGAGATACTTAAAATAGCGGACTCCGCCTTCAATATTCTCCTTAGGATTGAAGGCATTCGACACATTCATCCGGAGGGCGGTCTCCGGCATCAACTGCATCAGTCCCTTGGCTCCCTTTCTGGAAACGGCCCGGGGATTAAATCCTGACTCCGCCCGGATCATGGCCTTGATCAATGCAAAATCGACCGCGTATTTCTTTGCAAACTCGGAGATGAGGGAATCGAAATTCTTTGGGTCGACGGAAACAGCGGGCATTGATGCAGGAGGCTCTATCCCGACATCTTCTTTGCTTTCCCGGATATAGAGTTGAAACTTCGGATCCCTTGGGCAATTCGTAAAATGGATCACCCCGTTCTCATCGATGTAACGATAGATCCCCGCTTCGGAAAAGTGGGCCAAAAAAACCATACAACAAATTATGCCGATTAGGAACAAAACCTTCATTAACTCCTCGACAAAACCTCTAAACTGGTAAAAAAATTAACATATCGGCCAATTTATGTCAATTTTTTTGACCACTTGAAGATCGGTTAAACAGGGTGACCTTGTCCATGCCCGCCCGGCAGATGAGCACGATCCGTGTCCGTAACTTACTAAAACTTATTGATTAATCAGGAATCGCCCCCCCTAGCGCATAAAGAATGAAAGAGATTAATAACCGCTTGACAATAATGCAATATTTATACCATCCCTGCCCCTTTCCCATCAAGGCGGAGGGCATTGTGCAAAAAACGGCCTCAGTCCCTCAGCCATGTCCTCTGGAGAGATCACACAGATGACCTCGTCGTGAAGTTTTTCGAAATAGTTGATATCACTGGTATTCCACGGAGGAATGAGAATTCTCGGGCATAATTTGGCATAAACCCATGAATGGACCTCAGAAATTGTTCCGGAAAAGAGGGCGAGATTAAAACTGAAGGTCTGCCTTTCCTTAAGATAATGGAAGACCCTGACCAATCCCTCAGAAAAACCGATCCAATCCTCTTCCGTGATCTCATCAATTGTGGACCGATCGGCAAAGAGCATAAGGATCTCACCCAGGATGCCTCGCGGAGAGAAGGCGGATAGAAAATGAACGTCTCCATGACGCCCGAGATACCGTTTACCGCTCTTTATCTCTTCTGAGAGGAGATCATGCCAAAAAAGGGAGCCCTTCTGTCTTTGATAGTTTTTTAATCCCTCTAACACTCCCCTCTGAGAAACAGTCGGGTTCTGATCCACCACGACCTGGAAATGGGGATGATACAACCCCCCTCCGGACTGGGGAAGGTAATTCCAGTTGATTGAACTGTACGTAAAAGCAGGTTCTCCCTTTCCTATCCTTTTGATCCCCTCCTGTGCGACAAGGAACCCATCTTTCAAAATCTCAGTCGAAAACTGATCGAGGTGATAGAAATGGTCATCCGAAAGAACCACGACCCAGTTGTATCGGGCATAGGGAAAGGAGTTTGGAAACGACACCGCCCTCCCCTTTCGCAGCCTCCCTTCGGGCGCGATCTCGGGGATAAATTTTGGAGTCATGGAGTCAACCTGAGCTGGACAGAAGGGACAGCCCTTCTTCGAGGCTTCGAGAACCTCCTGGGAGATCACTGCCTCGGTGAGCCTCCGGCGGAATGGAAGGATACGGGAGACGTGACCCGTCAAAGGGTCTATCCGGGTCTCGAAAGAGATGCCTTTCCTGGCATACCCCTCTCTCTGGTCGAGTAGCTCGGCCCTTTCCTCTCTCTTTTCAAATTTAATCTCTGCCACAGGAATATTTCCTTAACAGGGAGATCGGTTACAAGTTACAAGCTGCAAGTTTCAGGCTTCAAGTGTTGTTCTTTCGTAAGCTTTAGCTTCAGGGGTACATCCTTCCCATGGATCTTTCTAATTGGGCCTTGGCGACATTAAAATTACCCAGCGCGCTATAGTAATTCAGCCTGGTCTGGGCCAGCAGGACAACCGCATCCAGCACATCGGTTGCCGTAGCCACCTGATATTTATACCGTTCCTCATTCAATCTCAAATTTTCCTCAGCCTGTTCAATCGACTTTTCCGCCACACTGATGTTCTTTTCCGCTACCAACATATTCAGGTAATCATCTTTCACTTCCAAAGTGATCCCATCGATTAATTGCGTTTTGGCATCTTCGGCCTGAGTCACTTTTACCTTGCTCTCTCCGACACGGTAGTAGGTTTTTCCCCATTCCCACAGCGTAAAGGTTGCCAGTGCATTGATATTCCATCTCTCGCTCTTGAGGTCACCATTGAGGTAAAATTCATCCGAATTCTTGGAATAATTTCCTGAAAGGCTGACGGTCGGGAAAAACGGACTCCGGGCAATCTTGACGATCTCCTTCGCCTGATCAACACTGATGTCCGCTGCCCTAATCTCAGGTCTCCGTCGAAATGCTTCCTCAAGAGACTCCTCGAAATTGAGGGAGAAGGGCTTGTACTCGAGAATGTCCACCAACGTCACCGGGGCATTGATCTCCCTTCGAAGAAAGTTATTAAAAGCAGACTTGGCCAGGGCCACTTCATTTTCGGCCTTGATCCCGGCCTGTCTGGCATTGGCCAGCCTGACTTCAGCTTGAAGGACGTCATTCTTGGGAATGAGCCCCACCTCAAAGAAAGCCTTCGATACCTCCAACTGGGCTTCAAATTGTTTGACAGCCTGTCTGGCAACCTCTGCAAATCTTTCGGTCGTAAGGATAGTAAAATACCCCACTCTCACCTGAAGGACAATATCGTGTTTGACCGTTTCGACATTTGTCCTGGAGAGGTCTACCCCTAATTTTTCGATGCGATAGTTTGCAGAGATCGACCCGCCTGAGAACAGGTTCTGAACGAGCGATGTACCGAATAAGTAGCTATCCCTCGATGTTTTTGAAATAGTAACCGTTTTCGTACCGTCATCCTTTGGCACATTGACACTGGATGAACTTCCAATCGTAATGGGGTCATCATAGCGCGTGTACCCATATTGCCCGGTCCATTTCGGAAAAAAATCGGCCCTCGCTGCCTTTCGCCTGAATTCAGACCCCATTACTCCTTCCTTCACTGAATGAAGTTTCAGGTTTCGCTCCAGGGCCGTGCGAATCGATTCTTCGAGGGTCAAGGGTGCCGACGCACTCTGGGCCCATGACAAACCTGAAACAAAAAGGGTGATCAGGATAAAACCCAACGGTCCTTTTACCTTCATCAATCCATCTCCTCCTTTCATGAACTGAACCTTCGTAAAACCATCGTGTAAGAAGGGGGGGGGATCCCTTTGGTCAATAACGTTTTATTCTAAGACTGATAAAAAGAGGTTGTCAACCCCGAGCTCGGTTCAGCAGTAACCCCTCAGTTTCGATTGTTGAACGCTTCGGTGGAGGTGTAACTCAGGGCTTCAGCCCTGATTCATCAGCCCTAAAGGGCTGAGTTACAAGTCAGAGTGTCCTCAGGGACCACCCCTAACCGAGGGGTCACGGTCAGCGCCGGCGGACCCGTACCCGTATCCTCTTTTTTCCAATGATATGGACGAATTTTCACCCCTTCTTGTTCAATTCTTCTTCGATAAACCGTCGGCGGCATCTCCACGGAAACCTCACCGAGCAGAAAAAGGCCGATCGCTCCGTCCAAGGGCAAGCCAAAGATCCGATCTATTGACTCAGACTCTGGCCGAAAGAGAGAAAAGCCTTTCAATGATCTCAAGGGTATGGGCAACGATTCCTTTCAAGGATTCAAGGAAGCCAAGATAAATGGGAGAGGCCTTCGGAACACAGACACCTTCAATGAGCCGTTTTTCATGCTCTTCCGCATACCCATCCACCAATCTGAAAATCATTTTTCCTTTTTCGCGAAGTTGCTCTGCGAGGAGTCTATTCTGGGTCAGGATCGTGTCTGGAAGGTTTTCAAGAAGCTGGAGGGTCTCCTGAAAGACATGGTTCACTTCGTTGATCCCGCGGTCTGTAAAAAGGATTTCCTCATGGACCATCTTCTTGAGCCGGTCCAGAATGCCATCGATATTGTATTCCATTCGGTCAAAACTTGAGACGATGGTGAGGTAGGGTTTCACCCATTCCTTCTGACCCGTCGATGCGGCCTTCTGGACGAGGAGCTGGGTGAGTTCTGAAGAGTCTCTCTGCAATCTGTCTCGCACCGCTTCGAGTTCGCGGACGGATCTCTCAGAAGGGCTCTTAAATTCTTGAGAGGCGGAATTCAGTATCTTGAAAAAGGATCGGTAGGTCTGAATCATCTTCTCCCGCAATTCTTGATCCATGATTTCCTCCTCTCAAATAAGGGTTCAAGGACCCCCGGATTCCAATCCATCCATTATCCATCTTAACCCCAAGATGCCCTGCCTGCCAGCAAGCACTCGTCCCTTGACTCCTTGACCCGTTGACCCCAATTTATCAAAAATTTCATAACGCTTGTTAGAAGAGCTTCAACTGTTCCTTCGCCTCTTGTCCCTCCTGGTTCTCTGGAAAGAGATTGATCTTTCCATAGACCCCGTCATGGCCCGGGATGATGGTCACCTTCCCCTGTCGCATTCGGATAAGGGCCTCTAAAACCTTGGGGGAAACATAGGAGGACAGTTCCTCCGGCGTAGCGTCGAGGAGGATGTGGAACTCAGAGCCTCCTCGCTCGATCAGCCTTTCATATTCCGTATCCACGGCTTTTGTCCCCACCTTATATTCCAGGGCCTCTGCGAGGATCTCCTCCAGGGGGATGAGGTGAATGGAGGGAATGGCATTCTTGGGAATGAATCCCTCCGGGCGATCCGCAAGGTCCTCGACACGGTGCATCACACCCACGGTGAGCTTCTTCTGGCATTTCGGACAGAGGGATTGATTGGCCTTGGTCTGGGAGGGAGAAAAGATGACCCCGCATTCCCGGTGACCATCATAATGATATTTCCCTTCTTCAGGGAAAAACTCGATGGTAAAGAGGAACCTCTTTCGATCCTTGGTGCGAAGGGTATCCACAATCTCTCCATAATCCATCTCACAGCCAAAGGCATTGGCCTCCCTTCCCAGCCGGCTGGGAGAATGGGCATCAGAGTTCGAGATGAGAGTTATTCCATCCAGGCTGGAAAGCCTCCAGTTCATCTCCGGGTCCGAGGAGAGGCCGGTTTCGATGGCCCGGATATGAGGAGTCATCTCCCCAAAACATTCCTCGATCGAATCAAACCCTGAATTGGCTCCAAAAATGGAAAACCAGGGAGTCCAGGCATGGGCTGGCACAACCAGGCAATCGGTAGAGATATCCAGGATCATCTTTGCCAGATCTTTCGCGCTGAAACTGAAGATGGGCCTTCCGTCGGAGGAGAGCTTTCCAAGGGTGACGAGTTTGGACGAGAGGGTCTCGACCACCTCAAAACTCGGGGCAAAGATGAGACTGTGGATGCGTCTCCCCTTCCCGCCCTGAGAGTACATATTGCTGAGCTCTGCGGTGAGAATAAATCGAATCCCTTCATCCCCCTTTTTGAGGCGGAAGAGCCCATTCCCAAGGGGCTCCAGCTTCGAACGGAGTTCCGTCAGATAGGTTGGATGAGTAAAATCGCCCGTGCCGACAAGGCCGATCCCCTTCTTTTTGGCCCACCGGGAAAGGGACTCCACTTCCATATCCTTGCTGGTGGCCCGGCTATATTTGGAGTGGAGATGAAAATCGGCTATGAACCGCATCACAATACCTTAAATGTCTTTTGCCATGCTGAACCTGGTTCGGCATCCCGTTTTATTCTTTAAAGTGAGATCCTGAAACAAGTTCAGGATGACACCTTAACAGATGACAACGGTTACTGGTCAGAGGTTCAACTCTAATCCTCTTCAATCTTGACAACCTTTTGCTTCGATTTCAATCCCGCAACAATCGAGAGACGTGATTTTGGAACATGGAGGTATTCCGCCAACGCCTCCATCGCTTCTCGATTGGCCCTGTTCTCCTGAGGAGGAGCTTTGACCTTTACGAGAAGGTGATGAGGCCCGGTTTCCTCAACCCCACTCTCTTTCGAATTTGGCTTGACCTTAATTGAGATCTTCATCGAATCCCTCAACCCGGATCGTGTTTAGAAAATAATTGTTCAGGTCCAAAGGTAAGGGTACCCATTTTCGTGGTTCGTGGTGACGTTCTATAGGGTTAACCCCTCACTCTACGACCTTATAGACAGCGTCGCTTTCTCTCACCTTACCGGTCACCTTCACGCCGATATCCGCCCCAGGTCCCGCCTCGGGAACGCTCTGATTTTCAATCTGGATCGATTCCAACGTCTGGGTCAAATCGGTCGTGTGACCGACAAAGCGGACTTTGTCCCCGACCTTTAAGGCTCCTTCTGTCAGTCGAATGGCTGCGACACCAATCTTACCGAAGAATTTGATCACTTCACCTACCTTCTTTTCCTCCATCTCTGACCTCCTCTCTCGAAATTTCTTTTACGATTCCTAAGTGTTTAATCCCGCCAAGCACATCCTCCATTTCGATCCCTTTGAGACATTCGAAATGATGACATTGAAAGAACCGCTCCGGGGGACAGGGAGAACAGGGGATTCCCCGACGGACAACGACAACCTTTTTCCCTCTTGGAGCCCAAACCCTTGGATCGGTGGGCCCAAAGATCGCCACCGTCGGAATCCCCAGCGCGGCCGCCAGATGGGAGATGCCTGAATCATTTCCGATGAAAAACCGGCATCCTTCCATGATCGAAGCAAGCCGGATCAAGGAGAGCCCCTTCGCCAAAATGCGTGTTCCGAAGTTCTCCGCTTCAAAGGCCCTCCGGACCTCGGGCCCTTCGGCAGGTCCCAGGACCACGAGCACCTTTGAGTGAAGATGTTTTTGGAGGGATTCGACGAGACGGAGAAAGCGGTCTGAAGGCCAGACCTTTTTCTTGCTTCCACTCCCGGGATGGACAATGATGGCCTCTGTCCTCTCTTCAGGGGAAACCCTTCCTTCGGTCCAAAAGGCCTTCCCCCACATGCGGTCCGATTCGTTTAAATACAGTTTCGGAAGACCCTCCGACGGTGACAATCCATAACGGGAGAGTTCCTTCAAGAGATGATCCGCAAGATGAATCCGTTCATCCCACCGCGGAAACGGATTGATATGGAAAATCCGTCCCTCACTGGCGCGCCTCAGGTTTCGAATGAGGTTTCCCTCTCCATCCTTTGTAAAGACCACGATGAGTTGAAAAGCCATGAAGAATTTGGAAAGGTGAGGGTCGAGGACTCCGTCTCGAACAAAGAAGGAGGCCATGCCTTTCTGATCAATCGAAAGCATTTCTTCCGTATAGAAACGGTTCTCGACAAGTTCCAGGATCCTCGGGTAGCCCATAAAAACGGTCTTGGCGCCAGGGAAGGTTTTCCGGAGGACTTCGAGGGAAGGCAGGGCAAGAATAAAATCGCCCAGGGCACCCTGGTGAATCACCAGCAGCGATGAGACGCGTGGAGGGACCTCCGGAGAGGAAAACGAAGCCTTTTTCTCCGGAAGGGGCTGCAACCGATCGCCCTCGATAGTGAAACGGAAACCCATCACCCACCCCTTAAGCCCTCTTTATCCGGTCATGAAATTCTTTCAAAACGGTCCCGGAGAGGTTCATCCTCCAGAGGGATCTGGAGGACTTTACGATACCCTCTTCTGCCGTTCCACCCTCCTCTCAAGTCTTCCTGCAGGATACCAAGATCCCCCCTCGCGAATCCAACGGAATGACCCATTCTTCTTTGAGCCTTTTCTGATGTCGGCAAAGCCCGTTCTTCTTGCCCTTCAGATTGAAGGGTCAGAAGGCTCTATCTCCAAGGCCCTTCTCACCGCATCCAGTAATTCTTCCGGATCGTAGGGCTTCTTGATATAGAACCGGGCGCCCAGTTTCTCGGCCCTCTGCTCTGAATTTATCTCGGGGCTGCCCGTCAGAAAGATGATCGGGATATGGAGGGTGTCGCTCGATTTTCTGAGTTGCTGGGCCACGCTGAAACCATCCCCCGCCGGCATCCGGATATCGAGGAGGACCAAATCAGGGTTTTCTTTATGGGCGATGAAAACTCCCTGGGCGCCATCGAAAGCCGTCACCACTTCATACCCGTGAGACTGGAGCCGAATCGTCAGGCCTTTGACGATATCCCGTTCATCATCCACAATCAGTATCTTTTTCTTCGGAGTCATGGAGCATCCTTTTTGCGCCCTCTTCCCTCCTCAACATCCGGGTTATAGGGCCCTCTCCAAAGGCGTCTCCCCCTGCAACCAGGGAAGGATCTCTTCCTTCTGTTTCTGAAAGGGGACCCTCTCTTCTCTTCGAAGGGGAACTCCCGTTGGAAAGGTCTCCTTCAGTGGATTTCTGAATCTTCCGTCCTTGACCAGACGGTAATCGAGATGAGGCCCTGTGGAGATCCCGGTTGAGCCCACATATCCGATGACCTGTTTCTGTTTTACGCGTGTGCCCTTTCGAATTCCGGGACCATAACCCGAGAGATGGCCGTAACAGGACACATAGCCATTCCCATGGCGGAGGATGACCTGCCTTCCGAAACCCGTGTTCCAGCCGCATGACACAACGGTTCCGTCGGCTACGGCCCAAATCGGCGTTCCGGAGGGAGCGGCATAATCCACCCCGTAATGCGGACGGACGCCTCCGAGAATCGGATGATTCCTTGCCCGGCTAAATTTTGAGCTGATCCGACTGAAACGCAAAGGAACCTTGAGAAAAGCCTTCCTCAGGGAATTCCCTTTCTCGTCGTAGTAGTCTTCCTGGTACCGGATGCCCCGAATGACCTTCTCACCTCTCTGGTATTCCACGGCGTGAATCGTCCCATAGCGAATGAATTCATCCCCCTTGTACATCTTTTCAACCACCACTTTAAACCGGTCTCCCTCCCTGACATCCTTGTAAAAGTCGATCTCTGAAGCCAGGATCTCCGCAAAAGAGGTCGTGAGTGGGTCTCCCTCTCCTGCAGCGTCCATGGCCTCGAAGAGAGAGGAGCGGATCTCGCCCACCACCTTCTTCAGCACCCCCTGGAGGGGAATCTCCTTTTTTTGGACGGCATACCCCTCTGATTCCTTCTCGATCTCATACACCTCTGTGGGGCCCGCCTCATAAATGAATTTGACCAGATCGCCCTTGCTGTCCATGATGAACTGGTAGGTCCCTCTTCGAATCTTTTTGAAATTGACATAGGGTTTCAGTTTCGCTATGATGAGATCGCTCCATCTCACGGGGATCTTCTTTTCAGTTAGGGATTTGGAAAAAGAACTCCCCTCTTTTACCTCACCCTGAATCACCTGATGCGGGGGATCCAGGGAAGAAGGAGTCTTCGGTTCCGACCCCGTGATAGGAGCCGGTACAGGAGAGGGCACATCAACCCTTGAAGGGATAAATAGGAAGGAGAAGATGAGAATCAGGATGCAGAAAAGGGCACCCGATAGGATCATCCACCCCTTCTTCGCCTTCCAGCCTTTTCTCGATGGAAATCTGGGCCGATTCGTTCTGTTTAATTCCACATCCATTCTGAAACGCTTTCCGATTCATTATTCGTGAGTCATACCTGATTCTCGCTCTTCTTTTCTATCCCCCATTCCTGAGGTAGGCCGCTGCCTGTTCCGGGGGTGTGGGGTTTACGAAGAACCCTGTCCCCCACTCAAACCCTTCCCTTAAACCAATTCTTAACCGGGCCTCGATGTGCCAGTGGTATTCCGGCCGATGGAATCGGTTCTGAACCGGAGAGGTATGAAACGTCAGACTGTAGGGAGGGTCTGAAATCAATTGATGAAAACGACGGAATAGGGACTGGATGGCCACCGAAAGATCGGCGATCCTCTCGCCATCGATCGAATGGAAGTCAGAGGCGTGAGCCTTTGGAACAATCCATGTCTCAAAGGGAAAGCGCGAGGCAAAGGGAGCGAAGACTAAAAAATGAGGCGTCTCCAAGACCACCCTCTTCCCCGATGAAATCTCCTCCTTAATGATATCGCAGTAAATACAGCGCTCCTTCCGCTGGAAATAATCGAGCGTTCCCCGGATCTCTTCCTCGATCCTTTTTGGGATGACCGGGAGGGCCATGAGATGGGAGTGGGGATGGCGGTTAAAAACACCCGGGTAATTCTTAATGATGAGGAATTGTAGAAACCGCTGATCCCTTTCGAGATCCCGAAGTCTATCCCGGTAGGCCAGGAGAATGCTCTCAATTTGAACCGCTTCAAGGGTGGCCAGGCTCTGATGATGCTCCGGGGCCTCAATCACAATCTCATGGGCCCCAATGGCCTCCATCAAATCGTACATCCCTTCCGGTCTCCGGTCGAAATCCCCTTCGATATGGAAAAAAGGGGATTTGTTGGGAACCACACGGACAGACCAACCACCCCCTTTCCGAGGGATGGAAAACGTCTCCGGCGGGGTCATCTTCTCTTGGCCCGGGCAGAAAGGACAAGGCCCTCCGGACTCCTGAATTCGATAAGGAGGCTTAAAAGAGAGGTAATCCGAAGGTCCCTTCGGATGATCGGTGGCAACAACGACCCACATTCGGGTAATGGGTTCCTTGCGAAGCTCTGTCATAAAGGCGTTCCCCCTCAGACCAAGAGAGACTGATAAACAAACTGTCTCCCACGATGGATCTCTTCTTTGCCTGCAGTCCGTCCCTCCACTCGGACCACAAGCCGCTTCTTGTAAAGATTGAGGAGTCTCGTCCCACTGGTGTTCATGCCGATGCCTTCTTCCTCCGAAAGTTCCCTCAGGGTCAGATGCTGTCTTTTCATGACCTGGTTTAAGGTATGGGCGAGGTAGTTATTCAAAGAGCCGATGATTTGCCATCCCCCGGGTCCTGTCACGAGGACGGCCAATTGCTTTCGCTCCAGGGCCACGCTGATGTTCTCCGCCTGAGAGGCGTTCAGACCTTTGATGACGAGGAACTTCTCTCCGTATTCCCGACTCCACAACCGGGAGATCAGTTTGGCCACCATCTCATCGGCCCATGAGAAATCGATGGATCCCACGCCACCAAAATCGAGAAAGACGAGGAGGGGTTCTTTCTCTTCCCGGAAAATCCTTTCAATGGCTTCCCGGATCCTAACGGCCCGGGACCGGCCCGCCATCTCCCGGGTCCCATTCTTCAGGAGGTCATGGGCCACCTTTTTAAGAAGGAGCGTTTTTCTCTTCATTTCTCTTCCTTCAATTGGTTCAATTGAACTAAAATAAACCATATTTTGAGGCCCCTGTCAAGAGATTTTTAATCCGGCTTCGATAAGTCTCTGCCCGGAAGCGGTATTCGGAGGAAAGTCGCGCGGGACGGCTTCACAAACAAAAAGTCCACCCGACTCATTGAATCGGGTGGACTTGGGTTAAGGGTTAAACGAGGAGGGAAGAGATTTTTTTTGTCCTGTTAAAAATTACTATACAACATTTACATTAAAGGAAGATTAAAATAGCATTAAAAGATTCTAATGTCTGTCCTCCCCCTTTCTTGTGACTGCGGGGGGATTCGAAGGTTATGGATAGGCGCCGACCCGCAACACGCCGGCGCACACAGGGGTTCAGATGTCCCACACCTTGGAGTCCTTGACATGCAGCCTCCCCCTTTTTTATATTAAAGTGGTACCGAAGCAAATCCTGTTTATTTCAGCGCGTGCTGGGTCGCCGCGCACTTTTTTTTCGGAGGAAGCGATGGAACTTGGACTTTCAAATAAAGTGGTGCTGGTGACCGGGGGCAGCAAAGGCATTGGCTACGCCTGCGCAGAGGCATTTTGCGCCGAAGGCGCGCGCGTCGCCATCGCCTCGCGCTCCGATGCCAATCTCAACGACGCGAAGCAGCGCCTGGCCAGGAACGGTCACCAGGTGCTCGCAATTCGCGCGAACCTCGTGATGAGCGAGCATGCAACGGCGCTTGTCGCGGGGGTCGAACAGGCCTTGGGGCCAATCGATGTGCTCGTCAACTCCGCAGGTGCTGCGAAGCGCTATGCGCCCGAAGAGCTTTCCACGCAGGCCTGGCATGAAGCGATGGATGCCAAATTCTTCACAACCGTTCATGCCATCGACGCGGTGTTGCCGTCAATGCTCGCAAGGGGTCACGGCGTGATCATCAACATCGTCGGCATGGGCGGCAAGGTCGCGAGTCCGATCCATCTTCCCGGTGGCGCTGCAAACGCGGCCTTGATGCTGGTCAGCACCGGGCTTGCCGCCACATACGGCAAGCAGGGCATTCGTGTGAACGCGATCAATCCGGGCGCAACCCTGACCGGGCGCGTCAAGGGATCGCTTGAAATCGAGGCGAAACGCAAGGGTGTGAGCGAGGCGGAGGTGCTCGCCACGAGCCAGACCAGAATCCCTCTCGGCCGTTACGGCGAGCCCTATGAGGTTGCGCAAGTCGCGCTGTTTCTTGCATCGGACCGGGCGAGCTACCTCACCGGCGCCATTGTGCCGATGGACGGCGGGGCGAACCCGGT
>Ga0315286_10003977_pt1 | contig 14103 bp, 13 predicted proteins | sample YL17G10_0_MG_FD_205038 | JGI IMG/M metagenome (GOLD analysis project Ga0315286, IMG submission 205038) | Sediment microbial communities from Yellowstone Lake, YNP, Wyoming, USA - YL17G10_0 | ecosystem: Environmental > Aquatic > Freshwater > Lake > Sediment | place: USA: Wyoming | collected... | reverse complement strand
GATAATAAGATAGTGATTAGTAATGGGATCGGCGTGATTCGAACACACGACCTCTGCGTCCCAAACGCAGAATCATACCAAGCTAGACCACGATCCCAGTAAATCCCCAGAGTTGCCCAATTTAAGCTTGACATATAACATCTAAGCCAGAAATTACGTGAAACTAAATATTTCGCTTGGAAAATTGACGCAAGAATTTGAAAAATTAGCCTCAGATTTTGTTTGAAATTCTAGGTCACGACTAATTTTAAAATTTTGATTGAAAACATAACAAAATAAATTATTTTGTTAGCCCATATCAATTCCTTTCATCCCTTGCAAGTGACTAAATTGCCTTCATGAAGATGTAATTTTACGCCATTACAAGAAAACTGTAATACTACAAGAGACAAATCTTTATCTATTTTATCAATGAAATATAATTAATTCATTTAAGATAGTTTTATAATACATTGACCAGGATTTTTGGATTGTGTTATAATGGGAAAGATGTCACTCACAAATCATTTTACTTTTAAATTTAATATCAAATAGAATAATTTAGAGAATAAATGGAAGAAAGTATTTTGTCTAAAATGAATTACTGATATTTTGACATAATCTTGTCTTTTTCCCTAGGAAAATCCAAATACACATGGTGTTGGTTTAACAAAGGTACTATCATTATTTGCTCTATCTAAGGCGTCATTCAACACTCCTTGATATGCCCTGCTAGCATCACCTGCTGGAGTATTAGGATGAGATCCAAGTGAAGTATTTGCGGCAGCCATTAGATCATTGATACTAATGAAACCTAAACTGGTGAGACCGGGAATTGGTCCATATGGTAACAAATCTGGCGCATATACAAGACCAGCCCCATTTACAAAACCATGGTTAACATTAAGTCTCATAGATGATAACTGGGCTGAGAGCATGTATGCCATGTTTTTTGCATTTGCAGAAGAAAGCCAGGTTTTGAAAATAGTATATGTTGCAGGATTAAATGGTGAACCATCTGCATTGACAAGATTCAAGGCAATCAAAGAAGATGAATCATCAGGAATAGTAAATAAATCCTTACCATTCTTGCTTGTCCAGAATCCTTTAGAATGTCCTCCGCCTGATCCCGTACAGACATTGCCAAATTCTACTGTCTTATCACCAGTTGCAAGGTTGGCAGTTACTGGATTTGCTGTAGTATTAATCCAATTAGTTTGAATAGGAGCAGCCTCTTTTACAGTCAAGCTGATACCAGGCAGAGTTGTTGGTAGAACTGGAGTAGGATTAGAAATATTGACCAGACCACCAGTTATACTAACTAGCCAGCCTGAAATATTTTGTGAGTCATTATTTACACCATCAGCATTGGCATCATAAAACTTTGTTACACTTAGATTAGCACTGCATTTTCCACTTGCACCAGAATTATAAATATTTGTTATGTCAGAACTAGAAAGCGCAACGTTGTGAAGCTCTAGCTCATCTATCAATCCAACAATATTGTATGAAGGAGTGTCTACGTGTTGACCAATCAAAAACGCACCAGTATTATCTAAACTTCCAGGATGAGCAGTTGGATTAAATGTGTTTACCAGTATGCCATCAACGTAGAGATTTATTCCTGTAGCAGAGTCCCTATCGACTGTTGCAGCGACATGATGAATGAGTCCATTATTTATGGGCGCAATTCCAAAATAATTGTCATACGTGCCATCGCCCAACTGTAAACTTAGTTTTCCATTATACAAAAAGAGGGCATACCCATTAACTGTAGGAGTGACTATTCTTTTATCGACTATAATCTGAACATCTTTTGTAGAACTGGTTTTAATCCACGCATCAATAGAGAAGTCACCCGTACCGACGTTTAGTGATGCAGAGTTTGGTACTGTTACGCCGTTACTTCCATCAAAAGTAAATGCCTGTCCAACCTTGCCAGGTGAAAAAGTTACACCGTTTAATGGCAGTGTTCCAGGATTGTTATATAAAATATCTTTTGCATTATTTTCAGCAGGCCACCAACTTACTTGGCCTGGGGGCACAGTTGCGCATGTAGTAGCATCCAAACTTACTTTGTCAAATAATGTTTGTATAGCTGTGCTGGAAAGACAAACCTCCAATGGTTCACCTATTGGTGACCCTGAAACAGGAGAGGTATAGATTACATTATTTAATACCCAATGACCTGAGGTAGGTAGATTTCCCGTAGTGTCATCTACAGATGCAAGTTCTGTGTGTCCTGTACCTTCCTTCAATTGAATTTTATAGTCCACTATTGGATTTCCATCGCTTCTCTCCCCAACGTAAGATGATAGGGCATACCGTGTATTCCCTACAATGTTGGAGGTAAGAATTTGACAGATTGAACCCCCATTGCTATATGCAACGTTTGGTTCATCTTGAGCTTCATCAGTTACGTGGACAATGGTTGGATTAAAAACTCCAGTGCCACCATTATATGTCCAACCTGCAGCTGGAGAACCATTAAGTGGGGTGTATTGACCATCAGCTAATGATGTAACATCAAAGCTTGGATCAGTAATTGTTACTGAAGATGCAAATGCCTGATTAGTTGATGAAACAAAAATTATTGCCACAAATATAGAGAGTGTAAGAGAGAGAATGCGAGGAAAGGTTGTCTTCATGGTTGAGGGAATATTTGATTAGTATTTAAATTATTCTTAGTAATATCAGCTATGAGAATTTACAATTTACAGAGATTTTTCTAAGATTTTATTTAGTTTTTTCTTAGATCAAATATTTTAAAAAAAGAATTATTTCATGATAACCTAAACAAAAATTATTACAATCTATGTGGCCAAAAAAGACATGCTAGAAAATACGTCTTGAATTAAAGACCATAGTTTCATATCAAAGAAATTGAAATAATTTCTATTCCTTTGATAATTATTTATCTGAATCATCCATTTGAAACCCACTTTAATGTAGACACAATTGGTATTTTTTTTTGTATCGATCTCAATCCAACTTGATTTTGCACCATAATGTAAATAAAAAAATAGGATATCTCATGAAATTCATTCCTAAACTGAACAAAGGAATATCCTGAAGATATTACCCTTAAAGTCAAAATCCAAGGCTGGGATGCTGTGGATATAATAAGACAAGTCAAATCTTCAGATAATCATTTTAAAGGCAAACAAAAGAACAAAAAAGTGATGCAGATAGATGACTACCTTAAAGCCGGAAAAATCGCTGCAGAAGTAAGAGAAATGGTGAGAGTCAAAAATTTAGTTGGCAAATCAGTTTATGAGATTTGTGAAGAAGTAGAAAATGAAATTAAAAAACGGGGAGCAAAATGTGCGTTTCCCGTAAACGCAAGTATCAATGAAATAGCAGCTCACTACACTGCAGAACCAAACGATCCAATTACAATTGCAGATTCAGATTTAGTAAAAATTGATCTTGGTGTACAAATCAATGGATACATTGCAGATACGGCTGTAACTGTTTGTCACGATGCACAATATGATGAATTGATAAAAGCTGCTGAAGCAGCATTAAGTAATGCAATGTCCATGATAAAAGTAGGAGTCAAAGCCAGCGATATTGGAAGAACCATAGAAAAAACAATAAAACAGTTGGGATTCAAACCAATTGCAAATCTTAGTGGGCATTCTTTAGAGCAATACACAATACATGCAGGGAGATCCATACCAAATATTTGGTCAATTGGTGGATTTACCCTAGCTGAAAATACAGCCTATGCTTGCGAACCATTTGTCACTACAGCGAAAGGAGGTGGATTTGTAAGAAATGGAAAAATAAAAAATATCTTTGCATTAAATTCAAGAAAAAAAACAAAAAACGATGAAGCAGATAAATTACTAGATTATATCTGGGAGAAATTCAATATGCTTCCTTTTGCACTAAGATGGATTACAGAAGATTGGGAAGAAAAAAAAGCACGGGAACTACTAGAACAACTAATTAACAAAAAAGCCGTTCAAGCATATCCGATATTAATTGAAATAAATGGACAAAGAGTTGCTCAAGCAGAACACACATTCATTCCAAATGAAAATGGAGTCACAGTAACAACTATGACTCAATAAATCACTAAATTTGCGAAAGTGTTTTCTAATAAATAATTTTGATGTTAAACTTTTGAATATAATGTATTAAGGAACAGGACTTTTTACTTCTATTTTAGATGTCTCGTTTAGTATACTTGGGAATCCCCAGTCTCCAGATACAACATCTCCAAATTTTACCCGAGAGGGGGTCATTTGTAGAAACAACTGATTGTTCAAGTGTGGGGCATGCAAGATCAAATATGGTGGAATAATGAATATGCATCTATTGAAACTATTTTAAACTCAACACATCTTATTTTTTTGCTCATTGATTAACAAATGAATTGCAGATAGTGATATTCATATCTAAATCTAGTTTGTTTGAGATGTAAAATATATTTTGTACATGGTGTTAAATTCTAGAAATCAAGAACAGATCAGTTAAAAGTAGAGTTTATTCGTAGTTTAACGCTGTGTGTTACCAAGTTGTTATGAACTAAATAGAAAATGACACAGCACAGTTAACCAAACAAGTATGACTTTAATCAGATTACAATGTAAAGTTATTTAGAAATTCAGAAATATTTTTTAGAAGGAGGATATTTGGAAAAATTCTCTAGTTACAAGTAATATCAATTCCAATAAATTTTCTATTTACTTTAATACCTTTTTTATTAAGACTTTTTATGGGTTCCAAGTGTACAAAAGATACAAAGAGCATAATATACATTGGATATGATTTTAGTGCAACCGCATTTACAAGGACAAGTTTTTTGTTGCAATATAAAATCTAAAGAAGTGTTACTATTTTTCAGTTTCCTTGAATTACATTGTGCATATTGAATTTAGAAAGCATTAGGTGTCTGAATTTATCTGTAAAAACTGTAAGTAATTACAATTACATCCATCATTTTAACATGATATTAGACACAGTGCAGATATGACAATCCAAGATATGATAATGGTAGAAATAATAAAAAAAGCACATAGTACACCTCAAATCAATTCTATGACTTGTTATAATCATGTGCATCCACTAGTGTATCCTATAGAATACGAAGAATGCCCGGGTTGTGGATACGAGAGAATTACCAGAATTACATTAGGAATGGATTAGAAAGAATAAATCCCGTATGGGCCATTTCAGCAGCTAAATTTTAAGAATTGACACATCCTCATAATTCGACTGCCTTTGTTCATTTCCTTACCGTCAAGGATGATTGAATTCTTTTGATGAGGATGTTATGAATCATGATCCAAGGAGTTGATGAATACATCACTGTCTGTGGATTTGTTTAATTGCTTTTTCTAATATTTCGCTAATTTTTTGATCTTCAAAGATTTGTCCTTTCAGTGAAAATACTTTGTTTTTGTTCTAGATATAAATTTGAAGTCAACAAGTCCTTGCAATTATAAACTATTTTTATGTCAGTTATATCCATAACATTTTTTCTCAAATTACTATTTCAATCAAAATCTACAAATTCTTCAGACGAGTAATTTTTGTTGAAATTTTTTGCTACAAATAATCTTTCAATATCAGATATTGTAATTCATACAATCAGAAAATAATTGCTAAACAAAGATAGTTTATTGTTCAATAGATTCGCCAAAAATTTTTTCGATGCTAAGTACACCATTACATGAATTGCATTTAGAAGTTTCAGCAAATAGAAAATCGCCTTCTTTAAATTTCCTTTTTGCTTCCATACAACACAGTTTGCATTTTTCTACAGTGTATGCAACCACAGTTTTTTCTTTTGAGAACATTACTGAGATACCCCCATAGTATTCCCTACACCTATTATCAAAACGGATTGGCCAGATTTTGTATTGTCTTGAATCATCTCATAGATTTGTGAACGTATCTCATCGGCCTTGTCTGCAATTTCTTTAGTCATTAGAGTAATTGCCTCTTTGATAGATTGCTTTATCACTATTGCAAAAATTGGAATTTCATGTTTCGTTGCAATATCTTCTATCTGAAATCTTTCAGTTCCAATTCCACCGATTGCTGCACCAAATCCTTGTGAGATAGTTGCAGATTTTTCTCCTTCCATTTTTAGGGAAGCGTCTACCATTATTATAACATCAAGTTTATTTTTAGAAATGATTGATTGAATTGCATCACCCGGCCTACCAACTACAGCGTCAGGACCTTCAGCCTTTAATAAAAACAGTTTTCGTCCAGCATGTTCAGTTTCGCTAAGAACAGTTTGAAATACAATTGATTCTTTTTTTGATCCTAGCATCATTTTCCCTATCACCATAGGTCCAATACCATCGCCAATAGGCTGGCCCATTTTAAAGGCAGGTATTGCTTTGTGCATGGCTTCTGCCTCTTCCATTATAAAAGGCATCATCATTTGAAGAGGTAAAATTAATGGATAATTGTTTTGTTTTTTTGCAGTCAAGAAGAGATGATTTACAACTTTGTAGATCATTTGTAAAGAAGTTGCAATTTCAAGCAGTGTTTGAATTTTGGTTAATTCTAAATTACTTGTGCTAGATGACAGGGACTTAACATGTTCTCTAGAATAATCTTCGCGGGCTCTCACAATATGTCTTACTTTGGCAACTATTCCATTTGGATCCATATTAACAGGCATTATAGTAAAATAATCTAAAAAGCGGTCAATTTTTTTGGTTGGATCATCTTTTGGATTCATAATTTTTTTTACATATTCAATTAGTTCGTTTCGTGAATAATTTTTGTATTCTTCCAATTTTTTAATTCCTTTGTTTAATTCTCCAGATGTAATTTGTAATTGAATTCTCTGCCCGTAGAATACAAAAATGATAATTGGGACAATCCAGATCAACATCATGATAGGATTAGTTTGATCAGTAGAGCCGAATATTTGATCAAAATCAATATTAGTATAATTCAATAAATTAAAAAATGAATGAATCCAAATTAAATCATTCGCATAACAAGGCATGGAAAAAACCAAATTCTGCAGCAGAATTGAAAAATAATTAGTTAGAAGAAACATCTGGAAAGTGCTTTTATTATAGTTATGTTAGAAAAAACCTGAATATGCCACAAACCAAACCCATCATAAGTGTGGAAAATGTCGTAGCCTCAGCTTCTGTTGATCAAAAGATGGATTTGAATGAGATCACCAGAACATTTCCAGATGTGGAGTATCACCCAGATCAATTTCCAGGATTAGTCTTTAGATTGAAGAGTCCAAAAACTGCAACTTTGATTTTTACCTCAGGAAAGATGGTATGCACAGGTTCCAAATCAGAAGAAATGGCTAGAAAAGCTGTAAAAACAGTTGTTCAAAAACTTCGAAAGGGTGGAATCAAAGTAAAAAAAGAAGCAGAGGTAACAATTCAAAACATTGTGGCTTCAATTAATCTTGGTGGAAGAATTCATCTAGAACAAGCAGCTAGAACTTTACCGAGAAGCATGTATGAGCCAGAACAATTTCCCGGACTCATTCACAGAATGCTAGATCCAAAAACAGTCATTTTGTTATTTTCGTCTGGAAAACTTGTATGCACCGGGGCAAAAAAAGAAGAAGATGTATACAGATCAGTAAATAATTTACACGCACTACTTGAGGAAAAAAAATTAATGATCTATGATTAAGTGCAGTTCAAATTTATTTTCGTTTATTTTTCTTATTTTATTGGACTCCCTAATGGTATATCTTCATTCACAGTTAGCCAGAATGGTTTGTCATCAACATCAGCTGCCAAGAGCATTGCATTTGATTCAACCCCCGCCATTTTTTTTGGCTCAAGATTTGCAATAACAATTACAATTTTTCCAATAATGTCTTCTGGTGTATAGTATTGAGCACCGCCAATTATCACATCCCTTTTTTCATAACCAAGATCAATAGTCCCTTTTATAATTCGAGTTTTGCCTGGAATTGGTTCAGTTGAAATGATTTTTGCTACTCGAATATCTAATTTAGCAAAATCATCATATGATACATTTGGCATAAGAATAACTAAATCATCTTGTTAAAATGAATTTCGAAATGTCACATCAGATTTCTTTTATCTATTCCACTTGTTTCAATTTCATATTTTAGTGCTGCAGGAAGTTCTACATATTTTTTATTAACTAACGCAATGATTTGGTCATCAGGAACATTTACCATTTTTAGTAACTTTGCACGTTGGTGTGCATATGCATTCTTCCAAAATCCTGCTCCATCAAAGGTTCCAATTTTTGGCATGTATCGTGAAGGTTTCATTTCTTTAAGGGTGATTGACTGTGACGGAAGTTTGGCAAATGCCGTTAGAACTGGAGTTACTGTTCTGGATTTTAGGCATATTGCCCATCACAGTCAATCTTTCATCAAATAGGAATCTAATATATTTAATGCGGAATTAACAAGCATAGGCATGGCCACAATAGAAGTTTCAATTGAAATTAATGCTCCAATAGACAAAGTTTGGGACATAGTATCAGATATTGATAATGAGCCAAAATTTTGGAGGGGGACTAAGGAGGTGAGAAATATTTCTAAAGAGGGAAATAGGGTCAGCAGGGAAATTACCATTGCGTTCAGAGACCAAAAATGCATGCAAGAAGTAAAGATGTCACCAAAAGAAAAAATCGAGACAGAATTTACAAAGGGGATCATAGACGGAACTAAAACCATCAGTTTATCGTTCAAAGATGAAAAAACGGTGCTCAGAACAATATGGAACATCAAACTTACAGGATTGATGGGCATGTTCACAGGAATGATAGCAAACCACATCAAGAGCGGAACAGAGCAAGCACTGCAAAATATCAAAAAAGAAGTAGAGAGATAAGATCAATGGAAGTAACAGTAGATATTTTAAATTATTTACTAACAGTGATTTTAATTGGAATCTCTTTTGTATGGATATTTTTAATTAAATCAATGGTATCTACGATCAGATGGACTCCACATCTAGACATATTTGAAAAAAAAGAACATGGCAATCCCAAGGTTTCAATCATTCTTCCTGCAAGAAATGAAGAGGAGTTTATTGGAAAATGTTTAGATTCGTTAGTTGATCAAGACTATACAAATTATGAAATCATTGTGATTGATGATTCGTCAGACGATGCAACGAGTCAAATCATTTCAGAGTATGTCAAGAAAAGTTCTAAAATAATACCAGTAAAGGCTCAAGAAAAGCCTGATGGATGGATGGGGAAAAATTGGGCGTGTATGGAAGGACACAAAAATGCAACAGGAGATCTTTTGTTATTCACCGATGCAGATACTAGACATTCACAAAACGTCGTCTCTCTTGCTGTATCTCATTTGCTTTCTTTAGAATTGGATGCCTTATCAGCAATTCCAAAATTACGTACAATGGACTTTTGGACAAGAATTACACTTCCAATGATTTCAACGTTTCTTCATACTAGATTTTCAGCTATTCGAGTAAATGATCCAACAAAGAAAACAGCATATTTCTTTGGGAGTTTTTTCATAATTAAACAAAAAACCTACAAAGCAGTTGGAATGCATGAAGGAGTAAAACATGAAATTATTGAAGATGGTGCACTTGGAAAAAAAGTTAAAGAATCAGGCCACAAAATGAGGATTGTTAGAGGTGACCATCTAATAGAGGCAGTGTGGGCACGCGATAAAAGTACACTTTGGAATGCACTCAAAAGATTGATGATCCCACTTTATCTTCAAAGCAAAAAAATTGCAATCGGTAGTTTTTTTGCGGTTTTATTCTTGCTTTTCATACCATTTCCAATTTTAGCATATTCTACTTTGAGACTAGAGTCAACATCGTTTTTAGTTCTTTTTACGGCATCACTTGTTGCTTCAATCATGATTTACATCGGGGCAATAATAGAGGTCAAGGAATTATTACAACTGAAATTAGTTTATGCACTCTTTGCTCCCTTTGGTGGCTTGGTAGTGACACTGGGATTTTTGAGCGGATTACTCCAAGCAAAAAGTAGCACTGTAACATGGAGAGGTAGAAGTTATTCTATGAAAGATCATGTCCAAAATTCGATAAGTGTGTAGGAATGCTTTTAGATAGAAAACCAGGAAATAATTTTACATGGATAAGTCAGGCATACTAGTTGGTGGAGCAATAGGTGCTGCAATTGCTGCAGTGATCTTTGCAGTAATTTTGATATCACTGCCCAGCACAATAAAATCAGATATTGTTCCAGATGGTGAAGGCACTCAAAGTGCAGTTGGAGAAACATTCCCTCAATATTCAAAAAATCTTTCACTGGTTGAAATATTTCAAAAATCAGAACCAGGAGTTGTCAAAGTAAATGTCCAAAGAACAGAAGAGTCAGGAGGAACAAATGGGGTTGGATCTGGTTTTGTTTTTGATAAAAAAGGACACATTATTACAAATGCCCATGTCATAAAAGATGCAAAAAAAGTAGTCGTGACCTTTCTTGATGGTCGTTCATATAATGCAGAAATAGTTGGTTTTGATGAATTTACAGATATTGGAGTTGTCAAGGTTAATGCGGATTTGTCATTGTTACATCCTTTATCGATTGGAGATTCATCAAATCTCAAAGTTGGAGAATCAATTGCAGCTATTGGAAATCCATTTGGTCTTTCAGGATCAATGACATCTGGAATTGTCAGCCAATTAAGTAGACTCTTACCTTCTGAATCAGGATATTCCATTCCAGATGTAATTCAAACAGATGCTGCAATTAATCCAGGAAACTCTGGAGGACCGTTGTTGAATATGAGAGGGGAGATTGTAGGAATAAACACAGCAATCCAGTCCGCAACTGGAGAATTTACAGGAGTTGGATTTGCTGTTCCATCTCAGACAATAGCCAAAATTGTACCAAATCTAATAGAGAATGGAAAATATCATCACCCATGGCTTGGAATTTCAGGCAGGGATATTGATCCGGATCTGGCAAAAATTCTGAAATTAGATGATACAATTGGATTTTTGGTAGTTACAGTAATAAAAGATGGTCCTGCAGCAAAGGCAGGTCTGCTTGGATCAAGCAAGACACTCAAGATTGATGGAATCGAGTATCAGATTGGTGGAGACATTATACTATCAGTTGATGGCAAACAAGTAAGAAAGATAGACGATATTTTGATCCACCTTCAAAGAGCAAAAACTGTTGGAGATGAAATAGTTTTAGAGATTCTAAGGGACGGTAGAACCACACAAACAATTATCACCTTAGAAGAGAGACCAAACGGAAATTAAAACAATACAAGCATAAATACTTCTAGACAAGCACAACAACTATTGAACAAACTTGTGTTAAACTCTGAGAGTTTAAACAATGTTTTAGAAAACAAGTCTATTTCCAGAGATGAAATAATACAAATCTATGAAAATTCGAAAAATAACCCTAATGAATTATTTTCAACCGCCCGAAATTTGAGAAAAAAGTTCAAAAACGACTCGGTTACATTCTCAAAAAAAGCATTTTTCAACATCATAAATTTATGCAAAGATACGTGCTCATACTGCACTTACAAGGCAGAGCCAAGTGAACAAAAACTATCCTTAATGTCAAAACAAGAGATAAAACAATTATTACATCTTGCAAAAAGATACAGATGTGTAGAAGCTTTGTTTGTAACAGGCGAGCAACCTGAACAAAAATATCAAGAAGCAAAAGAATGGCTTAAGACAAATGGATTCAGTTCAACTGCAGAATATTTGATTCATGCATCAGAAATGGCATTAGACGCAGGATTGTTTCCACATACTAATGCAGGAAACTTGAATAAAGAAGATCTCAGAGAATTACAAAAAACCAACGTATCAATGGGATTAATGTTGGAAAACATTAGTGAGAGACTAACAAAAAAAGGAATGCCTCACCATATGGCATCAAGCAAGAAACCAAAAGCACGACTAAAAGTATTAGAAGATGCAGGCGAGTTGAAAATTCCAATGACTACAGGAATACTTGTAGGAATTGGAGAAACTCCAATTGAGATAATAGATTCAATTTTGGCAATAAGAGAGTTGCATAGAAAATATGGAAACATTCAAGAAGTGATTTTGCAAAATTTTCAACCAAAACCAGATACCCTGATGAATGATTTTCCCCCAGCAGATGAAAATTATTTCAAGACAGTGGTTGCATTAACAAGAATAATCATGCCAAAAATGAACATACAGATTCCACCAAATCTGTCACCAAACTCTTATCATAGTTTCTTATCTGTAGGAATTAATGATTGGGGGGGAATTTCGCCACTCACACCAGATTATGTGAATCCAGAATTTTCTTGGCCGGAGATTAAAAAAATAGAGCAAGACTCAAAAAATGCAGGATTTGAATTAAAATGCAGATTTCCTGTATATCCAGAATTTTTTTCGTTTATTGGTAAAGAGTTAAGAGATGAGATGAAAAATATCGAAGATGAGGAAGGATTGGTAAGAATGGAGTATTGGAAATGAATGTCAATTTAGATGCACTATTCAAGAATGCAGACTCTGTTGTTTCAGAGATTTTAGACAAGGCATTATCAGATAAAGAAATAACAGCACAGGAAGGATTGAGACTGTACAGCACTACAGGACTAGATTTTCATCTAGTTGGATTGGTGGCAGATGAAATTAGAAGAAGGAGGGTCGGCGATACAGTCACATATGTGGTAAATAGAAACATCAATTTTACCAACGTATGTATTAAACAATGTGGATTTTGCGCATTCAGTAGAGATTTTAGAGAAGAGGAAGGCTATTTTCTTCCAACCGAAGAAATTGTCAGACGTTCAAAAGAAGCATATCAGCTAGGTGCAACTGAAGTCTGTATTCAAGCAGGTCTTCCACCAGACATGGAGGGGGACTTGTATGAAAAGATTTGCAGAGAAATCAAAAAAGAGATTCCAGATATTCACATACATGGATTTTCACCTGAAGAAGTTCTTTATGGTGCAACAAGATCAAAGACAACAGTAAGGGAGTATCTTAAAAGACTCAAAGAATCAGGAGTAAACACCCTACCAGGAACAGCAGCAGAGATTCTAGATCAGAAATTAAGAGACAAAATTTCTCCTGGAAGAATCAGCGTAAAAGATTGGGTAGAGGTTATCAAAACAGCTCATAATCTTGGAATAAACACAACCTCAACTATGATGTTTGGACATGTCGAAACACTTGAAGACAGAGTAAATCATATTGTAAAAATTAGAGAAATTCAAAAAGAAACTGGTGGATTTACAGAATTTGTCCCACTCAATTTCATCCATAGTGAAGCTCCAATGTACAAACATCAATTGCATGAAGGAATAAGACAAGGAGGTAGTGGAAATGATGTATTGCTAACTCATGCCATTGCAAGAATTATGCTAAATGGTTACATAAACAATATTCAAATGTCTTGGGTAAAAGAAGGACAGAAAATGTCGCAGCTGTTGTTAATGTGGGGAGCCAATGACTTTGGTGGAACTTTGATCAATGAAAGCATTTCAACATCTGCAGGATCTGAACATGGTCAACTAATAAGACCAAAAGAAATAAGAAGATTAGCAAGAGAGATTGGGAGGATTCCTGCTGAAAGAAATACAAGTTATAAAATATTGAAAAAGTTTGATAACAATAATGAATCAGACGATGAATTAGATAAAATTACAGACATGTCTAGATTCGGATCATATGCAGAATTAATTAAAATTAACAAATTCAAATACAATAATCCAAGACAGTAATTATCCGCCTCGAATAATGCACAAGTTATTCAAAAAAAATCGATGAGTGTAAAAATGTATTTGTGAAAAAGAAAATAACAGTCAGAGTATTACCAGTTCTAAAATTATAACATTAGAACAGAATTCGGATGAGAGACAAAGAATAAAATTGATTCATGGAAAAAAATTCAACTATTCAAACAATTAATGAAAAAAAGATACAATGCATGATAAAAAAATACACAACATATGAAAACAAAAGAAATTTAGTTATAGCCATTCATCATATTATCAAATAGAAAATACATCATTAATTCAATCTAAAATAGTCATTTCTGGGTTAGCACATATACGGCTTAAATGAATAGTTATTTGACAAGTGTAACTAGTTTTCCAGGCATAAGATACAGTGTAAAAAAACTATCCAGATTGATCAATAATGATTCAAGATAAGATTAATAAGGTAA
>Ga0315286_10003976_pt1 | contig 14105 bp, 8 predicted proteins | sample YL17G10_0_MG_FD_205038 | JGI IMG/M metagenome (GOLD analysis project Ga0315286, IMG submission 205038) | Sediment microbial communities from Yellowstone Lake, YNP, Wyoming, USA - YL17G10_0 | ecosystem: Environmental > Aquatic > Freshwater > Lake > Sediment | place: USA: Wyoming | collected... | reverse complement strand
GTCGTCGCTCTGGTTTAGCCTCCGGGTGAAACACGTTATCACGAAATGGGATTTCGGGTTCACATACACGACTCCGGCATCGTTACTGGTGCCGGCGAGCGATCCGCCCTTCCCCGAGACCGGGACGTCTGCAGGGAGATATAATGAAACAGAGTTCTGGTCCTGTCTCAACAGCATGATCCCGAGCATCTGCTGACAGGCGCTGGGCGAGGCGACTTCCCCCAGGAACAGTTTCTCCAGCAACCTGCCGATCTCGCTTGGAGAGCCTTGGTTGTCGACGACCTCGTCGAACGTCCTCTTCTGCTGGAATCTCTTCTCGCCGCGCCTGCCGTACATAGCCTCGTACCTTGTCCTCAGCTCTTCGATCGGGAGCGTCTTTGCGTGCTGTGATTCCATGGCAGCCATCGAGCGGGTCTTTTCCATCTGGGATTTATTCTTCCATTTCTGGACAAATTCAGACATGTTCATGTCCTCGAACTCGTCGCTCATGAGAAGCGAGAACAGGTGGTACTCTCGATTCGGGATGTAGATATTCGTTCTCGTGGAGCCGAACTCCCTGAGCATCATGTTGACGGATTGAACTCCGATTTTCTTCCATAACATGTCCGTCGCGGTGTTATCCGAGATCGTCATCATCAGGACAAGAAGATCCTTCATTGAGAGCTTAATGCCGGGTGAAAGGTACTGGAGGATTCCGGAGCTGACCGTCTTGACGCTGTCAGTCAGCTCAAGTCTGTCTTCGAGGGAGAGCATCTGCTTCTCGGCTTGACGGAAAACCTCGACCATGACCGCTATTTGAAAGACGGTCCCGAGGGGGAACACCTTGTCGGCCTCGATCGTGATTTCCTCGTTGCGCTCGATGTGTTTGATGTATACGCCCATGCTACCAGGCACTTGCTTGACTAGCGTCAGAATCTGCTGCTTGAGATTCGCCTGGTCCTCTTTCACTTTCTTCTTTGGCATGATGCTCACCGCAAGACGCTTAATCATTGAACGAATGGCCTAGCTCTCTTCTCCGACTCCCAAGATACTGAAAGACCAGACCCAATGTCCGAGCGCGACTGTCATATCAGACCGGATTCATATAGAGGTTTCGGATGCCTTCGCGATGGGAAATGCCAGCTGAGCCGATAAACCATCAAATACCCGCTTCAAGTTGCGTGATATGGCGAATATGATCAAGGAAGCAGTACGAAGAGCGGCTCCTCCGAGGGCCATTATGTTCGACCTTGATGGCACATTAGTGATATCAACAATCGGGTTCATGAAATTCCGGACGAGACTTCTTTCGTACATAAGAGACAAAGTGACAGACCTGTCGAGCTACAGCACCAGGGAGACGACCGTCACGATGATAGCTAGGTTCGAGGAGGAGATGAAGGCGAAAGGGGTTGATGAGCGCACTATTGGCTCGTATTTAGATGACATAGATGCGTTTCTCAATCAGATCGAATTGGAGAACATCGAGAAGACCCTATCTGTGCCAGGAGCGAAGGAACTTCTCAGGTCTCTTAAGGAGAAAAACGTGAAGATAGGGATATTGACAAGGGGGAGCCCTGAATATGCGGAACGGGCGCTTAAGATTGCAGGTCTGGATCGCTTCGTCGACGCGATGATAGCAAGGGATAGGAAGTCGGGAATAAAGCCCAAACCCAGCCCGGAGTCGGCGTTCGCGCTCGCAGAGAGGCTCGGGGTGCCGATCGAAGATGCGATAATGGTCGGAGACTATTCGATCGACTTCGTTTGCGCAAGAGATGCGGGAATCAGGTTCTATGGGATCGCGTCTGATAGGGAGTCTCGGAGAAGTCTGAGCGAGGCTGGGTGCAAGGAGATTCTGTCAAGCCTCGATGAGTTCAGAGTGATGATCGGCCTCTGATGATCAGGTACCGATTCCTTCCCCGGAAGGCATATGGAATAGATGCTCCGAGGATTCCATATCGCCAGGAATTACGACTGGTGGCGATATCACACTGAGGTTTCTCTCAAGCAGGGCCTGCTCTCGTTCATTGAGGGTTCTCATATCTATCGGCATTATCAGCACGGCCCCGGCCATCACGAACATGTCCCTCAGCTGATGAACGAACTGGAGCATTCTGTCGTAGGTATTGAGCGATATTAGGTATTCCAGGCCGTCGATGAGGACGATTGGGCGGCGGTCTGACTGCTCGACGAACTTCCTGATCTCACTCATCAGTATACCGATTGAAGTGGGGTTCAACCTGTCCGCTCCCACGAGATTCGTCAGCCAGATGGTCTTTTTTGGAACCAGTATCGTCTTGGAGATCAGTTGCGATGGGGGGTCTCTTGACACGATCAACAATTCGGCTCCCCCGGATGAAAAATTCTCGCACAGCTCAAGGCTCTGCTTCGGCCTTCTTTCCTCGACGAGGTAAGCGCATCCGGCCGATGTTTCATCACTGGCTGAGATAGTTATGTCTGAGGAGTCGACTGACTGCATTCCCATATCCCATCCTGGTTGGATTCATTCGCAATCTCGATATTTAAGCATACGTGGAATGTCGTCTTTTCAAAATGGAATGGACTGCCCGTCTCGAAAAGAAAAAGAAAAATGTATTTTTGAGTCGCGCGCAAAAGAGCGCGCGACTCTCTCAAAGGTTTTTCACTACTGTATCCAAAGCTCGATCCTCGGAGCAGATTCATACGCGAGCCATGTGATGTCCGTGCGGTATTTGATGATCGGCACGAACGGTCCGACTATCGTTAGGTCACCCATCTCTTTGTCGATCGTGTACGTGCCTGGGTAACAGCCTAACGGATGGATCGTCGCATTGCCGAATACCTCGAGCACCTTCAGGAAGTCGTAGTATCCGCCGAGGTAATTCGATGAATCGGTGTAGTCGCCGATCATCCTCTGCGGCAGGTAGCCGACCGCCATTGTTCTCGGAGTCTGCATGAATATGCTCTCGCCTGGTTTCAGGGTTATGACGACGGGTACGTAGTCGTATTTGACCGTCGAACCGAAGTTGGCGCCGTCAGGAGCCAGTCGAGTCGATCCCGGATCCCTCAGCTCGTACCTGGGATCTGATGCATTCCTATACGGCAGATAGATGTCCAACTCGGACAGGAATCCTGGGTTCGAGACGAGATAGTCGAGCCGTATGGTCTCCCACCTGAATGTCGCGGTGCCAGCCGGAGCGACATCGGATGTCCAGGCGCGGAACCCATAGACGACGACTGCGTACATTGACACGTCCGCGTGGTCATCGCTTATTTCGACCGTCAGACTCATGTTGTCGTACCATGGTTCGAATGGCACTATGCCGTTCGGCGTCCCGTTCGGGTAGTTTGCGCCCGATCCAGGACCGCCCCAGTACAGCCACCTCGAGATCAGAGCATCGTAACCGTATCCTACCTGCCAGTAGGAGAGGCTCACATGGTCGGCATCGACGTAGACCAGCCTCATGCAGCTGCTGGACCACATTCCCTGACCGAAGTTATAGTAGTCTTCGCTGGACTTCAGATCGAGCCTTCCGACAACGACTCCAAGGCCACCCTCGCCGCCGAGATAGATGGCGTCCCAATAGTCCTGGGTGGTGAAGTTGCCGGGCATCCACGAGCCGTCACTGATGTCCGCGTCCCACCACCAGCTCAGGTTTGCCGGGCTGTCCAAGTAATACCAGAAGTCTCCAGCATCGGAGTATAAGAGGGTCGTCGGGAGCGGTAGACCGATGATCTGCGATGCGGCCGCACGATCCATTGTGACATTGTTGGTCAGGAAGTATTCCCAGCCGTCCCAATTGGCTGACTGCCCGGGAGCGATATAGACTCCATCAAGGGCGAGTACTTGGGCCTGGGTCAGCATGTAGAAGTCGAGGTCCACGGTCGCGTTGCCCTTGCCGGTCGTCGGGTTCTTCAGGGCCGTGAAGGTCGGGCTGCTCATGTTTATCTCAGGGATGTTCCTGGCCTCGACATTCATCACATAGGTCGTCGAGAGCTGGCCGTTCGTGTTGATCCCGGTCCTGTATATCTCAATGGACGGAGTAAAGTTGCGGAATCCCTCGTCGGACAACATGTAATACTGGGCTCTCTTCAGCCAGTAGTCCGGCAGACCCGGCTCAAAGATGCTGTAGATCTTTGTTTCGACTGTCCTGTCGTTGACTGTGGCGAAAATACTGCCGTTCTGTGACGGAATTCCTGAAACGTTCGCCGTAATATTATACGAGCCGGGCGTCGCGCACGACACCATCACTGTATTGTTTATGCCGCCCACGAGCTCGACCGTGCTTGGCAAGGTCCAACCAGAACTTGGGGTTGATGGCAAGGCAGAACCGTCTGCTGCAATAGCAAGGGTCCATGTTGCAAGACTAACATTGCCGTTGAAGCTCGTGACGACTTTGCCGGCATCGTTCACAGCCTTGATCGTCAGGGTCGTGGTCTCATTAGGCAACAGAGAGTGTCTAGCAAGAGATAGTCCGAGTCCTGTTACGGTCGCATCGGCTATTACGATCTTAGCAGAGGCGTTTTGGCTCTGCAGACCTATGTTGTCCTTCACGAAAAGGTTCACGGTGAATATTCCGGCAGATGACCAAGCGTGTGCCGCATTCTGCGTATAGGCGCTCGAGCCATCGCCGAAGTCCCATGTCCAGTTGGCAAGGGTCCTTCCTTGCGACGCAGAGAAGGTGAACGACCTGTTGCCCTTTATGGTGACGGTTTCACCGACGGTTGCGCCCCTCGGCATGACGATCTTAGCGCAGAGATCGGTCGTGATGGCGAAGGCGGCGGTGTCGCTATCCTTCGCAGTGAAACCGCGATCATCAGCAACGGTAACGGTCAATTTCACATCATAGAGGCCCATGTCGACATATTGGTGCGATGTTTTCGGTGTGGTCGTAATGTTAGTACTGTTGTCTCCGAAATCCCACTCATAGGACACTATGGCCGAATTGTATTTCCCCGCATTCTGATCCTTGGATTCATTCCCGTTGAAAAAGGTCAGAGTCTGGATGTCCCCGTAGATGAGGGAGTCGTTCAAAAGCACGAGTGGGGGCAGGTAGTCTACGATTTTAACTACTACTGTATCCTTCGCCCATAATCCATCATCATCGGTCACATTCAGGACAACCGTGCAGTCCGCCTGGGTAGTCCATGTGTGTGTGGCGGTCGGGGTGGTACCGTTAGTGACGACATGCGGTGATCCATCGCCGAAGTCCCATTCGTAGGACACGATCGATCCGTCAATATCAAACGATCCCGATCCGAGGGTGTGCGATTCATTCGTACCCCAAATCTTCGGGACCGCCAACGCGGCAATCGGTTTCAGATTCACGTCGTTGTTCACAACGAACTCAATCCTCGGGACTCCTTGCGGGAGGATATTGAGATCGCTCCAATTCTCGCGAAGCTCGCGACCCGCGAGCGTGGTCTTGCTCCACTTTATGGCATCGAACGGACCCTGGATTGTAATGGTCCTTGCCGTATTGTTGATGAACAGATTTGACGGGACTTCTCCTGGAATCGGCTCGATCCACATTGGAGAGAGCTTACCGGAAACGGGGGTGGAACGAGTATTGTTGATATCGTCGGTGCCGCCGTATTTGTATCCCATTACATCCGAGTATGTGCCTGGCCACTCGACGGTGATGGTATCGTTTGAACTCGGCAAGCTCCAAGCCGTCGGGGTGTAGTCAAAGTCACGCAGCTTCATGTAAGCGGAGTTTCCGATTAACTTCGACCAGGTCTTCTTCCCGAAATACGGGTTGAACTCAGAAACATAGGAACCGCTGCTGCCTACCTGGGAATCCGCACGTTGGAGTTCGAGGACCCATGATGTCCTCCCATCCCTAGTACTGTTCATGGCCGTGATGAGGTACTGGGCGGTCATATCGAGGGTGAAGTTTGAGACCAGCGGGCCGATCTGAGCTACGAAGTGCATGTCGTCAGGCCAACCCTCATACTGGAGGAAGGTCTCCCTCCACCATCTACCCAATAGGGATTCCGCGCCCCAAGACAGGTGATCCAATATCTTGAAAACGATATTGTTCCCGACTTTCTCGACATCGTATGACTCGAAAAGAGTGTTCCCTTCGAACTCATAGGCGAATTTTATCGTCCAGACGGTATTCATCTGAGTTTGGATGAACGTGCTGAATCCCTTCTTGAAATCTGAGAATTTATTCGTCTTCCAAGTGGAGAAATCGTTGAACTCCGCGTCGGTCATACCCGTGACCATTTTTGCCGCGGTCTGGTCCATCGTTACGGTTCCATTGAATCTCCAGAACCAGCTGTCGTACCAATCCGCGATGCTCTTCTGATAGTCTTTATTGGCCTGCGCTTTTGTAAGATAGCTCCCGTTCCAATCAATCTCGATATTGCCGCCTCGAACAGTAGGGTTGAGAACTGGGACATACCAGGGGTCATATGAGGTATTGACTTTCGAGATGTTCTTCGCCACCACATTCAAGCTACAGCTGCTGTAAAGCCAAGTGTTTCCAGCCGGGACTCCGAACCACTCATATGCGACGGGGTAGGTGTCTCGGATGACCTTCTCCTGATACCGATCGACCCACCAGCCACCGAGAGGTACACTGAGCAAATTGTATATCCTAGTCTTCGTTGAAGGCGGTGGCATAACCGTAATGATTTTTATCTTGGCCGTTGATGAGACCGTTCTTCCGAGATAGGTGCCGTTACACACAAGATTGCCGGAAGCGTCGACAAGGCCGGCCGTGAGAGTGGTGTTGGATCCGGTCAATGGCGTAATGTTTCCCACGTTCTGATCGCTCAGATACCATATGAAGTCTGCTGGCACCTCAGTATCATTAGTCAATAATGCTTTCGCCGCGAACAGTTGGCTCTTCCCTTTGAAAATAACCTTCTCAGCCGGGTTGATTTCGATGTAGCTCAGGACAGCGATGCTGACTGTGATATTGACTCTCTTATAGACATTGTATTCGACCTGGTTTTCATCGGAATACTTGAAGCTCCAGTTAAGTGAGGATGTGCCCATCTTGGTAGATTTAAGCATATAATAAGCAAGACCGTCGATGGTCTTTCCTCGTGGCAGGTAGCCTTCTTGATCGCAAACTCCGAGCCGCTCGCTCCCTTCGGACCATTTGCATTTAATGCCTAGTGAAACGAAGGCTGATACGTTCACACCTGCATCGCTAGAGCTGTTCTTGAAAGTCGCATAGGGGGTGAGTCTAATCTGAGAACCGTTTGCAATCGATACTGATGAAGGATTGACCCTGACGGAGAGTTCTGGATGGCTCGATTGTCCGCCCATCATCAAGACCGAAAAGGCAGTCGCGATGAGTGCAATGACCACGATTATCGCGATAATGGCCATCAGAGGGCTTTTTTGCGGGCCCAATGGCGGTTGTCCTGCTACATCGGCGATCTGAGTGGTATCTTGCACGGCATTATCTGTCTTATTCTGTTGTTCCTGTGACATAACCTTATTCCCCTCTCACTATCCCCGTAACTAGAGATCGGGCGTCATGATTATTAACCATGATTAGGACTTCTTAATCGCTAGAGCCATATATATGGATTTGGGATTGGAATACTGCTGAGGGGGTTGCTCTATTTCCTTTCATTCGTTTTGAGGAGCAAACGGAGTGTGAGTTGACCGATGCTACGGTTCCCATGAGCGGGACGGAGTGGTGCAGTAATGCAATCGTAGATTAGAGATGCTCTCTCGTTCGGGACAATGCCAGGATTCTTAAGAATGCTCAGGGGACAAAACCGTACATATACAACGATGGACATTCGTGAAACAGTAGATCTTGGAGGGGAGCGGTTGAAGACCAGGTTGAACATGCTTTCGGACAACGAACGGTCTGAAGTGCATGAGGCGTCGATGAGGATCCTCTCCGAGATAGGGTTCAAGGTGACCAGCGAGAGATCCGTCGATCTGCTATGTCGAGCCGGTGCCAATGTCGATAAAGACACCGGGCACGTGCGATTTCCAAGGAAAATGGTCGAGGGGGCAATCGGCTCCGCGCAGAAGAAAGTGACCCTTTTCTCCCGAGACATGAAGCATGATTGCAGGCTCTACGACAGAGAGGCGCCTGCTTTGGCGACCGACGGAGCTTCGTTCCAGATAATAGACTACGGGGCTGATGAATTCCGAAGAAGCACTTCAAAGGATCTTTTTAGGCTCGCCGTCATGGCGGATTTCCTCCGAGAGATTGAAATATTCTGGCCCATGGTCATTGCGGGCGATATCCCCGAATCGGAACATACGATGAAGGAATTCGCAATAAGCCTGCTAGGGACGGGCAAGCACATACAGCACGAGGCATCTGGAGAACGGGAAGCGAGGGCTGAGATAGCGATAGCATCTGCAGCCGTCGGAGGGGGGGAGGAACTCAGACGAAAGCCGATATTCTCGGCGGTGCAGTGCCCGGTGAGCCCCATGACCCTTGAAAAGGGGTCGGTGGAGGCAGCGATTGAATTCTCAAGGGCGGGGATTCCGGTCGTCGGCATGTCGATGGCGTTGTCCGGAGTGACGGCCCCGGCCACCCTCGCGGGAGCACTGACGGTGTCGAACGCGGAGACTATCGGCTCGCTCGTCGTATCGCAGGCCGCGTGCGAGGGAGCCCCGTTCATATACGGCGTCTCATCGGCCCCCGTCGACATTGGCGGAGGTGGGTTCCTCAATGGCGCCCCGGAGCTGGCCCTGATCTCCGCGGCTGCGGCTCAGATGGCGACATCGTACGGTTTACCGTCGCTGGTAGCTGGAATGATCACCGACGCGCATTACCAGTCTCAGCAGTCAGGTTTTGAAAAAATGCAGACGGGGCTGATCCCGGCCTTGGCAGGACCGTCGATAATCTGCGGCGTCGGAGGAATAGAGGAGGACAATGTCGCTTCCCTGGAGCAGCTGGTGATCGATTGCGACATCTGGGGGTCGATAATGAGGATCTTAAGAGGGTTCGAAGCCAATGCTGACACGATCTCCTTCGATCTGATCAAGCGTTTGAGTCCCGGTCACAATTACCATGACGACATGGAGACCGCGAAGAGGTTCCGCAAGGAGGTATGGCAGCCGCGCTTGCCGATCAGACAGAATGTCACTGCGTGGAACGCGGGGGGCTCAAAGACGACAGAGGAATCGGCTCATGAAATCGTCGTCGAGACTCTGTCGAACCATCATCCCGCCCCGATTGAGCGAGATAGGGAAAAGGAGATAATGCGACTATACAAGGGATTCCAAAAGAGCACACATCAATGACAGTCATGCATGAAGGATGAATGAGAATGAAGATTAAGGTCAGAATCGAGGGGAAGACTGTCGAAATCGACAGGGGACGCAGTCTGCTCGATGCGATAAGATCAACGGGAATCAGGGTCACATCGCCTTGCGGAGGAAAGGGGACTTGCGGGAAGTGCTTGGTCAGACTCTCGAAGAAGGCGGATGTCGAGGATTTGACCGTCGCGGAGAAGAAGCTGTTGGACAAGGAGGATGTCGAACAGGGGTACAGGCTCGCTTGCCAGACATTCCCTGAGCGCGACATCAACGTTGAGATTCCAGAGGAGAGCAGAGAGATGACACTCGAGCTGCTCCTCAAACATGCGACGATCAACCCCATCGTCGATGCTGCATTGACAACGGCAACGAGGAAGCTCTCGGCCTCCGAGAGGACCGCTGCAGGTTCAGCCGTCGAAAAGGGAGTCGTCTGGTACGACGATGCAAGAGTCGCAGCGGTCACACCGGAGGGCGGGAGGAAGATCGCCGTTGCGCTGGATATCGGATCGACGACTATGGTGGCATATGGGTTCGACATCCTGGAACAGAGAATCGTCTCAGCGGAGGCTATGACGAACCCGCAACGTCAGTACGGCGAGGACATCATGACCAGGATCGACTTCGCGATGAAGAGCCCCGACCAAAAGAAAATTCTAGAAAGCGTCCTGAGAAAGGGGATCTCGGAGCTGATCCGAAGACTTGTCGCGAAATGCGGCGTCAGCACCTCGGATGTCATTAGGCTCACCTTCGTCGGTAACACGGCGATGCATCACTTCTTCCTTGGGCTGGACGTGACCAGATTGGGCAAGGTACCCTTCCAACCGGAGAGGAAGACCGCGATAGAGGTCGATGGTTCGGACATCAACCTAGAGGGGCTGGAGAGAGCGAAGGTGAACGCGCCGCCGCTGATCGCTGGGTATGTGGGGGCCGATCTGGTGGCTGTGCTTTTGGCAACTCGGCTCACCGAATCCAAAGCACCTACTGCAGCGATAGACATCGGCACAAATGCCGAGATAGCTCTCGCAGTGGGCGGGAATGTCCTGAGCTGCTCGGCAGCCGCCGGGCCGGCTTTCGAGGGGGGGAACATCTCATTCGGGATGAGAGCAGCCGAGGGGGCGATCTACAAGGTATGGTCGGAGTCGGGCGTATTGAAGTATGAGACCATCGGCAAGGGAGAGCCCGTCGGCTTCTGCGGATCAGGATTGATAGACTTCGTCGCTGAGGGATTGAGGCTGGGCATGATCGATTCGGCGGGAGGTTTCGATTTCGATTGCTGCGGAGACAAGCTACTGGGCAAGCACGGAAATGCACGGTACATCCTTTATTCGAACGGAAGGAAGGAGGTTTCCGCCAGCCAGGCAGACATAAGGCAACTCCAACTCGGGAAAGCTGCGATTCACACCGGACTGGAGATCATGATGGAGAAGAAGGGCGTGAAGAGCTTGGATAAGCTCCTGCTCGCCGGCGCTTTCGGCGCGAACATGTCGATCCGGAACGGCAGGTTCATCGGCATGCTACCGGAGATCCCGCTGAATCAGATCATTCCGGTAGGGAACGCGGCCGGGACCGGGGCGATTCAGCTCGTTTCTGACAAGAGCGCGAGAAAAGGGATCTTGGATATCGTAAGGAAAACCGATCACGTCGAACTCTCATCGGAAAAGGATTTCCAGAAGAGGTTCATTGCGGCGCTGGACTTCCCTCACCAAGACATATCGAAATACCCAGAATCCTCGAAGTCGGTGAAAACAAAGGTGCAAAGGAGGAAGTGACTCCTCCTTCGCGTTTTTGACTATGCTACTTTCTTAGGCGGCTCCGGCGCGGGGAAGTTCGCTTTGCAGTATCTCACGTAATTCATGCCGTACTTGTCCTCGCCCCACATCAATCCGACGGATTTCACGGCGAATTGGATGTCCTTGTCCATCGGGTTGCCGATGAACGAGGTCATTCCCTGGCCGACGCAGAGCAGAAGGAAGGCCGCGTTGAGTTTAGGCCTTTCTGGCATGCCGAAGGAGATGTTGCTCAGGCCGATCGAAGTGTTGAGCTTCAGGGTGTTCCGGATATACCCAATCGTGTCGAGGGACGCTCGTCCGCCCTCAGGACTCGTTGCGCAGGCGAGTGCTAGTGGGTCGATCAGGAGTTGGGTGGGTTCGAGGCCAATCTTGTACGCCCTGTCAGCGATCTTCTTCGCAATTTCCATCCTCTTCTGCGCCTGGGCCGGAATGCCGGCATCGTCGAGAGCGAGACCGAGAACGGGGACGTTATACTGCTTTGCCAGAGGGAGGATGGCCGAGAGTCTCTTCTCCTCGCCGGTGGTCGAGTTGATCATCGGGATCCCCTTGACGACCTTCAGACCCTGCTCAATGACTGCCGGGTTGGAGCTGTCCAGTGAAAGCGGGACATCGACGACCTCTTGCACGGCAGTTATGGCTGCGATCATGTTGGCCTTCTCGTGCTCGTCCTCGCCGGGCACCCCGACGTTGATGTCGAGGCAATCAGCGCCGGCCGCGACCTGGTTCTTCGCTTCGTTCTGGATGTACGCCCAGTCCTTGGCCTTGATGGCTTCTATCAGCTTCTTCCTGTTCGTCGGGTTGATCCTCTCGCCGATCAGGATAGGCCTCTTGGTCGCTCCTACAAGCACTGTCTTCTTTGTTCCTACTAGTTTCACAATAGGGAAATCCGTTGACAAACCTTCACCCCCTCGTGGTGTACTGTAAAAAGGGACACTACGAAAGAGGGTAATAATGACTTCGAATTGTTTCAATCAGGGATTCGTTTCCAGCAAGCCATGAAAAGATTTCGAACGGAATAGTAAGAATCTCGAACAAAGAGTGATTCTGGATGAAACCCAATTTGCCCTGCTAAACCACCCTCAACTGTCTTGGGCGTAATTTTATTTACCAGTTGGTGTTTGAGGATAACACCGGATTGTGTATCCGAGAAGCTATCCGGCAAGTTTGCCATTCCGATGGAGTCTTGCCGCGAAAGCAGGGACGCCGGCATCGGTGTCCTGTTTCGGGTAAGATCTCCGAGTAGTATATCCGGCAACAACCCGGGAGGAGGATGACAACCATGAGTAAGGATGATGTGTTTGAGCGACTGAAGAATGCTGTAATCAACTACGATGTCGACTGCGTAAAGGACATCGCGCAGGAAGTGCTTGAGAAGGGATTGGATCCGATCCAGGCCATCGACAAGAGCCTTGCAGAAGGCATCAAGATCGTTGGCAAGAAGTTCGGGGACGGAGAGATTTTCCTTCCGGAATTGATCATGGGCGCAGAAGCCATGAAGATCGCAATGGCGGTGCTTGAGCCGGCACTCCCGAAGGGCACGGTAAGGGCATCATCGGGTAAGGTCCTGATCGGCACAGTCCAGGATGACATTCACGAGATCGGCAAGAACCTTGTCGCAACACTCCTATCATCTAACGGGTTCGAGGTCGTGGACCTCGGCGTCAACATCCCGAACGTGGACTTCATCAACAAGGTCAAGGAAGTCAAGCCGGATATCCTGGCGCTTTCCGCACTGATGACGACAACGATGCCGCACATGGCCGAAGTAGTCAAGCAGGTCTCCAAGGACAAGAAGATCAAGACGATGATCGGCGGGGCACCTGTCACTGACGATTTCGCGAAGAAGATCGGCGCGAGCGGTTACAGCGGCGATGCTTCTGGCGCGGTGACTGTCGCCAAGAAGTTGCATAAGTAAAAACTCCAATGGCTGCCGGGCGATTCGGTCGTCCGGCGCCAATCGTACTTATTATTTAACGATAAATAAATGTGGATTACCCTCAATTTACGATTCTCGCTCCGGTCCCGGGCTTTGTGACGAAGAATTCCGAATTCACTCCGGCTTTGGCGAATCCTCTAACCATCGCCTTACCGATTGAGTCGTGCTTGCTCTTTGCCAAGGAGAACACGGCCGGACCGGAGCCGCTTATGGAGAAGCTCGATGCGCCCGCGCCCAGCGCCGCCTTGCGTGCGCTCTCGTATCCCTTGATAAGTCTCTTTCTGACTGGAACTGCAATGTCATCCTCCATGCAGGCGGCCATCAGATCGATATCGCCGTTGTTCAGACCGACAATCATCCCGGACGCCCAGCCGACGTGCGATACAACGCTCCTAACAGGCAGTTGCTTAGGAATGAGTTTTCTGGCTTTCGCGGTCTCGATGACTATTTCTGGCAGACAAACGACTATTTCCATATCGAGCGGCTCGATTTGAAGGACATCGAATCCATCCGGATCGACGACAGCTGTGAATCCGCCGAAAAGGCAGGGAGACACGTTGTCCAAATGAGGTGCTCCGCTGGAGGCGCCCTCTCCAATGGAGGCGGCCTTCAGAACCTCCTTTACATCATCGACACCGAGGATCGCGGCAGCCCCCAGCGCGCCAGCGACTGCGGAAGCCGCACTACTTCCGAGGCCGCTGCCCGGTCTGATCTTCTTGAGCATCTTCATCTTCAATCCGACAGACTTCGATGAGGACCCGCTAATCTTGAGGATCTGCTGCGCTGCGACTGAAGCAGTGTTCCTGGCAGGGTCGATTGGAACATTGAAGCCGTTCTTCGCAATCTCAATCCGGATCCCTGGTTTCGAGGATCTCTCCATATCCACCAAATCGACTGGCCTATCAAGGCAGAGTCCGAACGTATCGTACCCTGGACCGAAATTAGCGATTGTCGCTGGTGATTCCACTCTGACTTTGCTCTTCAACACAATCACTACGGCAACAGGATTGAATAGCTCTCACAAAAAGATTGGCTTTCAATCAAGGAATGAAAAATCGATAAGGGGTTTGTCAGTTCAAACGAATGATTCATATGGAAATGAATCTAACGCTCAGAACCTGTCTCTTCGTGGGGGCCTGTGCTTTTGGAAGCACTCGCGGCAGTAGAC
>Ga0315286_10003975_pt1 | contig 14105 bp, 12 predicted proteins | sample YL17G10_0_MG_FD_205038 | JGI IMG/M metagenome (GOLD analysis project Ga0315286, IMG submission 205038) | Sediment microbial communities from Yellowstone Lake, YNP, Wyoming, USA - YL17G10_0 | ecosystem: Environmental > Aquatic > Freshwater > Lake > Sediment | place: USA: Wyoming | collected... | reverse complement strand
CCGCCGACGGTTCGAGGCTCGTGATCAGCATCAGGCCCAGCCCGATCGCCGACAGGATCAGCAGGATAAGGAGGGTGGCGATGAGCGCGACGCCCTCACAGCGGCGCACTCCTGCGCCGATTCCGTCAGCGCGATTGGTTGCGGAGGACGACATCGAAGCGCACCTCCAGATCGGGTACCCACCGGAGCACATCGATTGGCAACGAAAGGCCGTTTTGCGCCGCTGGCGCCCCTCGGACCGCGGGCGACTGCGGCTGAACCCGAAGCGACACCCTCACGAGGCGGATGCGCAGCAGATCGGCGTCCCACCGATTCGGAGACGCCTCGTCCGGACACCAGGGCCCGTCGGCCAGGGCGGCCAGGGGAAGCAGGGCAAGACCCTGCCCGTCGGGCGCGAGCGCCGCCAGGCGCGGCACCTGCCGCGTGCCTTCGAGCCGGAAGGCGCAGTTCTCTCCGGCCGGCCACGTATCGTCGGGATTGTCGATCTCCGGCGGCGGAGGCAGCGGACCGTACGTCGTGGACCGGAACTCCGGGGCGCTTCCCGCGATCACGGCGGGCGGCTCGGCTTGGGCGAGGTAGGCGAACGAGAGGCCGGTGACCTGATCCGCCACGGGAGCGTCCGACGTCCCGCCGCTCCCTCGCCGCAACTGCATGCCGCCGGTCGCTGCGTCGAGCTTCAGGCTGTAGCTGCGCACCAAGACGGCCGCGACCAGTGCCCCCGGGGGGGCCGCTCGCGAGAGGACATCCTGCGCATGACCGATTTGGGTGCCGTCCGCCGACACGCTGGTCACCGCGAACACGTCCCAGGCCCCGGTGCCGTCGATGAGCAGCGCTCTGGTTCCCGGGTCCAGCCGGCACGCCGCACGCACAGGGGCACAGGCGGAGAGCGACGCGATGTGGATCGGGGCGGTCGTGCCCGATCCCTCCGAGACGATGCCCCCGGGCGCCTCGGCCTCCACGGCGATGACCGTGATGGCATCGTCGCGCGCGCACCCGCCAGGGGTCGACGCCAGCGGACCGCCTGTCCAGCGGCACGGCAGCACAGGCGGCCAGGTGGCCACGGCTGAGGCGCCCCACCCGAGGATCGGTCCCGCGCCAGCCGCCACGATGTCGTTGGCGATCGCCGTGGTCGCGATACGGATTCGCTGCTGGTTGTCGATCGCCTCCGGCAACGCCTGGAACGCCGCACTGGCCGGCAGCAACAGCGCCACGGTGAGGCCGAGCGCGACCACGGTAATCGTCGTCGCGATCAGCAACTCGACCAGCGTGAACCCGGCGCGGGCGCTCATGGCACGATCCGCGCGCGAACGGTCGTGAGCCGCACGCGCGCGTCCGGGTCCCCGCACGATGGCGACGACAAGCGGCGCCGGCAGGGTGCGACCTCGACGGTGAGTACCAGGAGGTCGGCGTCGCCACCCAGAGCCGTCACGCGCCAACGGCGGACGAAGACGGCGCCTGCCGCGGACTCGCTGATACGCCCGGCGGTGTCCAGGAACTCCACGAAGCCGGGCACATCGGCCGCGAGCGCGTCGGATGGCGAAGGAGCCAGGCTTTGCACGGCGGCGGTCAGCGACTCGATCTTCTGCACCGCAGCCAACGCGGAGAGCGTCCGTTCGCGCGCCCGGGTGTTGGTTCGCACGGCGAGCGCGGTCAGCGAGGCAAGGACCATGACCCCACCGGTCAGCAGACCGATGGCGATAACCGCCTCAATGAGGCTCGTCCCGGCGGGTCCGCGTCGCCGCATCATGGGAACGCATAGAGCAAGTGCGATGCCAGCGGCGCGCCTTCGCGGCCGGCGGCGTTTCCGGAATGATTCGGGCCCGCCGCGTGGATGGGTGTCTGACGCGATGGCAGATTCTGCGTACGCCCGGCGGGAGGAGATGGTATTTTCTGCCGACGTGCCCCTACCAGTAGAGCCCGACGTACCAGGCGATCACCCAATCGCCCTCGACGGCCGCCACCATCGCGGCAATCGCGAGGAACGTGCCGAAGGGCAGCGCGCACTTCATGTCGCCCTTGCGCGCCACGATGAGGCCGATGCCGACAAACGACCCGAGGAACGAGCCCAGGGCGAGCGTCAGCAGCATGAGCTTCCAGCCCAGGAATGCGCCGATGAGCGCCAGCATCTTCACGTCACCCATGCCGAGCCCCTCGATCTTGCGGATGCGCAGGTAGAGTTCCGCGAGCACGAGGGGAATCAGGCCTCCCAGCAGCAGCCCGATGAGCGACGACACCCACCCGGGCGGCGTGACGAAGCTCAGGATGAAGCCGACGATGGTCCCGGGCACCGTGATGACGTTGGGCAGGATCCGGTGATGCAGGTCGATGAAGAAGAGCACGATCAGCGCGCAGCCCAGCAGCAGCCGCGAAAACAGCAACCACCCCGGCCCGTAGTGCCAGGCCGCCAGGACGAACATCGCGCCCGTGAAGGCCTCGACCAGCGGGTAGACCGCCGGGATCGGTGTGCGGCAGGTGCGGCACTTGCCGCCAAGGGCGATCCAGGCAAAGACCGGGACGTTCTCGAACCAGCGGAGCCGCCGGTCGCACGACATGCAGCGCGACGGCGGGTACGCCAGCGACTGCTCGAGGGGCAACCGGTAGATGCAGACGTTCAGAAAACTGCCGATCGCCAGTCCGAGAAGTCCGGCCAGGAGCAGCAGCCATTCAGTGGTCAAGAGGTCGGGCCCGCTTTCTTGATGAAATTGGGGGGAATCGGGAACAGTGGCGACGAGGATGCGACGGCGACGCCACCGGGCTGCGACCGGTCGAGGACGAATGCGGTGCCGCCGGGATCAATGGGCACCCCGCGCAGCCCTCCCATCGCGCCGATCGCGGCCCACGACTCGGGGAACCGACCCGTCGCGGCCGTGTACCGGCGGATCACCCCGGCCAGCGCGTCCATCTGGTCGAGGGCGTCCAGTTGCAACAGTTTCAGCCGCGCGTTGTTGGTCACCCACTCGTCGTCGGACGTCTCGTAGAGCTGACGCCAGAGCTGGCGCGACGATCGCCGATCGCCACCCTGTGCGAGCGTCGACGCCGCCATCGCGCGGAGCCACCAGGGCGCGCCCTCGATACGCGAGGCGCGATCGAACCACGACGCCGCGGCCTTGTAGTCCTGCGCCCACCAGTAGTAGACGAAACCTGCGTCCTGCGCGTACTGCCACCGCGTCGGGTCGGCGCGCAGCCCGCGCTCCAGCAGGCCGATGGCCAGATCCGCGCGGCCGGGCCCGTCGGGAGACGGTTCGGCCAGGAAGATGGAGCCGAAGCGGTAGGCGACGGTGAACCGCGGATCGAGCGTGGTGGCGAGATCCAGCAGCGGGTACAGGAGCGGGTACTGTTTGGTCGGTTGCTTCGACAACCGCGTGTCGCCGTAGTACTGAATCGCGCGGATCCAGTAGATGTCGGCCAGCAGTCCATCGAACCCCAGCGCGAGCCGGGCCACGGCCGGGCCGGCGCGAAGATACAGCAGGGCGGACTCGACTTGAGGCACCGCGTAGCGCTGGTCGCGGACGGCTTGCAGCGTCAGCGCCGCGCCCCAGAGCACCGCCGCGGCGGCCACCAGACCGGCGACTGCCCGTCCGGACGGACGCCCCCCGCGTGGCGCGGCGCCCATGGCTACTTGAAGTCCCTGCGCGCGAAGATCAGCGAGGCCAGCGTGATCATCGCCGCCATGTAGAGAACGCCGTACCCCGCCGTCAGGGCCACGAAGCCGGCCGCGATCGGCTGCCCGTGCACCACCGCCAGCTTGACGTCGAACGGCGCGAGATTCGGCAGCAGGTAGTACATCGCCTTGGCCAGCCACGCGGCAGCCGGCGACGCGACGACGTTCTCGAAGTGGGCCAGGTCAGCATTGAAGTGCCCGACCACGTACAGGCCCGCGGTGAGTGCGGCCGACAGCAGCGGGCTCGAGAACGTCGAGAAGCAGAGCGCCACCGAGGTCACGACCAGGAGCTGCACGTAGAGCAGGCCGAACGCGATGAGCAGGCGCGGGTCGAGCACGGGCGCATCCACGCTGGCCTTCACCAGCGACGGCTCACGCCAGGCCATCAGCGCCAGCACCGCGTAGAGCGCAATGGCCATCACCGCCAGGTTGACGAGCAGCGTGACGGCCAGGCCGAGGAACTTCCCGATGATGAACTGATGGCGCCGGATCGGCTTCACGAGCAGGTTGTGGACACTGCGCCGATCGACTTCCTTCCAGACCAGGCCGACGCCGATGAAGACCGCGATGAACAGGCCGAACATCGAGCTCGCGGCCAGGCCGAGATCCTTGATGATCTTGACGTCCTGCCCGGCCGTGAGCTGGCCGAGCAGGTACGACGCCCCGATCATCAGGACCGCGAACAGGACCAGATTGTAGAGGACCTTGTCGCGGACCGATTCCTTGAAGACGTGGTACGCGACCAGGCCGATGACGCGCACCATCATCCCTCCGGCATCAACCGCCCGGCCGGCGGCTGCGCCCGGCGGGCGGCCACCTGCTGGACGAAGAAGTCCTCGAGCGTCGATCGGAGCGGGTTCGCCGAAAGGAACCGCGCGCCGCGCGCCCGGAGGTCGGCGACCAGCCGGTCGGGCTCCGTCTCTGACGGCGCCTCGATCGCGTACCGGCCCGCGCTGATGCGCGTGGCCCGGCGGATCCGTGCCTGAAAGTCTGGAAGCACCGCCGGGTCCAGCTCCGCCATCACGATCTCCCACCCGGAGACGTCGAACGCGAGGATCTCCGACAACGCGCCCGCGGTCACCAGTTGCCCGCCGACGATGATGCCCACGCGGCTGCAGAGCGCTTCCGCGTCCGACAGGATGTGCGAGCTGAAGAAGATGGTGCAGCCGCGGTCCCGCAGCTCGAGGATCAGCGCGCGCACGTCGCGGCGCCCGAGCGGATCGAGCCCCGACATCGGTTCGTCGAGAAAGACGATGTCGGGCTCGTTGAGAATCGCCTGGGCGAGGCCGACGCGCTGCAGCATGCCCTTGGAGTACTTCCGCAGCGGCAGGCGGCGCTCGCCGCCGATGCCGACCCGATCGAGCAGGTCGCCGACGCGCGCGCGGCAGGCGGCGCCGCGTAGCCCGAAGAGCCCCCCGAAGTATGCCAGCAGTTCTTCGGCCGTCAGGTAGTCGTAGAAGTAGGGCGCTTCCGGCAAGTACCCGATGCGCCGGCGCACCTCGAGGTCACCGGGCGGGCGCCCCAGGATCGAGATGCGCCCCGAGGTCGGATAGATGAGCTGCGTGAGCAGCTTGAGCGTAGTGGTCTTCCCGGCGCCGTTCGGGCCGAGGAACCCGAAAACCTCGTTCGTCTCGATGCGCAACGACAAGGCGTCGAGCGCCCGGTACGGGCGCGGGCGCCAGAACCCGGTGGCGAAGTCCTTGCTGAGCTGCTCGATCTCGAGTGCAACCATAGACTATGGGTTCTTGCCGGCTTTCTTGAGCTCCATCTGCAGCGCCATCTCGAAGTAGGCGGGCGGCAGCCCGCCTTCGAGCCGGATGCCGTTGATGAAGAAGGTCGGGGTTTTCAGAATCCCGAGCACGGTGGCCAACGCGATGTCGCTCTTCACCTGTGTCAGCACGGTCGGGTACTGCGCGTCGAAATCCGTGACGCCGCCGATGTCGCGCGCGGCCTGCCGCACGACGGGCGGCGTCAACGTCGTGTGGTTGGTGTAGAGCCAGTCTTCCATCGCGTCGCCGCGCCCCTTCAGGCGGGCGAGCCTGACCGCGACCGCGGCCTCGCACGCCGCCGGGTGCATGTCGCGGTTCATGTTCGAGTTGCACTCGATCTCGAGCGGGTAGTCCTTCGTCACGACTTTGATGGCGCCGGGAGACTGCGCGCGGAAGCGCGCCAGGATCTCCTTGTAGTCGAGGTAGCTCTGGGCACAGGCCGGGCACTGATAGTCGGAGAACTTCACGATCAGCACGGCGGCACCGTCGGCCGACACCGGGATCTGCACGCGCGGCTGCGACTCCCAGTACTTGACGAACTCACTCTGCCGATCGCCGGTCTGTCCGGCGGCCGACGCCCCGCGGACCGTCAGGCGCGGGAGAAACGCCAGGGCCGAGGTCGCGCCGATGACGAACACCAGGAGCAGCGTCAGCGCGATCGGGCTCGCGATAGATGCGCGCGCATCCTGCCAGAGACGACGGGGAATCGTGGTCATGGGGTACGACGTCCTCATTCCGGAGAGCACGAACAAGCCGGCCACCGCGGCGTAGGTGATCAGGCACATCAGACACACGGTCTTCAACAGGTAGAGCGAGGCGAACGCCATGTAGATGACGAATCCGAGCCCCAGGGTCGAGAGCGCGAAGACGTAGCCGCCGGCATTCTCGCGGAAGCTGGGCCAGCCCCACGCGGCCCCCGCCAGGATGATCAGGACCGCGACGTACCAGAGGGCGCCGAGCAGGGCGACCGGCACGCCCAGCAGGTACGCGTACTGGCTCTGGTACACCTGCGTGCAGCTGATCGTCACGCTGACGTCGCAGAAGCTCAGGTATCCAGGCTGGCGTGCCATCTGGACGTGCACATACAGCGAGGCCATCGCCGAGGCCAATCCGACCAGAGCCAGCAGAGTCAGGAGACGTCGCGCAGTGGTACTCATGGTGGAGCCCTTCGGCTCATGCAGTTGTAACGGCTTTAGGGGAAGGACGTCAAGCCGGGACTTCGGCGAGCCAATGGAGGGGGTCCCCCGCGCGGCCGTAGTGCCGGGCGGGACGGCATCCGATATCCAAGATGCCGTGACTGCTATTACTGGATCGGCTTGCCCGTCGAGGTCGTATCGGTCGCGACCACCGCGGCCAGCGCATCGACGTAGATCGTCCCGGTCGTGTTGGTCCCGAAGTGCCGACCGCCAGTCGCCACCGGCGTGGCGTTCGCAAAGTAACCAGGGAAAACCGCGCCGTTGTTGCAGCTCACCGGTGCGGTGGCTGCCACGGCCCCGGTATGGGCGGTCGCGATGGTGTAGCCGCTCTTCGTGACACCTTCCGTACTCAGATCCGGGTTGATGAACGCCGTGCCGCCGGCCGGGGCCGTGCCGAGGTTGGCCAGGTCGACCGAGTAGAACCCGTTCCCGCAGCTCGACGCGTAGGTCGCCTGGGCGCTGCTGATGGTGCGCATCGACGCGATCGCCGACGCCTCGTCAGCCGACTGGCGGGAACGCAGCAGGCCCGGGATCGCGATGGCGGCGATGATGCCGATGATGGCGACCACGATCAGCAGTTCGATGAGCGTGAAGCCGTTGTCGTGACGTTGGCTGTCCATACTGGTCACCGCGGCCGTCTCAAGAGGCCGGTCGTTGGCCAATGAGTTGGCAAAACCCTCGCCAGAGGCGAGTCTCAGAGCGTATCGGTCACTCCCATGCATTTCTGCACGGCTGGACGGTCTGGAGGCGTCTGCCATTCGCGCGCGTGACATCGGGCGTTACCCGTGTGCCACCCGGCGGCACCGGCCGAGGAGGCCAACTGGCGTCGCCACGGCGTCAACTCGGGCTTCCGGACGCGTTTGGGACGTGGCTCTCGATTGTCCACAACGGTCTCCACGCGTTCGCCGCTGCGTCGCCCCTCGAGGACCGAACGCCACAAAAGAAAACGGCGGATGCCCCGATGATCGTGGCCATCCGCCGCGTGTGTTGCCGGGACACGACAACCGCGTGCGATCGTCGCGGAGCGCGCCTACTGGATCGGCTTGCCCGTCGAGGTCGTATCGGTCGCGACCACCGCGGCCAGCGAATCGACGTAGATCGTCCCGCTCGTGTTGGTCCCGAAGTGCCGACCGCCAGCCGCCACCGGCGTGGCGTTCGCAAAGTAACCAGGGTAAACCGCGCCGCTGTTGCAGCTCACCGGTGCGGTGGCTGCCACGGCCCCGGTATGGGCGGTCGCGATGGTGTAGCCGCTCTTCGTGACACCTTCCGTACTCAGATCCGGGTTGATGAACGCCGTGCCGCCGGCCGGGGCCGTGCCGAGGTTGGCCAGGTCGACCGAGTAGAACCCGTTCCCGCAGCTCGACGCGTAGGTCGCCTGGGCGCTGCTGATGGTGCGCATCGACGCGATCGCCGACGCCTCGTCAGCCGACTGGCGGGAACGCAGCAGGCCCGGGATCGCGATGGCGGCGATGATGCCGATGATGGCGACCACGATCAGCAGTTCGATGAGCGTGAAGCCGTTGTCGTGACGTTGGCTGTCCATACTGGTCACCGCGGCCGTCTCAAGAGGCCGGTCGTTGGCCAATGAGTTGGCAAAACCCTCGCCAGAGGCGAGTCTCAGAGCGTATCGGTCACTCCCATGCATTTCTGCACGGCTGGACGGTCTGGAGGCGTCTGCCATTCGCGCGCGTGACATCGGGCGTTACCCGTGTGCCACCCGGCGGCACCGGCCGAGGAGGCCAACTGGCGTCGCCACGGCGTCAACTCGGGCTTCCGGGCGCGTTTGGGACGTGGCTCTCGATTGTCCACAACGGTCTCCACGCGTTCGCCGCTGCGTCGCCCCTCGAGGACCGAACGCCGCAAAAGAAAACGGCGGATGCCCCGATGATCGTGGCCATCCGCCGCCTGTGTTGCCGGGACACGACGACCGCGTGCGATCGTCGCGGAGCGCGCCTACTGGATCGGCTTGCCCGTCGAGGTCGTATCGGTCGCGACCACCGCGGCCAGCGCATCGACGTAGATCGTCCCGGTCGTGTTGGTCCCGAAGTTCCGACCGCCAACCGCCACCGGCGCGGCGTTCGCAAAGTAACCAGGGTAAACCGCGCCGCTGTTGCAGCTCACCGGTGCGGTGGCTGCCACGGCCCCGGTATGGGCGGTCGTGACGGTGTAGCCGCTCTTCGTGACACCTTCCGTAGCCAGATCCGGGCTGATGAACGCCGTGCCGCCGGCCGGGGCCGTGCCGAGGTTGGCCAGGTCGACCGAGTAGAACCCGTTCCCGCAGCTCGACGCGTAGGTCGACTGGGCGCTGTTGATCGCGCGCATCGAACCGATGGCGGACGCCTCGTTGCCCGACTGGCGGGCGCGCAGCAGGCCCGGGACCGCGATGGCGGCGATAATGCCGATAATCGCCACCACGATCAGCAGCTCGATCAGCGTGAACCCTTTGTTGCTCTTCATTGGATGTGCTCCCTGTTAACTGACAGTTGACGTCGTCCGGTTGTTGTTCCGTGTCTGCCTCAGCCAACCGGGCGACTCCCTCGCTCGATGACTGGTGACACCCTTCGCTATAGCAAAGGCGATGCCAATCGCGACAAGGAGCAACCTGTCATGGCAAGTGACTGTTCTGTCGCAACTTACGGACGCAGCGCTCGCGGCGGTCGAAGCACGGCACGCCAACGAACTGACGCGGCGTGGCAGCAGGCGTGCCAATTTGTGGCAATTGCCACACGTCGGCACGGCCCGGACAGGCCTCCGGCGGCGACTCTCGACGCCGGCGCACGTGATGGAGGGTGCTGGAGGGTTCGCGAATCAGTCTTCGGGCCCGTTCATGTCGCCGGGCCCGCCGCGCGTGCGGCGCAGCGCGTACTTGTCGAGGAGATGACGCAGTTGTCGAGAGGTGATGCCCAGCAGTTTCGACGCCTGCTCGTGCCGGCCTCCCGCCTTGAGCAGCGCCTGGGCGACCAGTTCGCGTTCCTGCGACTCGAGGAGGCGCGGCAGGTCGAGACCGGCTTCGGGCAGACGGACCGCGCCGCCGGCCGCCGGAACCGCGCCCGGGCCGTCGATCTTTTGACGCAGATCCGCCGGCAGGCTGGAGACCTGGATGAGCGGTCCGCGCTCGAGGGCCACGGCCCGCTCGATCACGTTTTCCAACTGCCGCACGTTGCCGGGCCACTCAGCCCCTTCGAGCACGCGAATGGCCTCTTGGGTCAGTCCGTTGATGCCCTTTTCTGTCTTCTCGCGGTACTTGCCGACGAAGTGATCGGCCAGTGGCGCGATGTCTTCCCGCCGTTCGCGGAGCGGGGGCAGTTGAATGGGGATGACGTTGATGCGGTAGAAGAGATCCTCGCGGAACCGCCCTTCGGTGACCGCTGTCGGCAGGTCCCGGTTGGTGGCCGCGATGATGCGGATGTCGGCCTCGATCTCCTCGTTCCCCCCGACGCGGCGGAACTTCCGCTCCTGCAGGACCCGCAGCAGTTTGACCTGCATCATCGGGCTCATTTCGGAGATTTCGTCGAGGAACACGGTGCCGTGCTCGGCGCTCTCGAGCAGGCCCTTCTTGGTCACCGCCGCGCCGGTGAAGGCGCCGCGCATATGTCCGAACAGTTCCGACTCGAGCAGCGTCTCCGGCAGCGCGCCGCAGTTGAGGGCGACGAAGGGACGATCGCGGCGCAGCGAATTGACGTGGATGGCGCGGGCCACCAGTTCCTTGCCCGTGCCGGATTCCCCGCTGACCAGAATCGTGCTGTTGGTGGGCGCGACGGTCTCGACCAGATCGAACACATCGTGCATGGCCTTGCTGCGACCGATGATGTTCGAGAACGACGACCCGGTCCGCAGCGCCCGCTTGAGCAGCACGTTTTCCTGCTGCAGGTTGCGTCGCTCGAGGGCGTTGTTGACCTTCGCTTTGAGCTCTTCGACGTCGAACGGCTTGGTCAGGTAGTCGTAGGCGCCGAGCCGCAGCGCTTCGACGGCAGACTCGGTCGAGGCGTAGGCGGTGATCATGATCCCGACAATGTCGGGGTCGATGCGCTTGGCCTCGCGCAGGACATCGACGCCGCTCATGCCGGGCATTTTGATGTCGGAGATCAGCACGTCGATCGCGTGGTGCTCCAGCACGGCCACGGCCGCCTTGCCGTCCTCGGCCAGATGGACCTGGTGCCCCTCCCGCCTCAGGACGATCATGAGGAGCTCGCGCATCGATCGTTCGTCGTCCACGACGAGCACGCGGCCGCACGGCCGTTTGGATGCGGGTGAGGTCTGGGTGGTCATGGCTGTCTACGCCTCGAGTGCGGAACGCGCCGGCAGGCGGATCTCCACCGTGGTGCCGGCCCCGACGCTCGATGTCACCTGGATTTCGCCGCCGTAATCGTTGACGATGCGGTGCACGATCGCCATGCCGAGGCCGCTGCCCTGCGCGAATCGGCCGTGGAACGGCTGGAAGATGCTGTCGAGCTCCTCTTCGGGTATCCCGACGCCTTCGTCCTGGACGATGAGCGTGGCCGTGCCGCCCTCTTCCTGCCGGGCGCCCAGGCGCAGGCGGCCGCCCTCGGGCATGGCCTTGAGGCCGTTGGTGGCGAGGTTCCAGATGATCTGCCGCACCTGTCCCTCGTCGGCCTCGCACCAGACCGGCGTGTCCGGGGGGTCGACGTCGACGGTGTGACGCTCGGTCACGTCGACGCTGTTGCGCAGCAGCAGGGCCGCGTAGTGCAGCACGGCGCGCAGATCCAGCCGCGCGATTCCGAACCGCTGGGGTCTGGCGTAGTCCAGGAAGCTGCGGATGGTCCGGTTCAGCCGCTCCGACTCGCGCAGCACGATGTCCATGAGCTGCGTCTGCTCGTCGTTCAGCGTGAGCTCCTGGCGGAGGATCTGGATCGATCCCGACATCGACGCCAGGGGGTTCCGGATCTCGTGGGCGATGCCGGCCGCCATTTCGCCCACCGCCGCCAGCCGCTGCTGGAGGCGCGCGTCCCGCTCGAGGCGCCGGATCGTCGTGACGTCCTGGAAGGTCACGAGTACCCCGGGGTGACCGCCTGACGTTTCTAAGGGGGCGGCGCTGACGCCCAGGTCGATTTCGCCGCCGTCGGCGCGCCGGTACCGGTAGTCGGCCCGACGGCTCTCCCGGCCGGGCAGGTCGCCTCCCAGGGCGGCCGCGAACTCCGTGGGCAGGCAGAGCACGTCGGCGATGCTGTGGCCGGCGACGCTCTCGAACGAATGGCCGGTGATGAACTGGGCGGCGCGGTTGAACGTCAGGATCCGACCGGACGGATCGGTGGTGACCAGCCCGGCGGTGAGGCTGTTGATGATGTGCTCGCTGTACGCCTGCAGGTCGGCGATCTCCAGCGACGCATTCGCCACGAGCTGGTCGGCCGTGCGCACGCGTTCGGCGAGCGAGCCGCTGAGCAGCGCGACGGCGAGGAAGCCGGCCAGGTTGGCCGCCACGGTGTACTCCGCCACCATCTCGGTCGGCAGCAGGATGGGCTCCCCAGGCGCCCAGACCAGCCACGGCTGCCCCACCCCCGAGTACTGGAGCAGCACGAGCCCCGCGTAGAGCAGCATGCTCAGGACGGAGACCATCAGCGCGCCGCGCCGGGACATCAGCGCGCTCCCGGCGAGAATCGGCAGTACGAACAGCCACGAGAGGTAGCTGACGATCCCGCCGGTGATCCACACGAAGCCGGCGACCCCCAGGACGTCGATCGCGATCTGGATGTCGGCGAGCCGATGCTCGCGCTCGAGCCGGCCCAACAGCGCGGCGTAGACCGCCGAGAGCACGGCGGTGGCGGCCACCAGAACGTAGAGCGGCGCGGGATGGACCGCGGGGTCGACCGCGAACCGGAGCGTCAGGGCCCAGCCGAGCAGGACCGCACCGACGACCAGGCGCCAGATCATCAGGCGCACGAGCCGCTGCCGCAACGGGGTCTGGGCCACGCTCCCCCGCCTCATCCGGTCAGCTTGCTGATAAGGCCGAAGATCGGCAGGTACATTGCGATGACGATGCCGCCGACCACGGCGCCCAGGAACCCGATCATCAGGGGCTCCATCAGCGTGAGCAGGCCGGCGACGGCGGTGTCGACCTCTTCCTCGTAGAAGTCGGCGATCTTGCTGAGCATCGTGTCGAGCGCGCCGGTCACCTCCCCGACGCCGATCATCTGGCTGACCATCGCCGGGAAGACCCCGGTCTCCTTCAGCGGAGCCGCGATGGTCTCGCCGCGCTCGATGCTGCGCCGGGTCGACATGATGCCGTCCTCCACGATGGCGTTCCCCGAGGTGCGCGCCGTGATGTCGAGGCCGTCCAGGATCGGCACGCCCGAGCTGATGAGCGTCGACAGCGTTCGGCAGAAGCGCGCGACGGCGATCTTCCGCAGGATCAGGCCCAGCACGGGCGCCCCCAGCAGCATACGGTCGATGACCCGGCGCCCCTTCTCGGTCGCGTAGTACCGCCGGATCGCCCACACCGCGACGACGAAGCCGCCGATGATGACCGGCATGAATTTCACGAGGAAGTTGCTGAGCCAGATGACGATCAGCGTCGGCAACGGCAGTTCGGCGCCCAGGCCCGCGAACAGGGATGCGAAGGTCGGGATGACCTTCCAGAGGATGACGCCGACGACGATGACCGCGATCGCAATGACGGCGATGGGATAGGTCATCGCCGCCTTCACCTGCGCCTTCAACTTGACGTTCTTCTCGATATAGATCGCGAGCCGCTTGAGAATCGTGTCGAGAATGCCGCCGGCCTCGCCCGCGGCCACCATGTTGGTGTAGAGCCCGTCGAACGCGCCTGGATACTTGCTCATGGCGTCGGCCAGGGCGGCGCCCCCTTCGACGTCGGCCCGGGTCTGGAGGATGACCCGCGCGAAGTTCTTGTCCTCTTCCTGGTTCCCGAGGATCTCGAGGCACTGCACCAGCGGCAGGCCCGCGTCGATCATGACCGAGAACTGCCGCGTGAAGATGGCCAGGCTCTTCGAGCCGACCTTCTTGCTCCTGATGCGGGCGGCCGCCTTCGGCGCCGCCGCGCTCTTCGCCTTGGCCGGCACGATCCGGGTGACGAGAATCTGCTCGCGCCGCAGCGTCGCCACGACGATCTCCATCGTCTCCGCGGCGCGCTCTCCGGAGACCACCTCGCCTGCGCGCGTCCGTCCGGTGTATTCGAAGGTTGCCATGTCCACTGCCTCCCTGCTGCGTCCGGGTGCCCGGCCTATCCGCGTGGCGCCCGATCGGCGTGTGCGCGTCCGGGCCGGTTCAGCCCGGCGCCGGCCACCACGCCCACTCCCCGCTTGACCATGTCCTCGAGCTCGTCCCGCATCGACGACGCCATGCGCGCCGCGTCCATCGTAATCGTACCGGCGAAGAACAGGCTCGCCAGCGACTGGTTGAGGGTCTGCGTGCCGATCTTCTCCTGCCCGGCCTGCATCGCGGCGTAGATCATGTGGACCTTGTCGTCGCGGATCAGGTTGCGGATTGCCGGCGTGGGCACGA
>Ga0315286_10003974_pt1 | contig 14105 bp, 8 predicted proteins | sample YL17G10_0_MG_FD_205038 | JGI IMG/M metagenome (GOLD analysis project Ga0315286, IMG submission 205038) | Sediment microbial communities from Yellowstone Lake, YNP, Wyoming, USA - YL17G10_0 | ecosystem: Environmental > Aquatic > Freshwater > Lake > Sediment | place: USA: Wyoming | collected... | reverse complement strand
TTGCGGACGACCTTGCGGCAGACCGAGGCCATCTCGCGCTCGAGGTTGCGGACGCCGGCTTCCCTCGTATACAGGGAGATGATCTTCTTGACCGCACCGCTGGTGAAGTTGATGAGCTTCGGGGTCAGGGCATTCTCGGCGACTTGCTTCGGGATGAGGTGGCGGACGGCGATCTGGAGCTTTTCCTCCTCCGTGTAACCCGGAAGCTCGAGCACCTCCATGCGGTCGCGGAAGGCCGGCTGGATGGGGTCGAGGAGGTTGGCCGTGGTGATGAACATGACCTTGGACAGGTCGTAGGGCACGCTCAGATAATGATCGCGGAATTGGCTGTTCTGTTCGGGGTCGAGGACCTCGAGGAGGGCCGATGACGGGTCGCCGCGGAAGTCGGCCCCGATCTTGTCGACCTCGTCCATCATGAAGACGGGGTTCTCCGAGCCGGCCCGGCGGATGCCCTGGATGATGCGGCCGGGCATGGCCCCAACGTAGGTCCGGCGGTGGCCGCGAATCTCGGCCTCGTCGTGGATGCCGCCGAGGGAGATGCGGACGAACTTCCGGCCGAGGGCCCGGGCGATCGACTTGCCGAGCGATGTTTTGCCAACGCCGGGCGGACCGACGAAACAGAGGATGGGCCCCTTGGCCGTCTTGGACAGTTTGCGGACGCCGAGATACTCGAGGATACGTTCCTTGACCTTCTGCAGGCCGTAGTGGTCGTCGTCGAGGATCGCCTTGGCCTTGAGCAGGTCCAGCGTATCAACCGTGGCCTTGTTCCAGGGCAGCATGAACATCCAGTCGAGGTAGTTGCGGACGACCGACGTCTCGGCCGACTCCGGATGCATCTGGGCCAGGCGACTGATCTGTTTCTCGAGCTCCTCCTTGACCTCGTCGGAGACCCGGATCTTGCGCAGTTTGTCCTGATAGATCTTGAGCTCTTCCTGGATCTCGGTGCCCTCGCCAAGCTCCTTCTGGATGGCCTTCATCTGCTGGCGCAGGAAGTACTGCTTCTGGAGCTTGTCCATCTCGCCCTTGGCCTCGATCGAGATCTTGGACTGGACGTCGAGGATCTCGAGCTCCCGGGTCAGGAGCTCGAAGACCTTCTTCAGCCGCTGAGCGGGGTCGGCGATCTCGAGGATGGCCTGGGCCTCCTCGACCTTGAGGTCGAGGTTCGAGGCCGTCAGGTCGGCCAGGCGGCCGGCCTCGTCCACGTTCGAGGCGATGATGAGGACTTCGGGCGCGAGGTTCTTGCCGAGCGAAGCCGCCCGCTCGAGCCCGGAGCGGACACTGCGGATGAGGGCCTCGCTCTCGAGGCTCTTCTCGGGCTTGTCGGGCTCCTGAACGACCGTGACCTCGGCGATGATGTGAGCGCCCTCCTCCTCGAAGGACTCGACCCGGGCCCGGACGAGGCCCTGGGCCAGGATGCGCACCCGGCCGTCGGGCAGCTTCAGCATGCGCATGATCAGGGCGACCGTGCCGACGTCGTAGACGTCCTCGCGCTTGGGGTCCTCGACCTCCATGTCCTTCTGGGTCAGGAGGAGGATCATCCGGTTGGTCGAGAGCGCGACGTCGATCGCGTTCTTCGATTTTTCCCGGCCGACGAAGAGCGGGGCGATCATGTAGGGGAAGATGACGACGTCCCTCAGAAGCAGCACGGGCAGCTTGGCCGGGACCTGGAGCTTCTGGTTCTGCTCCTCCATGATGCCCCCGAGCTCGTCGCCGTTCTTATTGTCGATGCTGGCCATGTCAAAGCTCCATTCTCATCCGCCGTTACGGCGGTTCTTGATCTCCACGTCCCTCCGCTTGCGGGGCGGCTTCTTCAGGACGATCCTCAGGACGCCGTTCTCGAGGGCCGCGCAGGCCCGGTCGGGGTCGATCGACCCGGGCACGACGACGTCCCGGCGGAAGGCCCCGAACTCCCGCTCGAGCCTCATGAACCGGGACCCGTGGTGGGTCCCGAGCTCCCGCTTGAAGCCGCTCACTTCGAGCCGGCTGGCGAAGAGGAGGACCTTGACGTCTTTCGCCGAAACGCCGGGAAGTTCCATCTCCAGGATGAATTCGCCCTCGGTCTCATAAACGTCGACCGCGGGAATGGTGACTTCCCCGGGCAGCGGCAGCCTCGGCTCGGGCGGCCGGACGGTCCGCTCCGAGGTCCTGACCCGGGCTTCGGCCTTGAGGGTCCGGGAAACGGGCTTGATGCGGCGGACCATGGCGGGCGGCGGAGGTTATTTTTCCTTCATGAGGTCTTCGAGCTCCTGCCGGAATTCGGCGACGTCCTCGAACTCCCGGTAGACGGAGGCGAACCTCACGTAGGCGACCTTGTCCAGCTCCTTGAGCCTGCCCATGACGAGCTGCCCGATCTCGGCAACGCCGATCTCCTTGTCCGGCCGCTCCTGGAGGAGGGACTCGATCTCCTCGACGATCTCCTCGAGCTGGCTGATCTGGATCGGGCGTTTCTCGCAGGACTTCATCATCCCCCGCAAGAGCTTCTGGCTGTCGAAGGGCTGGCGCGTGCCGTCCTTCTTGACGACCATGTAAGGGATCTCCTCGATCTTCTCGTAGGTCGTGAACCGGCGCTTGCAGGACAGGCATTCCCGCCGCCTCCGGATAGAGAGCCCTTTTTTACTCTCCCGGGAGTCGATGACCTTGCTTTCGAGAAAGCCGCAGAACGGACATCTCATCGTCTCTCGTTCTCTCCCATCTTCTTGAGCTGGAAGAGGGTCAAACCCTCGCGGGCTAATATAGCATATCCCAGGGCGCATGTCACGGCGATCTGGAAAGCATGGGCGACCAGGGTCATGCCCACGGCTAAGCCCGGGTCCAGGCGGAGGACGAGGACCATCCCCAGCTTGCTGAAGTAGTGGAAACCACCAACCATGCCCGGCGTGGGGATGGAGGCGCCGATCGCGGTCAGGAAGACGTAGGGGACGACGAGGAAATACGGCACGCGGACGCGGTAGGCGAAAAAGAGGACCCAGTAGAAGAGAATGATGCCCAGCCAGACGCCGAACGAAAGGGCGGCATACAGGGCCAGCTGGCTGGGGGATTGGAAGAACTTGAGCCCGCCAATGAACTCACGGAGGAGTCCGATGACGGCCCCGCGGGCCTTTGCGGGAAGGCGTTTCAGGAGGAAGGCGACGACGCGGAGGGCCCGTTCCCCAAAAAAATAGAGAAGGAGGGTCGCGACCAGCAAAACCGCGGCGATGCCGACGCCGACGGTCCCCCAGAAGGCCAGCCGCTGGCCTGCCTCCGATCCGATGGGCCAGGTCCCGGCGAAGAGGGGCCGGGCGAGGAGGAAGAGGCCCAAGAGCAGGCACATTGTTGCCATATCGAAGATGCGCTCGACAACGACAGTGCCCACGGCGAAGCCCGGCCGCAGCCCTTCCTTGCGGGCGAGATAGATGGGCCGGGCCAGCTCGCCTAGGCGGCCGGGAAAGACGGCGCTGACGGTGGAGCCGACGATGTTGGCCGCGACGAGGTTCCGAAAGCGGACATTGATCTTCTCGCGGGCGACGAGGACGTGCCAGCGGACGGACCGGGTGACGAAATGGAGGGCCGCCAACGGGATGAGCAACAGGAAAAGGGGGAGGTTGACGTCGGCGATCTGGGCAGGGACCTTTTTCCACTCGACGCTGCGGCCGAAAAAATAGAGGAAAACGAGCGTCAGGACGATGACGGCAACAATTTTCGGCAGGTTCCTCTTCATCGGCGGCATCCATGGTACCATGAAGCCCGTCAGGGCTCAACCGCTTCGCACTTGAAATCGGCGGCGAATTTCTTTAAGATAGGGATCCCTGCTGGGAAGTCGTCCAACGGCAGGACTCATGACTCTGGATCATGAAATCAAGGTTCGAATCCTTGCTTCCCAGCCATCTACCCTTCCCTTTTCACTCGGTCTTGAAACCTGGCCGGCGCGCTATTGAATGACGGGAACCTTGTAGGGCCGGCGAGGGCGTTTAGCCAGGAGCAGGTTGTCGACTTGCGTCCGCCAGCGATAACCGAAGTGGAAAGGCAGGGGCTTGACGCTTCCCGACGGGTTTTCGTAGGCCTGCCGCAGGTCTATCTGCTCGACGTTGGTGAAATCCTTGACCGGTGTTGCGTACCGCCCGAAGAGCGTGACCTCCCAGCCGCGGCTCTTGAAAAAACGGTAAGGAATCGCCGTATCGTCCTCGAGGACGAAAAGGCTTCGATCAAGGATGAGATTGCGGAGGGTCGAAAAATTGTCCCAGTGGAGAAGGTAGGAACCGGCCTTGATGAAGGTGGTCAGGTCCCCCAGGCCTTCGAAAAGGCTGTAGAGGGGCGAATTCACCCGGAAGGCCGTGTTCTCGACGTCGCAGGAGAAATAATAAACGCTTCGAAGAGCGGTGTCGCCCGGCTTCAGGTAATCGATCCTGACTCCGTAGGGCCGGTGGGGACGCTTGGCCAGGCGCTCGTAGGGGGTTTCTATCCAGCCGCCTTTCTCGTCCGGAGCAAGGCGCTTGACGTCGACGACGGAGTACCCTCCCCTCTTCAGGAAGAAGCCGATGACCGGCAGGGCTCCATCCACGTTCCCCAGCGAATAAGTGTCCATCATGTGCATGGTGATGAAGTAGCCGCGCATGAGGAAATCCGAGGTGAGGGTCCCCAGATCGGCAAAGAAATCCTGCCGCTTTTGCGCGGGAACGCGATCGAAATCCGGCAGGTTGCCGATGGGCTCCAGGCCTATCAGGACGATCGTCGTCGCCCCGGGGAAGAGGGCGAAGGCCGTGGCGAAATCCGGCCCGCCGAAGGGGTAGAAGAGCGTCTTCGTCTTTTCCCGGGCTTCCGCGAGGTCGCTTCCGGCCCAAACATGCATGGGTTTGAGGACGGCGGAGTCGAAGTCCGTCCAGTCTTTTCCTGAGAGAGCCGCGAATTCTTTCCAAGGGGTTTCTTCCTGAAGAATCGCGTAAGTCGGCGATGTCCCCGACAGGCCGGCGGCGAAGGCGAAACGGTCGTCGAACGCGCGGTCGACAGGCGGCGGCGCGGGGATGGAGCGCGAGGCCGCCGAGCCGGGATCTCCTGATAGCGTCTCACGGCCCGTGTCCCGACGACAGACGGCACTGGAAAGAAGGACGGTGATGATGAGGAGGACCGGCCCCCCAACCGACACTCGCCCTTCTCGTCGTTCATGCATAGGAATATTGGGTTATTATCCGCGTTTCACGGTGGAAAAGAAAGATGTCATTAGAAGATGGGGAGTTTTACGGCGGGCTAGACGCCTTCGACGGCATGCGTCCCGGCCTCGATGCGGATGATGTGGATCTTAGGGGCGCGGCCGACCGCGGCCTCGTAGTCCCGGCCGACGCGGGCCTCGAATTCCGGGACGGCGCCGGCCTCGACCAGGCTGATCGTGCAGCCGCCGAAGCCCGCGCCCATCATCCTCGCGCCGAAGACGCCCGGGACGCGGCGGGCCGCCTCGACGAGGGCATCGAGCTCGACGGACGAGACCTCGTAGTCGTCGCGCAGGCCGGCGTGGGACAGGTTCATCAGCCCGCCGAAGACCGCGAAATCGTTCCGGACAAGGGCGGCGCAGGCCTCCCCCACCCGGATGTTCTCGCGGACGACGTAGTCGCAGCGGCGGTAGACGACTGGGTCGAACTCGGACCTGTGCTCACCGAGAAGGTCGAGGGTCGCGTCCCTCAGACTGCGGACCGAGGGGTCGTGCATCCGGAGGATGTTGACGCCGGCCTCGCACTGCGCGCGGCGGACGTTGTATTCCGACGAGGCCAGCTCGCGCCGGACCAGGGTGTCGGAGATGACGATCCGGAGGTCCTCCCGCTCGAAGGGGAAGCGCTCGAACTCGAGCGACCGGCAGTCGAGCTTGAGGACGCTCTTTTCCCGGCCGTGGATGTTGATGAACTGGTCCATGATGCCGCAGCGGACGCCGACGAATTCGTTCTCGGCCCTCTGGGCCAGCTTGACCAGGGTCAGGCTGTCGAGCTTGAGGCCGAAGAGGACGTTGAGGGCGAAGGCCAGGCCGCCTTCGATGGCCGCGGAGGAGGACATGCCGGCCCCGATGGGGATGTCGCCGCCGAAGACGCAATTGAAACCGCCGACCCTGTGGCCCGCCTTGAGGAACTGATCGACGACGCCCTGGAGGTAGTCGGGCCAGCGGAGGGGGGAACGGTGGAACTCGCCGAGCTCGCAGCGGAATTCCTGGTCGAAGTCGTGGGAGACGAAATGACAGAGCCTGTCGGCCCGGGGCAAGACGGCGAAGACGATGGCCTTGTCCGTGGCACCAGGAAGGACGAACCCTTCGTTGTAGTCGGTGTGCTCGCCGATGAGGTTGATCCGGCCGGGAGAGACGACGAGGAGGGGCTTCCCCGGGAAATGCCCGCGGAACATGTTGGCGATGACGGGGACCAGCGCGTTCATCCTCTCTCCTTCCGGCCAGATATCTTCAATAGACGCCGCCGGAGTGGTAGAAGTATCAACTTAGCCTAAAGAAGTCAAGACGCGGCCGGAGGGGACATCAGACGCCGAAGCTCATCTTCTGGCGGATCTCGGCCGCCTTCTGCTCGGCCGGGACGATGACCTCCCGCCCGATCTTCTTGGCCAGGTCGTCCTGGTCGGTGAAGCGCCAGAAGGGCAGGACACAGCGGTACTTGTGGTAGTGACTGTCGGTGGCGCCCTGCTCCGTCCCCTTCTGGCCGATGGGCTGGATGGGGATCGAGGGGAGGAAATGGACGACGGCATCGAGCGTTTCGGCGATACGCCGGTCGTCGGTCAAGTCGGCGATGATGAACCGGGATATCTTGCCGAGCGTCTTGATGATCTCGTTCTTGTCGCCCAACCCGGGCAGGTGGAAATCAAGGACGAGGGGCGAATATTCGCCGCGGCGAAGGGCCTCTTTGATAGCCGCGAGGACCGGTTTTCGGTCCGGAGGAAAGCGACCGATGACGAGGACGGTGTTGAGGGTGATGGAGAAAACCTCGTAGCGGGCCCTCTCGTGATGGAGCAGCATGCCGACGAGCTGGGCCGTCGGAAGGCTATCGACCGAAAGGACCGGCTGCTGGGTAGGCATGATGTCGAGGTCCCTCTGGCGGGACTCGGACAGGTTGACGTCCCAGAGCGAGGTCCCATAGACGGCGCAATTGTCGAGAACGGCGTTCTCCAGGTTCGTCCGGAGCAGGGTGGCGAAACAGAAGTTGGCGTTGGCCGCGTTGGCCGAACGGAGATTAGTCCGCTCCAGGACGGCCTCCTGGAGGTTGGCCCCTTCGAGGTTGGCTTCGCTGAGGTCCGCCTCACTGAGGTCGGCCTTGAAAAAAGAGGCCTGGCTGAGGACGGCACCGACGAGCTTGGCCCGGAAGAGGGAGGCCTGACCGAGGTTGGCCCCCTTCATGCAGGCTTGGAGAAGTGTCGCGCCGCTGAGGTTGGCCCGGATGAGGAAGGCCCCGGTGAGGTCGGCCCCGTCGAGGTTAGCGCCGGCCATGTCCGCTTGGCTGAAGTTGGCCTTGAAAAGGATCGCCCGGCTGAGGTTGGCCTGGCTCAGGTCGGCCCGGAAGAACTTGGCCCGGGCCAGGTTAGCGCCGCTGAGGTTCGTCCCGGCGAGCTTGGCGCCGCTGAAGTCGGACTTGGCCAGATTAGCGCCGGCCAGGTTGAGCTCGGAGAGGTCGGCGCCGGCGAAATCGGGCTCGACCTTGGTGTTCTTCCGGCGCCACTCGCTCCAGTGGTCGAGCCGGTTCCTGACGATGTCGATGTGCTCCGCGTTCGCCATCGGCTTCATTCTAAGGGGATTGCCGTCCCCTTGTCAATCGCTCCAAATTCTATTTTTTTCGGAGCTTGAAAACCTCCTTGATGCTGTCGAGGTCGACTTGGAAGTGCTGGAGGATGACCTGCCCCCGATCAAGATACCGGCCCTCGACAAGGATTTAGAAGACGCCCGCCTCCTTCTTCAGGTAAGGCACGCCCTCGGTCAGCCACTTCGGCGCCGGCGCGCCCTTGAGGTAATGGTCGAAGAACTCGAAGAACCGGACGGTCAGATCCCTTCGGTTCGCCAATCCGCGCAGCCCGTGGCCCTCGTTCGGATAGGCCAGCAGCACGGCCTTCTTGCCGTTGTAGCGCAGGGCGTTGTAGAAGGCGAGCCCGTTGATGAAACCGACGGTCGGATCGACCGTCCCGTGCATGATGAGGAACGGCGCGCTCACGTTCGGGGCGTGGGTGAGGGCTGACTCGAAATAGTAGCGGTCGGGCCGGTCCCAGGGGGAGAAGCCCCAGCGGCCTTGATCGTAGAGGTAGTACTGGAACGCCGTATCGCCGCTCCCGCCCTGATAGCCGTATCCCCAGCCCCAGGGCATGCTAAAATCGTTGTACAGGTCGACGACGCCGGCCCCCATGCCGACGGCGGCGAACATCTTGGACATCGTCCCGATGAAGGCCGCGCCTTCGCCGCTGTAGCTGTGTCCGGAGACGCCGATACGCTTCGGATCGGCGTAGCCCATCTCGATGACCTTGCGCGTGGCCGCCTCGACGCATTCCAGCATGTCGCTGTGCGAGGAGCCGGTGCGGAAATGGATGTCCGGCAGCATGGACAGGTAGCCGTCGCTGACCGCCTGGACCGGCATCCGTCCCATGCTGGGAAGATAGGCCGGGGCGCTGTACATGTGCATGTTCTGCGAGTTCTTCTCGTAGAAGATGACGAGCATGGGCCGCTTTTCGCCTGGCTTGTAATCGTCCGGGATGGCCAGGATGCCCTGCAGCCTCACGCCGTCCTTGTTCTTGTAGTCAAAGAGCAGGCGACGGCCCCATAGATAGTCCTTCTGCTGCGGGTTGGCGTCGGAGATCTTCTTGGATTCCCTGAAGCTCGGCCCGGAGACGCGGAGGTCCGGAAACTCGACGAACGTCTGGCGGGTGAAGAGAAAGCGGTCCGCCTTCATCGCCCGGACCGGGTTGCTGAAGGAAGCGTCTTCATAAATAAGCTCCTTCAATTGCCCACCCGCGAGTTCATAATATCCGGATTTCTTCGTCCATTCGCCGTAGGCGGACAGGGTGACCGGCTTCGAGAGATCGATGGTCCCGCGGGGACCGGCCGAGCGGGGAAGAGTCGGGTCAGCCGGCACGGGGCGGAGGATGCGGAATCGGATCTCGCTCTTGGCCCCGACGCCGTTCGTTAGGTTCTTTGGGGCACTGCCGTCAAGGGGAACGAGCCACAGATCGTAGCGGTGCTGGGCGATGACCGCCGTGCCGTCGCTGGAGTAGCCGGCGATGCCATAGGAGGGTTTCGTCCCCGGGTTGTCGTGCTCGAGGTCCACGAAGCTCACCTTGCCGGCACCGAGGGCCTTCGTCGTCCCTGCTTCCAGGTCGTAGGCCTGGATCTTGTTATCCTTCCAGAAAAGGAAATGCCGGCCGTGAGGGGTGATGCTGAATGTGTACCTGCCGGTCAGTTGGCCCTTGGCGACGAGCGTCCGCTCGCCGGTGGAGGTGTTCACCCGATAGATGTCCGCCGTCGGCAGGATCTTTTCGTTGCGGATATAGGCGCGCGCATCCCATCCCACGGCCCACCTGCCGTCCGGGGCGACGTCGAGCTCCCGCATCGTCTCGTCGGCGAGCTTGACAAACCGTTTCGCCGAGACGTCGAAGGCCTGGCGGAAGGTGAAGTTGCGGTCCTGTTCGGCGCGGACCATCTGGAGGGATTGGATCCGCTCGTCTCCCGTGTTCCAGACGTCGACGTCGGCCGCCTCGTCCGTCGACTTGCGCTTCGTATCGAGCGCTGGCACCTGCTCCTTGATACCAAAGAACACCCGTTTGTTGTCCTCGCTCCAGGCGAGGGCGCCCCGGTCGCTGACGACCCAGCCTTTTGGAAAGCCGTCCGCCTTTGCAGGTTCGAGGACAATCGCCAAGGGTGCGCTGGCGCCGTCCTTCAACGCCGCGGGGATCGCCGGAAAGGCGACGAGCACATTGTTCCTTTCGCGCATTTTCTCGACTTCGCTCCCCTTGAGCGCGGCGACGGCCGTGCCGTCATCGTTCCAGGCGAGCCGGCTGTAGATCTCGGCATCGTTGTCGAGCGGTGTTACGCGCCCGTTGCGAGTGTCGAAGACGAAGACGCCGTTGCCGTCCTTTACGGTGGCATCCACGGTGAAGGCGAGAAGCTCCCCGCTGCGGTTGAAGGCGAAGTCGCCCACGCTTCCGAGTAGCTGGAAATTCCCTGTTCGCAGATCCAGCAGAATGGCGTCCTGCCCGCGCGAACCGACGGCGGCGCTCGCAGACCCGGCGCCTGCGACCGGCGCCTGAGGGCCGCCACCGCCTCTCCGGCCTGTGGGACCTGCCGTTTCAGCGCCTCGACGGCGGAGGACGAGATGGGTGGACGTCGGGGCGAAGTCGAAGGTTCCTATGTCCTGCCAAGAGCGCACCGCTCCGGTCTCCAGATTGCGCAGCTCGACGCGCTGCGGAGGGATGGCCGCCGCTGCGGTCCCGCGGCCGGTCTGGCCCTGACCCTGTTGCGTGCTGAGGGCTTCAGCCGGGGCGGGCACGGGCGGTGTCGCCGGGGGCGCGGCCGGAGGCGTCGAGGGTGCTCCGCCGGAGTCGGTCCGGGCGGCGCGCGCGCGTTGGGCGGCCCCCGGATCCACCTGATAGGCGATCCACCTCGAGTCCGAAGAGAAGACCGGATCAGACGCGTCGTTCACCGTCACTTCGACGTTGGTCTCCAGATTCAGCAGGTGCAGGACCGGCTTAGCTTCGGCCGGGATGGTGTTGGTCAGCAGGAGGACGTAGGCGACCCACCTGCCGTCTCCCGAGATCGCCCGGCTGGAGATATCGCGCCATGTGGCATAATCGTCGACAGTCATGGCCTTCTTGGCGGTGGTTTGCGCCTGCGGCAGCGAGTAGGCCGCCGTCATCGCGAACGCCAGGACGAAGGCGAAGACCGGGATCCAGCGACGAGTGAATGCAGCTCTTGCGGTGTTCATGTTCATGTTCGCTCCTTTTGGACGTCATATGCGGATCAGGGGATGGGCGTCCCTTCGGCCATCCTAATTTGCGGCGTGTGAAGATATCAAGTTGCGCTCAACGGCGTCTTTTTCCTCTTAAGGGCGGTGAAGACGACGGCGAAAATCAGGATCAGGATTGCCGGGAGAATGGCCGTATAGCGGAGAATCTGGTGGCCGGTGGCGCCGCTGTCGGTCATCCAACCTGAGATCGGCAGGAAGATCGAGGTCGACAGCATCCCCGCCCCGCCGAAGATCGATAAGCCCAAGGCGCCGCTCTCGGGGATGTTTTCCGAGATGAAGCCCAGCATAGTCGGCCAGAAAAAGCAGATCCCGACCGCGAATACGGCCGCGGCGATGAAAGACGGGATCGCTCCGCTCAGGTAGCTCATCAGGATCAACCCGATCGTGCTGACGATGGCCGAGAAGAAAAGCATCCCGGTCGTATTGAGGCGATGGACGATCGGCCCGGCAAAACCGCGCCCGACGGCCATGATCCCATTGATGAAGGCCAGGACCAGGATTGGCGCCGTCCCCGTCCCCTCCAGCAACGAGCTGATCCGTTGCCCCGTCGTCAGCTCGGTGGCCGCGCTGAGCAGCATGCAGAACAGCATGATCAAGAAGAGGGGGCGGAAGATGGCTTTCCACATCCCCTTATAGGACACCCCCATTTCGACACGTTCCGTCTTGGGAAAGTCCTGGCCCCACATCAAAGCCCCATAGACCGCCAAGGGGACGACCAGAGTGCCGACGAGGATCATCCAATCCAGCTTGAGCAGGTCCATGACGAGGTAAGCGACGACGCTTCCGATCACGATCCCCCCCGGGAACCAGACGTGGAACCGGTTCAGCATCTTGGTTTTAGCATCGGGATAGATCGTGGCCACCAGGGGGTTACAGCCGGCCTCCACGCTCCCGTTGCCGACTCCGATGAACAAGGTCCCGGCGAAGAGCATCAGGAAGTTGCGGGAGAGGATGGTCAGGACGATCCCGACCAAGTGGAGAAGGAAAGCGATCCGGACGAATCGTTTCATTCCGATAACATCGACCAGCGGGCCGCCGATGAATTGGGCCAGGGTGAATCCCCAGAATGCGGGGGCCATGGCCAGGGCGATGTTTTTAGCGCTCAGCCCGAACTGGACACCCCAGACCTTTTCCAGCCGGGCCCGGATGGCGAAGGTCATGGCCGTCGTGATCAAGGCCACGCAGCTGAGGAGGAAGAGACGCTTGGCGTTGGCATGTTTTTCGATCATCGATGTTTCCTTCCTTGGGAAGATTCGGCCTGGATCGCCGACCGCGGCGCGGTCAAGGCCGTCGCCTCAATATGCCGGCACTATACTCAGCGCGTTATCGTCCTGTCAATGACTTCCATGATCTCGTTGTTGCGCGCCGCTGACGTCAAGCACTCTTTCCTTCAATCTCCTGGATGAGGGCCTTGACCTCCGGCTGCTCCGGGTTCAGGGTCAAGGAGGCATTCAGGGCGGTCAGGGCCTGCGTCTTCTGCCCGGTCTTGTAATAGCAGGTCCCGAGAGCGGCCAACAGCGCCGCGTCGCTGTTATAAATCACATTGCCCATCCGAAGGCTTTCGATGGCCTCGTTATAGCGTCCGAGACCCATGAGGGCACGGCCCCGGAGATAATAGAACGGAAACTTGAGGTTGTTTTCGCCCTGAATCGCCTCAATCAACGTCAAGGCTTCGTCATACTTTTTGTTCTTGATCAGGAACAAACCGTATTCCGGAATCCTGTTTTTGTAGGAGGGGTTGAGCGTGAGCCCTTTCTTGTAGGCCGCTTCGGCCTTGTCGGCCTGGCCGGTCTGATCGAACTGATAGGCCAGCATATACTGGAACATAAAAATGTTGGTGAGCGACATGGCCTTGGAGATGACGATCGGATGCGGCACGCTCTGGATGGGTGAAATGGTGAATTGGGCTTTCTTTTCGTCGAGGACGAGGCCCTGCCTGTCCTTCAGCGTGAGCGTCGCTTCATAATAATCCGGAGGAAGATCGGCCGCCGCAATGGTCTGGGCGAGGACGGTGGCTTGATGGAAAGGCTGGCCCGATAAGGGGATCGAGAACGATTTCTGGGGGGATGCGGCCGCCCCCGATCCCTTGATGACGACGCCGATGGTCCCGTCTTTCCAGAGATCCCGGGTGAAGCCCACGATACTCAAGAGGAACGAAATCTCGTCGGTCGAGGCGTACGTTTTTTTGGGGTTGACGTTGAGTTTCTTCCCGGCGATGCAAAAGGGGAGATGCGCTCCGGCCTGGGCCTCGGCCAGTGAGAAGCCGAGCATGGGGGCCGAGAGCCGGGGCGGGCCGGACGTCGGCAGCACTTCGATCTCGCGTTCGAGGACGCTGAACTCCTTCCCGACCGTGTTCCGGAGGAGGACCGTCAACTTGAACTTCCCCTCGATGATGGGAAACGAATCGGCAACGCAGACCCCCAAGTTCTCGGTCTCGGCCAGCTTGGCGGCCGGGATCGTCATCGGATAGTCCTTGCTGTATTGGAGGACAATGGTCTCGCCGGTCCGGAGGCTGACGTCGACCTGGAAATCCGTGGAGTATTCATCCTTGGGCTCGTAGTAATCCACGGAAAGCCGTTCCGGCCATATGGCGAAGTCGCAGAAGGACAAGCCGGTCTGGGGGTCTTGAATGATGGCCACGCCACCCTCGGAATTCATGTAGTTCGTCAGATATTCCGTGCTGACGAGGCCTCGGAAATTCAGGAAATGAGTCGCGTAGGAGTCGTCGAGCCCCTTTTTGGGTGAGTCCAGAATGGCGGCCAGGTAGAGGGATGTTTCCATGCTGGGCTGGAAGTTGAACGGGATCTCGCCAGGGATAATGGACAGGCAAACCCTGGCCAGGTTCGGGTCGAGTTCGTGGATTTTCTGGTACATGGCCTGGTAGTTCGTGGGCTCGAACTGGTTGGGATCAACGAGAAGGCGGGCCGGCGTATCCGAAAGCGGGTCATAGAGCTTCATTTCGCCGGCATTGCGCCACTGATAAAAGAGCAGCTCGAAATGGGTCGGCATCCCTTTGGCCGTATCTCCATAATAAGCCCAGCTCTCGGCAGGGTAGGTTTCTCGAGAGCCCGCGAAATAGGTCCTGTTGATCGGGGGGCCGAGAATGATGTAGATCCGGCCCCGGTCCGTCAGCCAGCCCTCCCGGCCGGC
>Ga0315286_10003973_pt1 | contig 14106 bp, 9 predicted proteins | sample YL17G10_0_MG_FD_205038 | JGI IMG/M metagenome (GOLD analysis project Ga0315286, IMG submission 205038) | Sediment microbial communities from Yellowstone Lake, YNP, Wyoming, USA - YL17G10_0 | ecosystem: Environmental > Aquatic > Freshwater > Lake > Sediment | place: USA: Wyoming | collected... | reverse complement strand
CGGAGGAGTAACAGACGTTTCTGTATAGGCGATCTTCCAATTCTGGTCGGTTTCATTGGGCAGCGCCACTTCAGTACCGAACGTCGTCCCGTCCATGTACAGAATGTGATTTGCGCCGGTCGAGGGGTTCCGCTCCAGGATGTCGATCTTGCCGTCGCCGTTGAAATCACCGGTCCCGACGATCTGCCAGGTCGAACCGATGTTGCCCAAGCTCACGCCTCCAACGTGGGTTGTTCCGTCCATGAGCCAGACGCCGAGCTCGCTCCAGGCGGTGTTCAGCCACAGGATGTCGGTTTTGCCGTCGCCGTTGAAATCGCCGGTCCCGACGATCACCCAGAGCAAATCGACGGGGCCCAAGAGCACGTCTCCGGCTCCAGTGTGGGTTGTTCCGTCCATCAACCAGATGTTGACGTCGCCCGATGTCGTGTGCCGCCAGAGGATGTCGGTTTTGCCGTCGCCGTTGAAATCGCCGGTCCCGGCGATCACCCAGAGCAAATCGACGGGGCCCAGGCTTGCGCTTCCAATGTGGGTAGTTCCGTCCATGAGCCAGATGCCGACTTCGCCCCAGACGATGTGCCGCCAGAGGATGTCGGTCTTGCCGTCGCCGTTGAAATCGCCGGTCCCGGCGATCACCCAGTTCAGGTCCGACACCGTGTCGATGGCAGCGGTTCCGGTAACCGTGGTCCCATCCAGCAGCCAGACCCGGTTCGCGCCGGTGGAATAGTTCCGCCACAGGATGTCGATCTTTCCGTCGCCGTTGAAATCTCTTTGATGGACGGCGAAGGTCGCACCCGCAGAGAACAAAACCCCGAACGTAAGCAAGACGAATAGACTAAATTTTTTCATCTAAAAAGCCTCCTCTTCCTCAGATCCTTTTCTACAAACATATTAATAAGAGCAATTGCAAATCAAGTCAAGCTTTTTTTTAGGAAAATTCTTAGGATGCCAATTTTTGTAAACAATGCCGGTATTTGTTAGCAAAAAGTGTCATATTTCGTTTTTTTTAATTGCCGACGCAAATCCCCGGACGTAAGTTCGGGATTAGTTCAAGCGTTCCAGATCCTCATATAGAGGAACGGATACCGCATTCATCCGCAGGAGGAGCCGTTCCTTCCCGGTCGAACGTTAGCCCTGATCTGACCGGAGAGTTCAGCGCCCTTCTAAGACCGAGATTTCATAAAGACCCGAACGGCGGAGCTCGGACAGATAATCTTTGCGGAAATAGGCGAAAAGCCGTTCCGGATCGGCCGCGTCGATCCTGCGAATGGTGACAGGCTCATAGAGGATCTCGAATCTCCCGTCATGGAGAAGTCCCCGGAGGAGCCCCTCGTACCAGGGGTTGTCGATGATATTGGTCCGGACCTCGGGCGCGACGAGCTTGGGCACGATCAGATCGGGGCGTTGTTCGAAGAACACGTCCTTATTGAACGCGGCGTGGTTTTTATAGCCTTTGCGGCTGCCGGGAGAATGGGCCATCCGAATATTATTCAAGCCCATTAGATCGACGATGACGCCTTCATACGCGTATTTAATGCCTCCCACGACCACTTCGCCGACCTCAGGGCGCTGGGTGGATTCGAAAAGCCGGTTCAAGAATTGACCCGTTTTACGCCCGATCTCCGCAATCCGGAATTCGAAGGCCAAACCCGATCCGTCGAGCCTGTACCAGGGGAGGGAGTTCCCGAAGGCCACGAGCGCAAAAACGGGGATCAAGAGCCAGGTCTTCCACCTGTTCAACCAGGACGCCAGCGGCGGCCGCAGCTGAACCCACTCCTGGAAGTTTCCGAAAACAAAAAAGGCCGGTACGATGAGCAGGGGCCAGAACGGTTGGAAGAATCGGTACTGCGAAAAATGGTCCCCACCCATGGCGATCGGGATGCTCATCCCGATGAAAAGGATGAAGGAGATGGCGATATAGGCGCCATTCTTGCGCAGGAAGGAGTTCAGCTTGGATCCTCTCGGTTTGATGATGAACCGGATCAAGAGGAGGAGGCCCGCCCCGGCCGCCAGGGCCAGGAGCGGGATCAAGCCGTTGGAGGCAAAGAATCGCAGAAAATAAACGAGGCCGGTCGTCAGGTTGTAGAGTTTGTCCGGCGAAACCTTCGCATAATAGGTGTTCGGGAAGGGAAAGCCGAAGACGGAGAGACGGAAAATGAAAAGCGCCGAAATGGAAAATAGGAACGCCGCGAAGGGGGGGATGATCCGTCCGAAGGCCGCCCGAAATCGATCGGTCTCCGCAAAGGCCCCGAAGAACCAGAGCAGGAGGAAAATGAAGGCCCAAGCCATGCCGTCGGGCCGGGTGAGGATCAGGGCCGGTATCAGCCAGGCCATGTGCGCTCTGCGCCATTTCGAGAATCGGCCCGTCTCGAAAACATCAAGGGTGATGACAGAGGCGCAAATCAACAGGGCGCTCCACAGCCCGGTTTCCATCAAGGCGTGCGTCGTCCAGCAGAGATAGCCGGGAACCGCGAAAATCCAGATCCACATCAGCCGGGAGGGCAGGGTCAATAACCGTCCGCTTCGGTCCCGGCCATGGACCGCTGGCCCGGCCCTCTCGTCGAGCCAGCCGGTAAGGACCGTCAGCGCGGCCGCGATGATGGCCGCGTTCAGGATCATGAGCCACATTTCCGGACGGCCGGTAAGGAGACTCACGCCGGCGATGATCAGGACCCACAGGATCGAGGAGAATCCTTCCACCCGCTCCCCGCCGATGTTGTAGACGAAGCCGTGGCCCTGGGCCAGGTTCCGTCCATACACCAGAAAAATGTTGGCGTCGTCGATCCCGGCCTTGGGTTTCCCGAGACTCATATACGCGACAACCATAAATAATGCGATAAGGCCGAAGACGAGGATGAATCTGAGGTACGTTCGGACGCGTTTATTGGCTATGGACATGATCTCAGGATGAGAGATATGCGGCCCCCCGTCGATGTCCCTTTTTCATCGGATCTCAAGCGCCGGATCTCAATGTCCCAAATATATATTATAGGGCGAAGTTGATGTCAAGGGTCCGCGCGGCGACTCAGCTTTTTAGGACGTAGGACTCGTAAAGCTTCTTCAGCATGGCCGCGTCCGTCTCCCGGCCGGGGCTTTCGCAGACGACGCGGCCCTCCACCTCGAGGTCTTTCAAGGCCTGGAGCCATTCGTCGTAGCGGAAGTCGGAGTCCGGCAGGTTCAGATGCTTGACCTCGCCCTTCGGATTATATTCGATCCCGGAAATATGGATATGGACGGTCTTCAGAGCTTTCCGGCCGAGGCGTTTCTCCACCTTTTTCAGGATGCGGTGAAAATCGAGATAGGTGTTGGCCTTGCCCTCCCGGGAATGGAGGTGGGAAAAGTCGAGGCAGGGGGCGAGCCCGTCCACTTCCTGACAGAGCGAAATGACCTCGTCGAGCGACCCGAACTGCGACCGTTTGCCCATGGTCTCGATGCGAAGGACGACGGGATTCCTTTCCGACCGCAAAGCGGACAGCACCTGGGCCAGTTCCTTCTTGATGACCTCGAAGGTCTTTTCGGGCGTGGACAAGCCGTAATAGCCGGCGTGAAAGACGACGCAACTCGCGCCGGCCTGCTCCGCGGCCCGGGCCGCCCGCAGGAGATGGTCCTGACTCTGCATCCTCTTGCCCGGCTCGTCGGAATTGAGATTGACATAATAGGGGGCGTGGGCGCTGAGGCGGAGGCCGAGGGCCATCGCCTTCGCCTTGATCTTGGCCGCGGTGTCGCTCCCGATCTTGACCCCCCGGACGAATTCCATCTCCAGGCAGTCCAGCTTCAGCTCATGCAGGTGTTGGAGGGCCGACAGCGTCGAGGCGTGGGGCGAGGAATCGGGCACCCCGGCGGTGCCGAAGAGCAGCTTTCTAACAACGGAAGGCATCCGGCTCTCCATGGGGGTTCAGGAATTCGGAGACGAGACGCATGGCGCAGAATTCGCCGCACATGGAGCAGGCGTCGGATTTCGACCGCCGCTTTTTCCGGATGTCCTCGAATTTATGAGGGTCGATGACCAAGCCCTTCTGTTTGTCCCAGTCCAATCTCTTGCGGGCTTTTGAAATCCGCAGGTCCCGGTCCAGCGCGCCCGGCACGCCTTTGACGATATCGGCGGCGTGGCCGGCGATCCGGGAGGCGATCAGTCCCTCCCGGACGTCGTCCGCTGAGGGAAGGCCGAGGTGTTCGGCCGGGGTGACGTAGCAAAGAAAATCGGCCCCGGCGGCCGCCGCGACGGCTCCCCCGATCGCCGCCACGATATGGTCGTAGCCGGCGCCGATGTCCGTAACCAGGGGGCCCAGAACATAAAAAGGGGCGCCGTGGCAGACGCGTTTCTGCAGCCGGACGTTCATCTCCACCTGGTCCAGAGGGACATGGCCGGGGCCTTCGACCATGACTTGGACGCCCTGTTTCCAGGCGCGTTGGACCAGCTCTCCGAGCGTGAGAAGTTCCTCGATCTGGGGTCTGTCGGTAGCGTCGAGGATAGAGCCGGGCCGGAGCCCGTCACCGAGGCTCAGGGTGATGTCGTAGGCCCGGGCGAACTCCAGGAGACGATCATAATGCTCGTAAAGCGGGTTCTCTTTCTGGTGATGGAGGATCCAGGCCGTATGAAAGGCGCCGCCCCGCGAGACGATGTCGGCCACGCGGCCCTGGCCCTTCAATCGTTCGATGGCCCGGGCGGTCAGGCCGCAGTGCAGGGTCATGAAATCGACCCCTTCGCGGGCTTGAGATTCGATCACGGCGAAAAGGTCGTCCACGGTCATGGCCAGGATGGAGCCCCGCTTTTCGATGGCTTCGATCGCCGCCTGATAGACCGGAACGGTTCCGAGCGGAATAGGCGCCTTGGCGAGGATCCTTTTCCGGATCTTTATCAGGTTCCCCCCCGTGCTCAGGTCCATGAGCGTGTCGGCCCCGTATTTTAGAGCGATATCGACCTTTTCGAGTTCCGCCGCGAGGCTGGGAAAATCCTTGGAAGTGCCGAGATTGACGTTGACCTTTGTCCTCAGTCTTCGGCCAATCCCGACCGGCCTGAGCCTGGCATGGCGGGAGTTGAAGGGGATGACCACCTGGCCCTCGGCGACCAGCTTCATAAGGTCATCCGGACGAAGACCTTCCTCCCGCGCCGTCCGTTTCAGCGCGGCCGTGAGCCTTCCCTTCCGGGCCGATTCAAGCTGTGTCATTATGGTCCAAAAAACAGTGTACATCTCTTAGCCGTAATATTCAACTGGCCGCCGTCGCCCGCTCCGAAAAATGACTTGAAAGACATGAAGTTATGCGCTATTTGAGCCTCCCCTCTAAGGGTGAGAAAAATCCGGCTAAAATCACCCTTTGATTCATCCGTCCGGACGATTGCTACAGATATGGCAATCCAAGTATCATCAGGGCGAAATCGAGACATTACAGAAAGTGACAACATTTCTCCGACTATGTGACATTTATTGTCAAATTAAATAGAATAGTTTTTGAATGGAAACGAGCGGTTTCAGGTCCAACGGCGGTAGCCTGTTGAAAATGAAAGATTTTGAAAAAGAATACAGGGAGAAGGGGGCCTATCATCATCGACTCGAGGGATTCTCCAAATGGTGGACTTTCGACAACTACCGGATCCTGGCCGCCTGGGTGGAAAACGAGGGCCGGACGCTGGACCTGGCCTGCGGGGATGGGATGATCTGGCGATTCCTCAAGACGCCCGCCATCATCGGCGTCGATCATGCTCCGACCGGATTGAATTATTCCCGGCAATTCTCCAGGATCCCTTTGGTTCAAGCGGATATGAAAGCTCTTCCCTTCAAGGCCGGAACGATCCGGAACACAGTCTGTTCGCTGTCTTTCCAATATCTTCCTGGACCCGATTTCGAGCGGTGTCTCCATGAACTCTCCAGGATCATGATCAAAGACGGCCGGCTCGCCTTTTCCTATCCGAATGCCCGGTCCGGCAGGGATGAAGAACTGTCCCATTCCGCCCTTCCCTATAAGGAGCTTCTGGCCGGGCTGAGGAAGTCGGGATTTCGCCCGGTTGCGGTCAGAGGCATTTCCCTGCGCATGCCGTCCCGGCTCGTCCGATGGAGCGTTCATCCCGTATTGAAACCGCTTGCCGGTCTTTATTACCGGATATCGAAGATCGCCCGGTTCTTTCCGGGGATGTCTTACCATTATGCGCTCTGTTGCCTGAACACCGGAGAGGGGATCAGGCCATGAGCCGCAGCATTCCTTTCGGCGCGCCGTGGATGGGAGAGGCCGAAGAAAAGGCCGTCGCCGCCGTTCTCCGGAGCGGCTGGCTGGCCCATGGACCGAAAGTCAAGGAGTTCGAACAGGCTTTCGCCGCCCATCTGGGCGTGAAACATGCCGTCAGCGTCTCGTCCTGCACGGCGGCTCTCCATCTGTCCCTGCTCGCGCTGGGGATCGGGCCGGGGGACGAAGTGATCGTCCCCGCTCAAACCCACGTGGCGACGGCCCACGCCGTCATGTATGTCGGGGCCAGGCCCGTTTTTGCCGATGTGGAGCCGGGAACGGGGACGATCAGCCCGGCCTCGATCCGCCGCGTCCTGACGCCGCGGACGAAGGCGATCATCGCCGTCCATTTCGCCGGGCTTCCCTGTGAGATGGACGATGTTTTAAAGATCGCCGAAAACCGGAACCTCGTCATCGTCGAAGACTGCGCCCACGCCGTGGGCACGAAATATCGGGGCCGACCGGCGGGAACGATGGGCGCCGCCGGCTGCTTTTCCTTCTATCCCGTCAAACACATCACCACCGGGGAAGGCGGGATGCTGACGACCGATGACGACCGGATCGCCGAACAGGCTTATAAACAGCGGGCCTTCGGCATCGATGTCCCCGCTTTTTACCGCCGGAAACCGGGCGTCTATGATACGCCGATCCTCGGTTTCAATTTCCGGATGACGGACATCGAAGCGGCCCTCGGGATCTGCCAATTGGAAAAGTCCGACGGCTGGATCGAGGCGCGGATCGCCAACGCCGGGCTCCTGACGGAACGTTTGAAAAACATCGCCGGGCTCGAGCTGCCGGTTACCCCCTCTCACATGAGGCACTCGTTCCTTTTTTACCAGCTGACGGTGAGGGCTGGTTTTCCCCTGACCCGCGACGGCCTTCTGGCCGCCCTCAAACAAAGCGGCATCGGGGCCAGCATCTATTACGCGACCCCCGTCCATTTGATGACGCTTTACCGGCGGACGTTTGGTTATGGAGAAGGCTTGCTGCCGCAGGCCGAACGCGTCGCCGCCGAGACCATCGCTCTCCCCGTGAATCCGCGGCTGACCGCCGAGGACATGGGTTATATCGGTGATGTCATCCGGGCGGCCTCGCGGAATGAGGTCCCGGGAGCGTAAAGGAGACCGGCCATGAGAACGAGTCCATCCATTCTGATCACGGGAGGCTGCGGTTTCATCGGCCATCATTTGGCCCTGGAGCTTCGCCGGCTCGGGAAGAACGTGACCGTGTTCGACGATTTCCGATTCACGATGGGGAATCCCGCTTATCGGCATTTCATCCAAGGCCGGCTGAAGAAACTGGCCGACGCCCGCATTCCGATCATCCGCGGCGACGCGACCGATTCCTTCGCCCTGGCCGACGCCGTCGAAAGCGTCCGTCCGGCCAAGTTCGTCCACCTGGCGGCCATCGTTTCGGCCGCCGTCTGCGACCGGGAGCCCGACCAGGGATTCGAGATCAACGTTCACGCGACCCAGAAAGTCCTGGAGATCCTCCGCCAGTCCAAGGGGATCGAGCAGCTCGTTTTTCCCTCTTCGAGCATGGTCTACGGCCATTTTTCCGCGGCCTCCGTCACGGAGGAAACGCCGGCCAGCCCCATCGGCATCTACGGAGCGGGGAAGCTGGCCTGTGAGCATATGATCAAGGCCTATCACAATATTTACGGCCTCCCGTATACGATCATCAGGCCTTCGGCCCTTTACGGCCCGACCTGCATCAATCGCCGGGTCGGCCAGCTTTTCATCGAGGCGGCCCTGGAGGGACGAAAGCTGTCGCTCGAGGGCGGCGGCGAAGACCGGCTGGATTTCACTTATATCGACGATCTTGTCCAAGGCCTGGTCCTCATCCTGACCAACAAGAGGGCGCTCAACGAAACCTTCAACCTGACCTACGGCGAATCGCGCCCGCTCAAAGCTCTCGTCGGCCTGATCCAGAATCGTTTTGCCGAAGTCGAGGTCGAAACCAAGCCCTGGAACCAGACCATGCCCCACCGCGGGACGCTGAATATCGACAAAGCGCGCCGGCTGCTCGGATACGCGCCGCAATATCCCCTGGAACGGGGCTACCCTCTTTATATGGATTGGTATGAAGCCAGCGGATTCCGCGAACTGGCGTCCCTGAAGAAGCCCGGTTATGCGAATGACCTGGTCGCCCCGAAATTCTCCCGCCAGCTTTAAAGCGGCCGAAGATGGAGTCCATTGGACATGAACTTATGAACACTGACCGCAGGCCCGGGGTCGCCCTGAGGACGGCGCTCGTTCTCGCCGGACTGCTTTGTTCGACGCTCGCGGCTCCGGCCCAGAGCCCGCCGAAGATCGAGGTCGTCTTCCGTTACGATGATTACTCGAGCGTCAGCTTCACCGGCTTCGAGACCCGCCTCCTCAGTGTTTTCGAAAAGACCCGGACGCCTGTGACCATCGGCGTCATTCCCTTTCCCGTATCGAAAGATTACCGCGATAGTTCACCTCAATCGGAGATCCCCTTGACCGAAGAGAAGGCGGCCATTTTAAGGGAAGCTATTGAGGCCGGCATCGTGGAACCCGCCCTGCACGGCTATAACCATCAGTCCCGGCCAAAGCCCCTATGGGGGCAATTCTCCGAGTTCAAGGGATTGGACCGGGACGAACAAATGCGGCGGATCCGGACAGGCCTGGAATTCCTGAATAAAATCTTAAACTCCGATATCAAGATCTTCATCCCTCCCTGGAACGTCGAGGACCGGACGACCCATGGGGTCCTGGAAAGCCTCGGGTTCCTGGGTGTTTCATCGGGATTCGACGGAGGCGGCGGGGCCGTGAACGACAAGACCTCCCTCAAGTTTCTGCCGGCGACATCAGACCTGGCCCGGTTCTATGAATCCCTTAGAAGCGCGAGACGGGCAAACTGCGCCATGTCGGTCATCGTCGTCATCCTCCATGACTTTGACTTCGCCGAGGTGGATGCCAAGCGGGCCGTCACGAACCTGGCCGCGTTTTCGGAAATGCTGACGTCGTTCGCCAAACAGTCGGATCTCCGCGTGTCCGGCATGAGCGAGGTCATGAGCCGGCCTGAATACGGGGCCGCCCTTTTCGCCAAGAACAAGAAATACATGATCTCCGAGAATTTCATCTACCCGTGGCTGACCGATCTCTTCAACCTGAACACGGGGTTTTATTTGTGCGAGCCCTATCTTTCGACCGTTTATCCGAAATCCGGCAAGATCCTCTTCGTCTATGTCGTGATCGTCCTGCTCGCCTGTATCGGGATCGGATTCAAGGTCGGGCGTTTGGTTTTCGCGAAATGGCCCTGGTCCGTTCTGGCCGTTTGGCTCATGACCTTGGCTGTCCTGGCCTTTCTCGTCTTTGACATCCAGAAGGATGCGGACATGTCGTACAAGGGCCTCACGGGGCTCCTCATGTTCTCCGGTTTCCTTCTGGGGGAGTTGCTCGCTTTCGCCTCCCTGTGGCTGCAGCGGCAGCGGAGGTTCAAACGGGGTCCTTCGGAGGAGTGGATGTCGTGAGCGGCGAGAAGCCGGCCGAGCCCTTGGCCCAGCGCGTCATCAAAAGCGGATTCTGGGTCTTTGCCCTGAAATTCGTTCAGGAGATTCTCTACTTCGCCCGGCTCATCATCCTCGCCCGGCTCTTGGCGCCCCGGGATTTCGGCGTCATCGGCATCGCCATGCTGACCCTGGCCATCCTCGACACTTTTTCCCAGACCGGGATCCAGGACGCCCTGATACAGAAAAAGGAGGATATCCGAGGCTATCTGGACGCGGCTTGGACCGGTCTCGTCCTGAGGGGTTTGGCCCTCTTCGCCCTGATGTTCTTCCTGGCTCCGGCGGCCGCCTCCTTTTTCAGGACTCCCGAGGCCTCGGCCATCATCCGGGTCTTCGGGCTGTCGCAGCTGGTCATGGCCTTCGCCAACATCGGCGTCGTGGAGTTCGAGAAACACCTGAAATTTCACAAACAGTTCATCTACCATATCGCCGGCAACATCACCAACTTCGTTGTCGTCGTCGCCTTGGCCCTTCTTCTCCGCAGCGTCTGGGCCTTTGTCCTGGCCGATCTGGCCGGCCGGATCATCCAGGTCGGGGTGAGCTACGCGATCCATCCCTACCGGCCCCGTTTCCGCTGGGACCTGCCCAAGATCAAGGAACTTTTCCGGTTCGGGCGGTGGGTGATGGGCTCGAGCGTTCTCATTTTTCTGGTGACTCAAGGAGACGATATCTTCGTCGGCAAGGTCCTCGGCGCGGCGATGCTCGGTTTTTACCAAATGGCTTATAAGATCTCCAACACCCCGACGACCGAGATCTCGCACGTCATCGGCCAGGTCATGTTCCCGACGTATGCCAAGCTTCAGGACAATCCGCTGCGGTTGAAGGAAGCCTACCTCAAGGTCTTCCAGGTCATCACATTTCTGTCGTTTGCTCTGACCGCCCTGATACTTGTCCTCGGGCCCGATTTCACCCGCGTTTTCCTGGGGGAGAAGTGGCTGCCCATGGTCACATCGCTCCAGATCTTGGCTTTGGCCGGGCTGGTCCGGTCCGTCGTCGGGACGACCGGACCGCTTTTTTACGGCGTAGGCCGGCCGGAGATCGAAGCCCGCTGGGAATTCGTCCGGCTGGCGGTCCTGGCCGTCTGCCTCATCCCCCTGACCTTGAAATGGCAGTTGGCCGGCGCTTCGCTCGCCGTGCTCCTCAGCCTCTGCGCTTCCTTGATCGGGTTCGCGGGGAACGCTTTGAAGATCATGTCCTGTTCAACAACGGAATACATCCGATACTTTTTTCCGCCGATCCTCAGCGCCGTCGCGCTCTCCGCGACGGCTTGGGGGGTCTTGAATCTCTTTGGCCATGGTCTGGCCGGGATGATCCTCGCCGGACTGGCCGGGATGATCGTCTATGTCGGTCTGACCCTCGTCCTGGAACGCAAGCTCGAATACCGGATCCTGTCCTTCGTCAAGGACCGGGTCTGGCCGCTGGTGATGCGGCAGAAAAATAAAATGATGAAAACGGCCGCCCGATGCCAAGAGACAAAAATTTCGTACTGATCGGCGACCGCCGGTTCGGATTCCATACCGGTTCGTCCTATCATATCGCCCGGCGCTTCGCCGGAATGGACTACCGTGTCGCCTGGATCTCGTATTTCCTGTCGCCTTTCCATTTCTTCGGGACCCAGGACCGCAAGGAGTTCAACCAGCGGCTGCGGCTATGGCGCCGGGGCGGGGCTCTGGTGCATGGTGGAAACATCTGGTCGTATGTTCCCTTCTCGCTCCTGCCGATCGTGGACATCCCATTTCTGAATTCGAGATGGGTCATGGACCACAGCGACCGACTGACGTTTCCTCCCCTCCGCGCGACCATGGAAAAGCGGGGTTTCCATGATGCCGAGGTCCTCTGGATCGACAGCTCGCGCTACGCCTTCGCCCTGGACCGCATTCCCCACGGCAAAAGCATTTTCCGGCCGTCGGAAGACATGACGATGATCACCAACGAGCCCCCGAGCTTCGTCAAAAGGGAACGGGAGCTTTTAGAGAGGGCCGATGTGGTGATCGCCCACAGCCGGCTCATGATCGAGAATTATCGGAAACTGACGAAGCGGAAAATCCACTTTTTCCCCAACGCCGTCGATTTCGAATTCTTCCGCTCCGCTCCGGCCGTCCCGCCGGAGGATTACGCCCGCATTCCGTCGCCGCGCGTCGTCTGCCTCGGCGGCATGGCCAATCCGCTCCTGTTCGACCAAGACCTGATCGCCGCCCTCGCCCGCCGCCTGCCCGGCGTCTCGTTTGTCCTTCTCGGCCGGATATATGCCGATGTCTCGCGGTTGAGGGGTGCGCCGAATATCTTCATTTTGGGCCAGCGTGAGTACAACAAGATCCCGGCCTATCTGAAGCACGCCGACGCCGGGATTGTGCCCTATAAGAAATCACCCCATTCCGAACGAATCGGCGGGGACATGTTGAAGCTTTTCGAGTACATGGCCTGCGGCCTGCCCGTCATCAGCCTGAACTTCAGGGAGCTCCAGACGTTCGACAGCCCCGTCACCCTGGCCGCGGATTACGAGGAATTCGCCGGGCTTCTCGAGCGCGCCCTGGGCGAATCGGACCGTCGACGGTATGTCGAGTTCGCCCGGGCCAACTCCTGGGAGACGAGATTCGACGAGCTCTTGATGCTCCTCGGAATGAAGGACGGCCGGCCGGCCTCCGGAACGTCCGGTCTCCGCCTCGCGACTCCGGCGGCCTCCTCCAGGCGGCCGAAGATCGCCGTCATCCATCCCCGCCTGCAGCTGGGCGGCGGATCGGAGTCCTGCGTCCTGTGGACGATGGAAGCGCTGAAGCGGCGCTACGAGGTGACCCTGATCACCTCGAACGCCGTTTGTTTCGACGATTACAACAGGTTCTATCATACCAACGTCGGGAACGATGAGGTCAAAACGATCCGCGTCCCCCCTCCGATTCTGCTTCAATCCGGCCGGCGCTTCGCCGCCCTCTGGGGCTTCCGGCTCAATCGCTATTGCAAGAAACACGCGCCGGAGTTCGACCTGATGTTCTCCGCGTTCAACCCGATGGATTACGGACGGGCCGGGGTCCAGTATGTTTTGGACCCGCTCTTCAACAGCCAGATGCTGAAGATTCTGAATCCGACCCCGAAAAAATGGCGGCGATGGTTCTACCAGGATTCTTTTTTCCGCCGGGCTTACTTAAAACTCGGCGAGTGGCTGTCCGCCTTTTCCCTCGACGGGGTCAAACGGAACATCACTGTCGTCGATTCCGATTGGATGGGCCGCTTGACGAAGATCGGTCTGGGCATCGAGACGCGGACCTTGTATCCTCCGGTTCCCGACGACTTTTCGCCCGAACCGTGGGACCGCAAGGAGAACGGATTTCTCTGCGTCGGCCGGATCGTCCCCGAAAAACAGCTCGAACGGGTCTTCCGCGTCCTCCAGGAGGTGCGGGCGACGGTCCCCGACATCCATCTTCATATCATGGGCCGGATCGGCGATCCCGCCTATGCCCGAGATCTCGTCCGGGAGGCTCAAAAGCTCGGCGATTGGATCCGATTCGAAACGGATGCCTCGGCCGAGCGCAAAGAGGAACTCCTGAACCGGCACCGGTACGGCATTCACGGCAAGGAAAACGAGCCCTTCGGCATCACCATCGCCGAAATGATCAAGGCCGGCTGCATCGTCTGGGTCCCCCGCGGCGGAGGCCAGGTGGAGATCGTCGATCATCCCGACCTGACCTACGAGAGCATCCCGGACGGCGCGGCCAAGATTCTTCGCGTCCTCGGCGACGGGGCCAAGCAGGCCGAGCTTCGGGGGCACCTGGCCGCCCAGGCCAAGAAGTTCTCGGTGGAACGGTTTCAGCGGGATGTCCTCGACATCGTCGATCGGTTCTTGAGCGACCATGCCCGGATCCATGAGTAAAAAATGAAATTGACCTTCGTCGTCCCGACCAAGGACCGGCCGGACGAGCTCCGCCGGCTTCTGGAAAGCCTGGAAATCCAGACCCGGCCTCCCGACGAGGTCATCGTCGTCGATGGCGGCGCCGCGCCGGTCCGAGAGGTCGTCGAGCGATGCCGCGGCCTCCAAGTCCGCTATCTGCGCAGTCTTCCCCCCTCGGCGACCCGCCAGCGCAACTTCGGGATCCGGTCGGTCCGTCCGGACCATGATTTGATCGGCATCTTGGACGATGATTCCGTCCTGGCCCCGGAGGCCTGCGAGGAAATGCTCCGCTTTTGGGAGACCGCCTCCGCCGACATCGGCGGGGCTTCCTTCAATCTGGTCAATCATCCTCCTCTCTTCGCCTCCGGGCTCAAACATCTGCGGCTGGCCGAGCGGATCGGTCTTTACAGCCGGATGCAGGGGACGGTGCTGCCCTCCGGATTCCAGGTGATGCTTTCCAACCTCAACGAAAATC
>Ga0315286_10003972_pt1 | contig 14107 bp, 11 predicted proteins | sample YL17G10_0_MG_FD_205038 | JGI IMG/M metagenome (GOLD analysis project Ga0315286, IMG submission 205038) | Sediment microbial communities from Yellowstone Lake, YNP, Wyoming, USA - YL17G10_0 | ecosystem: Environmental > Aquatic > Freshwater > Lake > Sediment | place: USA: Wyoming | collected... | reverse complement strand
AAAAAATAGCCCCGCGACGTGCGGGGCGATGAGGAGGAGGAAGAAGAAGCGTCTGGAGGTGGCCGAGACGCTCCTCGTGGAAGCGAATCGAAGCCGTTTAGTCCATCTGCCTCCGGAGGTAAGTCGGGGTGTCGAACTCGGAGAAGTTGCCGACGTTCACGCCGTAGTCCTTCGGCAGGTTGCTGGGGAGATACGGGCTTTGCGGGGAGACCGGCGCCGGCTCGGCGCGGGCAGGCTCTTGCCGCTGGCCAACGCCGAGGCCCGTCTTGGTGGCGAGGGGCTCGGTGGCGCTGGCTCCGAACCCGGTGGCCACTACCGTGACCTGAATGCGGTCGGTCATGTCGGCGCGCTGGCCGTAGCCGAAAAGGAACAGGCAGTCGGGCGAGCAGCGTTTGGAGATGAACTCGGCCGCGTCGTTGATCTCGTTGATGGTGGTGTCGGCGCCGCCGACGAAGTTGACGAGGACGCGCTGGGCGCCTTCGAGCGAGGCCTCTTCGAGCAGCGGCGACGAGAACGCCTGCTGCGCCGCCTCGATCGCGCGGTGCTCGCCGCTGCCGACGCCGATTCCCATCAGCGCCATGCCGCCGCCCTTCATGACCGTTTCGACGTCCGCGAAGTCGCGGTTGATGATCCCCGTCTCGTTGATGATGTCGGAGATCCCCTGGACGCCGTGGCGCAGCGCCTCGTCGGCGAGCTTGAAAGCGTCCTCGACGCTCACCCCCGGTCCCACCATCTGCAGCAAGCGGGAGTTGGGCACGGCAATGAGGGTGTCGACGCAACTGCGCAGCTCGTCGAGCCCCCTGTCAGCGATGCGCGCCTTGCGCGAGCCTTCGAAGCCGAACGGCTTGGTGACCACCGCCACCGTGAGGGCGCCGGCGTCGCGGGCGAGCGAGCCGATCACCGGCGCGGCGCCGGTGCCGGTGCCGCCGCCCATGCCGGCGGCGATGAACACCATGTCGGCGCCCTCGATGCACTCGATGAGCTCGTCGGTGCGGTCGAGCGCCGCCTTGTGGGCGGCCTCGGGGTCGCATCCCGCGCCGAGCGCCTTGCCTCGGCCGGACGGCGTGATGAGCTGCAGGCGGATGCCGGCGAGGCTGGCGCGCAGCGCCTGCCCGTCGGTGTTGACCGCGATGAACTCGACGCCCTTGATGCCGGCCGAGATCATGCGGTTCACCGCATTGCAGCCACCGCCGCCGACCCCGACAACCTTGATGATGGCGGGCGCCATCTCCTCCGCGATGGTGATGAGCTGCCCCCTGCCGTGAGTCTCGTCAAACATGATCACCTGCCACCTCCCTCTTGGACATGACTTTGCGAGCGATTCGTGAGAACAGACCGGGACGACTGCGGCGACGGGGAAGTCCTAACGCACCGCCGGCCACGACGGCCCGCCGCCCATAGGCGAGCAGTCCGGCCGCGACCGCGGGCGCGCGCGACGGCACCTCGGACGATTGCAGGAGACCGGTTGCGTCTTCGATCCCCTCCAGCTCGCCCAGGCGTGCGCGCATGACGAACACCTCCTCGGCGAGCGCCGTCAGCCCCTCGAGATGGGCGCCGCCGCCCGACAGCACCAGCCCCGTGAACGACACGTCGGGCGGGATCTGGCGCAGGACGTCGGCAGCAACCAGCTCGAGGATCTCCTGCATGCGCAGTCGTGCAACCTTGCACAGCTCCAGGCGCGGGATGACGTGGCTGGCGCGGGCGTCGATGGTTGGCACCGAGATCGTCTCCTCGGCGCCGACGTCGGTCAGTAGCACCGTCCCCGCCTCGCGCTTCGCCTTCTCGGCGCCGACCGCGGTGGTCTGGAAGCAGTGCACGATGTCGTCGTTGATCTTGTTGGCGCCTACGGGGAAGCACCCCGCCGCGAGCAGCCGCTCGGAGGCGAACACCGCGTAGGTGGTGTTGCCGTAGCCGATGTCGACGAGGATGGCGCCGAGCCGGCGCTCGTCCTCGGTGAGCGTCGACAGCGCCGCAGCCACCGGCGAGAAGATGAACTCCTCGACCTCGAGCCCGGCCGCGTTGATCGCCTTCTCCAGCGCCCGCACCGGGCTCTCCTGGCAGGCGAGCACGTATGCGTCGACCGCGAGCTGGCGCCCGACGAACTCGGTGGGGTCGAGCAGCCCTTCCTGGTCGTCGAGCATGTAGGCGTGCGTCAGCACGTTGAGGACGGTGTGGCCCTGCGGCAGCGGCTGCCGGCGGGCCGCGTCGTGGAGCTGCTCGAGGTCGCGCGTGGTGACCTCGCGTTCGCGGACACCCAGCGTGACCGTCGCGCGGGTGAAGCGGCCGCTGACGAAGGTGCCCGCGACGGCCGCCTGGACCCGCTCGAGCGGCACCTTCGCCATCAGCTCCGCCTCTTCGACGGCGGCGCGGATCGCCTGCACGGCCGGCTGCATCTGCACCACCTGACCGTTGCGCACGCCGGCCGAGGGCGCAAGGCCGACGCCGCGAATCACCAGCTCGTCCTTGGGTCCCAGATCGCCGATCAGCGCCAGCACGCTGTGGTTGCCCACGTCGAGAGCGGCGAGCACGCGTGGCGACTGCGCCATCACGACACCGTCCCTGCGGCGGGGGCTGCCGGTGGAGCCGGCGTCACGGCGACGCGGTCGGGCACGCGGACGTCGACGCGCAGCGGCGGACTGCCTACCTGGGAGCTCCACGCCGTGAGCACGCGGCGGGCGAGCGCCAGGCCCTCGGGTCGGGTCGGGTCGGCGACGACGTTGCACTTTGAGTCGGCGAAGACGAAAAGGACGTCGCGCGGGCCGAGGCGCTCGGCGCTGACGAGACGGGCGCCCCACTGGCTTTCCGCCGCTCCGCAGGCCGCCAGCGTGGCGGCGCGGCCGTCGGGATCGCTGGCGAAGCCACGCACCTCGAGCGGGGGCACGTTGCCTCGCGGCGGCCCGAGCAAGGTTCCTTCGGCGTCGACCATCGACCGTGTCGCGCCATCGACCGCGATGGCCGCGGGGCGACGCTCGACCACGGCGCAGGTCACCACGCCGTCGATCGACACGCTGACGCGGGCATCGACCACCCACGGCACCGTCCGCACGGCGTCGCGGAGGGTGTCGGCGCGCATCGCGACCGTCGGGGTGCCGAGCGCGAAACGCAGCGCGGTCTCGACCTCCCGGGCTGAAAAGCGGCTGACTCCGGAGATACGGATCTCGTGGACCTGCAGGCCGGCAGCCAGCGCGGCCGTTGCGCCGCCGAGAGCGGCGATCAGAACGAGCCGCAGCACGAGCCGGCGCTGGCGACTGCGGTGGCGGAGCGGGCCGCTCACGACGAGGCCTCCGCAAGCCAGCGCTCGCCGAGCTGGACGACGTTGCCGGCGCCGAGGGTGAGCAGCACGTCGCCGTCGCGGAGGGCGTCGGTGAGGATCCGCAGGGCGTCGTCGAAGGAGGCCGCCGGCAGTGCGTGGCGGTGCCCGAGGGCGCGCGCGGCATCGACCACAAGCTCGTGCGTGACGCCCGGGATCGGCTGCTCGCGCGCCGGGTAGATCGGCAGCACGACGGCGATGTCGGCGGCGAGCAGCACCTCGCCGAACTCGCGCGCGAACGCCTGGGTGCGGGAGAACAGGTGCGGCTGGAACACGGCGACCACCCGCGCGTGGGGAAACGCCTGGCGCGCCGCCTGCAGTGTGGCGGCGACCTCGGAGGGATGGTGGGCGTAGTCGTCGACGAGCACCACGCCGCCGTGCTCGCCCTTGCGCTCGAACCGCCGCGCGACCCCGGAGAAGGCGGCGACCGCCTCGGCGATTCGCACGAACGGAATGCCGACGTACAACGCCACTGCGGTGGCCGCCAGAGCGTTCTTGAGCATGTGCCGCCCGACCAGCGGCACCGTCAGCTCGCCGATCTCGCGGCCCTGCCACACCACCGTGCAGGCGGACCCGGTTGGCCTGAAGGTTGCGCGGACGCCGCGGACGTCGGCCTCCTCCGACAGCCCGTAGGTGACCTTGCGGCAGGTCAGGCGCGGCAGCAACGCGCGAACGCCGGGCTCGTCGACGCAGGCGATCGTCGCGCCGAAGAACGGCACCCGGTCCGCGAACTCCTGGAAGGCGTTCTCGATTGCGTGCAGGTCGCCGTAGGTGTCGAGGTGCTCCGCCTCGATGTTGGTGATCACCGAGAGCACCGGCCAGAGCTGGAGGAACGAGCGGTCGAACTCGTCGGCCTCGCACACCAGGTACTCGGAGCGGCCGAGCCGGGCGTGGGCGGCGAGGAAGTTCACGCGCCCGCCGACGATCACGGTGGGGTCGAGGCCGGCGTGGGTGAGGATGAAGCCGGTCAGCGAGGTCGTCGACGTCTTGCCGTGGGTGCCGGCGATCGCGATCCCCCACTTGAAGCGCGACACGTCGCCGAGCAGCTCGGCGCGACTCATCGGCCGCACCGAGCGCCGCTTCGCCTCGATGATCTCCGGGTGCGACCGCGGCACCGCGGCGGAGTAGCCGATCACGTCGACGCCCTCGAGGTGGTCGGCGGAGTGACCAATCAGCACCTCGATCCCCAGCGACCGCAGCCGCTCGGTGGTCTCGCTCGGCGTCGAGTCGCACCCCGACACGTCGAGCCCCTCGGCCTTGAGGAGCTCGGCAAGACCCGACACGCCGGCCCCGCCGATCCCCATGAAGTGCACGCGGCGGACGTGTCCGAAGTTCATTTGCGGCCCGCTCCCGCCGCGCCGTGAGGCGCTGCCTCGTCGACGGGCACACCGGCACGACTCAGCACGAGCTGTGCGATGTCGCGGGCCGCGTCGGGCTTCGCCAGGGCGGCGCCATGCTCGCCGAGCTCGGCGAGACGGCCGGGCGCGGCGAGCAGCTCGGCGAGCAACGCCGCGAGCGCCGCCGGGGTGGCCTGCCGCTCCTCGATCACCCACGCGGCGCCGGTGTGCGCCAGTGCCTGGGCGTTGAGAAGCTGGTGCCCGTGCGCAGCGGCGGCGAACGGTACCAGCAGCGCGGGCCGCCGCGCGGCCGCCAGCTCGCACACCGTCAGTGCACCGGCGCGCGCCACCACCAGCGATGAGAGCGCCAGCGCCCGGTCGGGCTGCTCGATGAAACCGACCACGTCAGCCTTGATATGCGCCGCCGCGTAGCGCTCGCGCACCTCGGCCTCCCAGCGGGCGCCGGCCTGGTGGAGGATGCGCGGCAGCGGCCGCTGTGCCGCGAGGCGGGCGAACGCCTCGGGCATCGCCCGGTTGAGGAACGCCGAGCCCTGGCTGCCGCCCAGCACCAGCACGCTGACGATATCGGCCGGCGGCGGCGGCACGGTGAACATCGACGCGCGCACGGGGTTGCCGGTCCAGCGCGCCGGCAGCGAGGGGAACGCCGCCACCGCGGTCTCGAAGCCGCAGGCGATCGCCGTCGCCCACGGCGCGAGAAAGCGGTTGGCCACGCCGGGGAGCGCGTTCTGCTCCTGGATCACCAGCGGCACCCCGAGAGCGGACGCCGCCATCGCCCCCGGAACCGCCGCATAGCCGCCGACCGCCATCACGGCGTCGGCACTACGGTGCAGGAGGAAGCGCGCAGCGGAGAATATCGCCGGCGGCATGCGCAGCAGCGAGCCGATCTGGTCGGTGACCCGCCGGCCGCTGGCCCCGGTCACCGGCAGGGCGAGCAGCGGGATTCCCTCGCGGGGGACGCGCTCGGCCTCGATGCCGCGGCGCGCGCCGAGCCAGGAGACGCTCGCGCCGGCGCGGCGCAGCTCCTCGGCCACCGCCAGCCCCGGGAAGAGGTGGCCGCCAGTGCCGCCGCCCGCGATCACCACCTCGGTCACGCTCTCTCCTTGGCGACGTTCAGCAGCACGCCGATCATCACCAGCGTCACGGCGACGTCGGAGCCGCCGGCGGAGATCAGCGGCAGCGGCAGCCCCTTTGCGGGAATCAGCTTCAAGCACACCGAGACGTTGATCAGCGCCTGCGCGCCGAGCCCGGTCGCGATGCCGGCGGCGAGCAGCGCATTGGCGCGCCCGTCCGCCCCCCAGGCAGCCTGCAGGCCGCGGTAGACGATGACGCCGAGCAGCGCCAGCACGCCGACGGCGCCGAGCAGCCCCAACTCCTCGCCGACGATCGCGAAAACGAAGTCGGAGTGCGGCTGCGGCAGAAAGAACAGCTTCTGCACGCTCTTGCCGGGCCCGCGGCCGAGCGGGCCGCCGGCGCCGAGAGCGATCAGCGACTGCTGCACCTGGTAGCTGGTGCTGCCGAAGAAGCCGCTGATCCGCGCCATCCGGTACGGCTTGAGCAGCACCGCGGCAACGAACACGGTGGCGGCGATCGCTCCGGTGACGATCACGGCGCGCCACGGCAGCCCGGCGAGGAACAGCACGCTGGCTGCGGCGGCGAGCAACAGCACTGCCGAGCCGAGGTCGGGCTCGAGGAGCACCAGCACCACGGTCAGCGCGGTGAGCCCGAGACCGATGCGGAACGCCCGGTCGCGCTCCCTCTTGTTCTCCCGCGGCTTCGCCAGCAGCGCGGCGAGCGCGAGCGGCAGCGTGATCTTGGCGAGCGTCGACGGCTGGATCGACACACCGGGGAGCTGCAGCCAGCGGTGCGTGCCTGCGACGGTAGGCTGGAAGAACGCGAGCAGGAGCGCGACCCAGTTGGCGATCAGCAGCGGAAACGCGACGCGCCAGCGGGTGATCTGCTCGAGCGGGACGAACGCCGCCGCGAGCATGCCGGCAAAGCCGAGCAGCACCGCGACGAACTGGCGCACGGCAAACTCGCTCTCGGGCAGGTGGTAGTACTCGCGGGCGAGCGGCCCCGACGCCGAGGCGACGATCACCACGCCGAGCGCGGCGGTGATCATCGTGCTCCCGAGCAGGTAGCGGTCGAGCTCGCGGCGGCGCGGCATTATTTGCCCTCGGGGGGCCGGCCGCCCCCCCGCCATCGTTCGCTGGGGGCTCCGCGCCGCTCCGTCCACCCACCCGGCGCTCCAGCCCCCAGACCCCATGCTCCGGGCGGCAAAGCCGCCCTTCGCTCGCCGCCGCGGCCTCGCCCCCCGCACGCATGCGTGCGGCCCCATCGCGCCGCCGGCAAAGCCGGACGGCGCTCGGCCTTCACCCCCGCCACCCCCGCGAGGGCGTCACGCACGCTCAAGGTGTCTTTCCCTCTGAGCACCCTAAGCCTCCCCCGTCACGAGCCGGGCGAGGCGAGCGAACTCCTCGCCGCGGTGGTGGTAGTCGCGGAACTGGTCGAACGAGGCGCAGGCGGGCGACAGCAGCACCACCTCGCCAGGCCGCGCGCGAGCAAAGGCGCGGCGCATCGCCTCCTCGAGCGTCCCGCACGCGTCCAGGGGTGCCGCCCCGACCAACGCCGCGCCGATCTCGTCCGAGGCCGCGCCGATCAGGTAGGCGCACGCGACCCGTCCGGCGATCGCGGGGCGCAGCTCGCGAAAGTCCTGTCCCTTGCCGAGGCCGCCGAGGATGAGGTGAATGCTTCCTGGCGCGTAGCCGGCCAGGCCCGCCGCGGTGGCGCCGATGTTGGTGCCCTTGGAGTCGTCGATGAAGCGGACGCCGCGTCCCTCGGAGACGACGCGGTGCCGGTGCGGCAGGCCGCGGAAGGCGCGCAGGGCCGCCGCGATTGCCGCATGCGGCGCGCCCATGCGCGCGGCCCCGAGTGCCGCGGCGAGCGCATTCGCGACGTTGTGGTCGCCGAGCAACGGCAGCTCGGCGCGGGGCAGCAGCGGCGTGCCGTCGAGGACGAGGGTGCCGCCGGCGAGGTGGGCCTCCGCCGAGCGGTCGTGGAGTGAGAAGCGCACGATCCGCGACCGCACGACAAGGCCGGCCAAGGCGGGATCATCGGCGTTGAGGATCGCGGTGTCGTCGGGCGTCTGCCCCGCGAAGAGGCGCGCCTTGAGCGCCAGGTAGGCGCCCATCGTGGGATGGCGGTCGAGATGGTCAGCCGACAGGTTGAGCAACAGCGCCGCCCGCGGGCGCAGCCGCACGCACCCCTCGAGCTGAAACGACGACAGCTCGAGCACCACCGCGTCCCAGCCGCTCTGGAGCACGAGAGTGCTGGCGGCGACGCCGATGTTGCCGCCGACGCCGGTACGCAGGCCGGCGGCGTTGAGCATCGCGCCGAGCAACGCTGTCGTGGTGGTCTTGCCGTTGGAGCCGGTGACGCCGGCGATCGGGACGCCGGCCAGGGCGCGCCCGGCCAGCTCGATTTCGGCGATCACCTCGATGCCGCGCGAGCGCGCCGCGGCCAGCAGCGGCAGCTCCCACGGCACGCCTGGGGACACCACCACCAGCGAGGCGCCGTCGAGCAGCGCAGGCGGGTGGGAGCCAAGCAGGACCTCGACGTCGGCCGGAAGCTCCGCGATCCGCCCGGCGAGCTTCTCCGCCGCTGCGGCGTCGTTGACGGTTACCCGGTACCCCTGACGGACGAGCAGAGCGGCCGCCCCGACCCCGGAGAGCCCGAGGCCGAGCACCAGCGCGCGAGGGGGGGAGGTCTCACTCATCGCAGCTTCAACGTCGCCAGCCCGATCAGGGCGAACACGCTGGCGAGGATCCAGAAGCGCACCACCACCTGGGTCTCGGCCCAGCCGGAAAGCTCGAAGTGGTGGTGCAGCGGAGCCATGCGGAAGATCCGCCGGCCGCGCGTCTTGAAGCTTGCGACCTGGAGGATCACCGAGAGCGCCTCGGCGACGAACAGCCCGCCCACCACCACCAGCAGCAGCTCCTGCTTGGCGATTGCCGCGGTGCAGCCGATCGCGGCGCCGAGCGCCAGCGAGCCGACGTCGCCCATGAACACCTGCGCCGGATGACAGTTGAACCACAGGAACGCCAGCGACGCGCCCACCATCGAGGCGCAGAAGACCGTCACCTCGCCGGCGCCGGCGACCTGCGTGATCTGCAGGTACTGGGCGATCTTGGCGTGGCCGGCGAGGTAGGTGAGAATCGTGTACGTGCCCGAGGCGATCAGCACCGAGCCGATGGCGAGCCCGTCGAGCCCGTCGGTGAGGTTGACGCCGTTCGAGAACCCGACGATGACCATGGCGATGAACGGGATGTAGAGCCAGCCCAGCTCGACCTGCACGTTCTTGAAGAACGGCACGGTGAGCGTGCCGGCGTGCGGGGAGTGGCCGGCGACGAGGCGGATCGCGGCCGCAGCGAGCAGGCCGAAGACGAGCTGGAGCGAGAACTTCTGCCAGGCGCGCAGGCCGAGGTTCTTGCCACGCACTACCTTGAGGTAGTCGTCGAGGAAGCCGATGCCGCCGAACAGCACGGTGGTGATCGTGATGACCCACACCCAGGGCTCGGTGAGGTCGCCCCAGGCGAGCACGGACACGACGATGGCGACAAGGATGAGCAGGCCGCCCATCGTCGGGGTGCCGGCCTTGACCTTGTGGGACGCTGGTCCCTCCTCGCGGATCGACTGGCGGATCTGGCGGTTGCGCAGGGCGCGGATGAGCGGCCCTCCGACGATGAGACCGACCGCAAGCGCTGTGAGAATCCCCAGTGCCGCCCGGAACGTGATGTAGCGGAAGACATTGAGCGGGCTGTACAGCTCGTGAAGCCGGTACAGGAGCCAGTACAGCATCACGCCCTCCCCGCGAGCAACGCGTCGACGACGCGGTCGAGGCCGATCCCCCGCGAGCCCTTGACGAGGACCACGTCGCCCGATCGCAACATGCTCGCCAGGAGACGAACGGCGACATCGGCGTCGGCGACGTGCCGCGCCGCGGCACCGGCCGCGTTCGCAAGGACTTCCGCCGGTCCGCCGCCGACAGCGACTACGACGTCGCACACGGCGCCGGCGCGCTCGCCGATCTGGCTGTGGTAGCCGTCAGCGCGCCCGCCGAGCTCGAGCATCTCGCCGAGCACCGCCACCTTCCGCCCCTTCGTCTCGGCGAGGAGGTCGAGCAGGCGCAGCACCGCCTGCGGTGAGGCGTTGTAGGAGTCGTCGACGAGGGTCACGCCGCCGGCGAGAGTGTGCACCTGGCCGCGCCGGCGCGGGGCGGCGAGCGCCGCCGCGCACGGCGCGACGCGCTCCGGCGACACGCCGAGCGCGAGCGCGCAGCACGCCGCGGCGAGCAGGTTTTCGGCCTGGTGCCGGCCGGCTAGCGACCAGTCGACGGGGATCTCGACGCCGGCGCCGCGCAGGGTGAACGACGACCCGAGCAGACCGCGGCCGGCGTAACCCTCGATCCACAGGTCGCTACGCTGGGGCAGCCCGCAGCCGAGCACGCGGCCGGGGAAGCGCCGGGCGAGCGCCGCCACTCGGGGGTCGGCCAGGTTGAGCACCAGCACGCCGTCGCGGGACAGGTGGGGGATCAGCTCCGCCTTCGCTTCGGCGATCCCGTCGATGTCCTTGAAGAACTCGAGGTGGACGGGTGCGATCACCGTGTAGACCAGGGCGTCGGGCCGCGCCATCGCGCCGAGGCGGTCGAGCTCGCCGGCGTGGTTCATGCCGAGCTCGGCCACCATCCAGGCGATCCCGTCCGGTTGGTTGCACACCTCGGCGGGAAATCCCGCCTGCGAGTTGCGGCTGCCCTGAGTCGAGCCGACCGCGAACGTTGTCGCGAGAACGGCAGCGAGAAACTCCTTCGTGGTGGTCTTGCCCACCGAGCCGGTGACGCCGGCGAGGCGGTACGAGCCGGCGGCGCGCTCGGCGGCGGCGATGCGCTGCAACGCCGCCAGCGTGTCGGCGACCACGATCTGCGGTATCGGGAACGCGACCGGTCGTGTCACCAGCGCGGCGGCCGCGCCGCTGCCGGCCGCATCGGGGACGAACTCGTGGCCGTCCACACGCTCGCCGGGCAGCGCCACGAAGAGGTTGCCCGGGCGCACGGAGCGGGAGTCGATGGCAACGCCGTTGACGGTGACGTCGCCGTCCCCGACGACGCGTCCCACGGTACGAGCCGCCAGGTCGGCGAGCGTGCGGCGCACTAGCCTCGCCTCCGGCGGGCGAGCTCGCGCACCACCTCGCGGTCGTCGAACGGGATCGTCCGGTCGGCGAAGATCTGCTCGGTCTCGTGGCCCTTGCCGGCGATGACCACGACCGAGTGGTCGTCGGTGACGGCGAGCGCGGCGGCGATCGCCTCGCGGCGGTCGGGGATGGTGAGGGCGCGGGTGTTGCCGCTGGTGCGCACCCCTTCCATCACCGCGGCGACGATCGCCAGCGGGTCCTCGGTGCGCGGGTTGTCCGAGGTGACGATCGGCACGTCGGCGAGGCGACCGACGACCTCGCCCATCGGCGCGCGCTTGCCGGGGTCGCGGTCGCCGCCGCAGCCGAAGACGACCACCAGGCGGCGGTCGGACACCTCGCGCAGCGCGGTGAGCACCTGCTCGAGCGCGTCCGGCGTGTGGGCGTAGTCGACGAACACCGCGAGACCGGCGCCGACCGCGACCGGCTCCAGGCGCCCGGGCACCGGGGCGGCGGTGCGCAGCCCCTCGGCCACGGCGGCGAGCGGCAGGGAAAGTGCGACCGCGGCGCCGGCCGCGGCCAGGGCGTTGCGCAGGTTGTGGCGGCCGACCAGAGGCAGCGCAACCGGGATCTCCCCGGCAGGCGTGACGAGCGTGAACGCCGTGCCCTCGACCGAAAAGCGCGGCTCACGCGCCGTGACGGTGCAGCGCTCGCCGAGCCCGAAAGCGAGATCTCCCGGGAGCGGCTCGGCGAGCAGCCGAGCGATCGTCGGGTCGTCGGCGCCGATCACCCGGCGGCCGGGCGGGTCGTAGCGCAGATGGTTTGCGAGGCGGCGTTTGGCGAGGAAGTACTCCTCGAGCGAGCCGTGAAAGTCGAGATGGTCGCGGGTCAGGTTGGTCCACACCGCGACGTCGAAAGACAACCCGGCGACGCGGTCGAGCATGAGCGCGTGGGAGGAAACTTCCATCACCGCGAGGGTGCCGCCGCCGCCGGCCAGCTCGGCGAGCAGCGGCGCGAGGTCCGGCGCCTCGGGCGTGGTGCGGGCGGCACGCTCGCTGCGGCCCGGCAGGGTGTAGGCGAGCGTGCCGAACATGCCGACGCGCTCGCCCGCCGCGGTGGCGATGCGGGCGACGAGATCGACCACGGTGGTCTTGCCGTTGGTGCCGGTGACGCCCACCAGGCGCAGGCTGCGCTCGGGGTGGCCGGCCAGCGCCCACGCGGCCAGCGCCGTCGCCCGTCGTGGCGCTGCCGCCTGCAGCCAGAGCAGATCCGGGCCGGGGTTGCGGTCGGAGAGCACCGCCACCGCTCCGCGCTCGCGCGCCTCGGCGAGAAACTCCAGGCCGTGCCGCCGCTGGCCAGGGAGGGCAGCGAAGACGAAGCCGGGGCGGACCGCCGAGGAGCGGTGCGTCAGCCCGATGACGGCGATCGAGCCGTCACCGTGGACCGTGGCGCCGCACGCGGTCGCGAGCTGCACCGCGGTCACGCCGTACCCCCCGAGGTCGGCGGGATGCCGAGGAGCGCGACGAGGCGCGCGGCGATCCGGCCGAACGTCGGTGCGGCCACGTCGGAGGCCCAGAACGACGTGTGCGGCTCATCGACGCATACCACGATCACCAGCCTGGGGTTGGGCACCGGTAGGAAGCCGACGAACCACGGAGCGTGCGCCCCCGTGCGATACGAGCCGTCGATCGGCTTCTGCGCGGTTCCGGTCTTGCCCGCGATGCGATAGCCGGGCACGTGCGCCGCCACTCCCGTTCCTTCCTCGACGACGCCGGTGAGTAGCTCGGCCATGCCGCGCGCGATCTCGGACGGGAGCACCCGCACGGGCGCCTGCGGCCGGTAGGGAGTCAGCACCCTGCCGCCCTGATCGCGGGTCTCGCGCACGATCGTCGGCCGCACCAGCATCCCGCCGTTCGCGAACACCGCGTAACCCTGGGCAAGCTGCAGCGGGCTGACCGCGATCTCCTGGCCGATCGCAAGTCCAGCGCGCGACAACGCAGACCAGCTCCTCGGGCCGTGGTACACGCCGCGGGTCTCGCCCGGCAGCTCGACGCCGGTGGAGCGATTGAAACCGAAACGGGTAATGAACTCGTCGAGCTGCTCCGGCGCGAGCCGCTGTGCGATGCGGATGGCGCCGGCGTTGGAGGAGTAGGTGAGGAGGTCGCGAACGGAGAGCGGGCCGTACTTCGCATGGTCGCGAATGAAAAACCCCGCCACCTGCACGCCGCCGCCGGAGCAGTCGATCATCTGATTCGGTGAGATCAGACCGTGCTCGATCGCCGCCGCGACGATGAACGACTTGAACGTCGACCCCGGTTCGAGGGCGACCTCCACGGCCTGGTTCCGCCGCTGTCTGCCGGGTGTGTCGCCGAGTCGCCCCGGCGCGAACGAAGGCACCGATGCGAGGGCGAGCACCTCGCCGGTGAGCGGGTCGAGGACCACGGCGCTCGCGCCCTTGCCGCCGATGCGGTCGAGAGTAATCGCCAGCTCCTGCTCGACGGCGGCCTGAACACGAGAGTCGATGGTGAGCACCAGCGAAATCCCCGCCCGTCCCTGTTTCTCCAGGCGGAGGTCGAGCGGGGTGGGGAGGCTCTTGCCGTCGCGCAGCAGCCGGAACACCGAGGGGGTGCCACGCAGGGTGCGGTCGTAGAAACTCTCGATGCCGGCCTGGCCGACACCTTCGCCGTCCACGAAGCCGATGACCGGACCGGCGAGGGCGCCGTGCGGGTAAACGCGGCGCTCCATACGCAGCGTGCCGATGCCGCGTTGGCGGAGCTGCGCGACCGCGGTGACCACCTCGGGGTCGAGGTCCCTGGCGAGATAGAAGAAGCCATCACGCTCGCCGAAGCGGGCGAGGATGGTCGGGGCCGGCAGGCCTACAAGGGGAGACAGCCGGCGCGCGACGTCGGCCCATTGCTCGTGCGGCACCTGGCGCGGGTTGGCGTAAACGACGACGCGCTCGACCGACGACGCGAGGACGCGACCGTCGCGGCTGACGATGTCGCCGCGCGGCTCCTCGACCTCGATCGTCTTCTCCTGCTGGCGCGCAGCCTCTGCCTGCCAGTGCTCGTGCTGCAGCACCTGCACCTGAACCAGCCGGCCGAGGACGACGGCGAGCCAGCCGGCGAGGGCGATGACGAGCAGGCGGAAGCGGTCGCGCGGCAACACTATTCGCCTCGGGGGGTCCGGTCGCCCCCCGCCCCCACGCCCGCGCCCTCGCCCCCCCGAACCCCCCGCGCTCGCGCCGGCGGAGCCGGAC
>Ga0315286_10003971_pt1 | contig 14107 bp, 10 predicted proteins | sample YL17G10_0_MG_FD_205038 | JGI IMG/M metagenome (GOLD analysis project Ga0315286, IMG submission 205038) | Sediment microbial communities from Yellowstone Lake, YNP, Wyoming, USA - YL17G10_0 | ecosystem: Environmental > Aquatic > Freshwater > Lake > Sediment | place: USA: Wyoming | collected... | reverse complement strand
GCGGTGTGCCCCGGGCGTTGGAGCAGCGGGGTGCGCCGCCCGTTTTCGGGGGGAAGATGGGCATGCCTGCGGACAAACCAGGGGACCGAGCCGCCGAGCGAACGCCGAGCGAGCCGGATGCTCCCGTCACCTCGCAGTCCATCGACGGGCTTCGCGCCCGGCTGACGAGCGCCCGCGCACAGCGCGGGGCCTGCCCCCCCTTCGCCGAGCTGCAGAAGGACCTGCTTCCCTCCCGCGCGGCGCGCCCCGGCCGGGAGGAGCGCCTGTCCCATCTCGAGCGCTGCTCCGTGTGCTCCCACCGGACCCGTTCCTGGCAGACTTCCTGGGAAGGCCGGGCCGCTTACCTCGCCGCCGCTGCCCGCGCCGGCGGCGGACACCTCGCCGGCGGCACGGGCAGCGCGCTGTCCGAGGTCGCCAAGCGGGTGCCGCGCCGGCGGCCGAAGAAGTCCAAGCTGCCGCCGCTGCCGCCCGAACTGCAGCTCGTGGAGCCTTCGGTGCCGGCCCCCCGCGCCGCCGAACCTCCGCCACCCGCCCCCCGCGCCGCCCAGCCTCCGCCACCCGCCCCCCGCGCCGCCCAGCGGCCCGCGCCGCGGCCCCCGGCCCGGCCCGCGACCGCGCGCCCCCAGGCCTCCACCGAATACTGGGCCGACCCGGCCACGGCCGCCGAGCCGCAGCCGGCGCGCAGCTCACCGCGCCTGCCGCGCTTCGCCAAGCAATCGAAGCCCGCCGCTTTGCCCCCCCTGCTCGTCTTCGAAGCCCCGCCCCCGGGTGTGGTGCCGGCCGCCTTGCTGGACACGATCACCGCCCGCGGCGGCGCAGTGGTGGCGGTGGACTCGGTGGAGGAGATCTTCCGCGACCCCGACTTCCGGTCGGTGCGCGGCATCGTGCTCGCCCGCGCCCGGCCGCTGGCCGAGTGGCCGACGGTGCTGGCGTCCATGCGCCTGCGCGCTCCCGGCCGCGCCCTGCTGGCCATCGTGTCGGCGCCGCGCTTCGGGCCGGCGGCGGTCAGCTGGGCGCACGACCCGGCGATCCTCATCCCGCCGGTCAGCGAGAAGCACTGGAATCCGGCGCTGCACCGGGCCGGCTGGCTGTCGCCCGCGTAGGCGCCGGCTACCCTTTGCGGTTCGGCGCGCGGCGCCTGGGCGCTGCCGCCCGATCTCCCCGCAGCCGGCGCAGGATGCGCATGTTCTCGAGGTCCGGCCCCTGCTGATCGAACCCCGGCGTCTCCAGGATGCCTCCCAGACCCGCCAGGCGCGGCTCTCTCAGGAGAGCGCGGAACCCGGCGCGGCCGATCTCGCCCTCGCCGATGTTCTCGTGGCGGTCGAGACGGCTGCCGAGAGCCGATCGCGAATCGTTGAGATGGAACAGCCACAGGCGCTCGAGCCCCACGACGCGGTCGAAGTCGTCGAGCATGCGCGCCACGCCCCCGCTGTGGCGCAGGTCGGTGCCCGCCGCGAAGAGGTGCGCGCTGTCGAGACAGATGCCGACGCGCGCCTCGCCGTCGAGCAACGCGAGCAGGTCGCGCAGCTCCGCGAAGCTCCCGCCCAGCGTCCCGCCCGCGCTGTTCTCGAGGAGCAGCTTGGCCCGCTCCGTCTCGGCGAGCGCTCCGCGGACGCCGGCGGCGACGCGCGCCAGCGCTGCGCCCGGGTCGGCGCCCTTGGCGCTGCCGATGTGGGTCACCACGCCGAGCCCGCCCACGGCTTCCATGACCCGCAGCGACCGCACCAGCGCGCCGATGCCGTCGGCCCGCAGCCCGGGGTCCGGCGAGGCGAGGTTGACGAGGTAGGGCGCGTGGGCGACGAGCGGGTCGATCCCGGCCGCGGCGCGCCGGTGGGCGAGCTCCCCGAGGTCCTCGGGTGAGTACGCCGCCGCCCGCCACTGCCGCGGATTGCCGACGAAGATCTGCGCGCACTCACAGCCCAGATGGACGGCCCGGTCCACGGCCAGGGGTAGCGACCCGGCGATCGAAACGTGCGCTCCGATCCGCATCGGCTCAATCTAGCCGATGGACCCGCCGCCGCGGAATCCCCACAGCCCGCCGGAGGCACCCCCGCCGCCGCCGGGCCCGGCCCTCCCCGCGCCGCTCACGCGCGGCTCGCCAAGCGACCGCGGGCGCCTTATCCTGGCCGCGTGAGCGCGACGCCATTCTCCAAGCGGCTGGGCGCCGACCTGGCCCTGCTCGGTGTGGCCACGGTGTGGGGCGCGACCTTTCCCCTGGCCAAGGAGATCCTCCACCACCTGGGCCCCTTCCAGTACCTCGGCGCGCGCTTCGCCCTGGCGGCGCTGCTCGTCGGAGCGTTCGCCGTGCGCCAGCTCCGGCACGCCGGGCCCGCCGCATGGCGCAGCGGCCTGGGGGTGGGACTCGCGCTGGCCGCGGGCTACGGCTTCCAGACGCTCGGCTTGCGCACGGCGGCCGCCACCGTCGCGGCGTTCCTCACCGGCCTGAGCGTGGTGCTGGTCCCGGTGCTCGGGCTGGCGTGGGGCCGGCGGCCGACGCCGCTGGAGTGGCTCGGCGTGCTGGCCGGCTTCGCCGGCATGGCCCTGCTCACCTTGCGCGGCGGCTTCCATCTGGGCGCCGGCGAGCTGCTGCTGCTCGGCTGCGCCGTCGCCTTCGCCTTCCACATCGTGCTCCTCGACCGCGCCGCGCGGCGCGCCTCCCCGCTGGCGCTCGGAACCCTGCAGCTGGCGGTCGTCGCGGTCCTTTGCGGTGGCGCCGCGGCCACCGAGACGTCCGCCCAAGCCGTGCCGGGCGGTATCTGGCTCGCCATCGCCGGCATGGCCGTCTTCGCCAGCGCCGTGGCCTTCTCCGTCCAATCCTGGGCGCAGCGCTTCACCACGCCCACCCACGTGGGGCTCATCTTCGCCTTCGAGCCGGTGGCCGCCGCCGTCTTCGCCTGGTGGTGGCTGGCCGAGCGGCTCAGCCCGGCGCAGTGGATCGGCGCGGCTCTCGTGCTGGCCGGCATCGTCCTGGCGGAGGTCCGGCGCCCGACCAACCCGGCCGCCCCGCCCTCCGGTCTCTGATCCCCCCGGCGCGCGCCGCGGCGGATGCGGTATCTTTCAGGACAGCCATGCGACTCCACCCGCGTCCTGCCGCCTTCGCTTTGACCGGCCTGCTCCTCGCGCTGCTTTCCGGCGCCTGCGACGAAGCCGGACCGATCCCCGTGCCGACCCTCTACCTGGTCGGCGGCCAGGTCGCCGACCCGACCACCAGCCCGTTCACCTCCCTGCCCGGGGCCACCGTTCGCGTGGAGACCGCCCCGGAAGTCGGCGCGGTCACCACCGATGCCGACGGCATCTTCCTCCTGCACGGCGTGCCCGCCGGCGTGCACCGGCTGCGCGCCGAGCTGCCCGGGCGCCGGACCTCCCGCACCATCGGCATCCGCGTCGACCGCAACGTCACCGACGCCGGCATCCCGCTGTTCACCGACGGGCAGATCGATTCCATCCTCGTCGCCAACGGCGCGCCGGCCTGGGACCGCGCGCAGGGCCTGCTGGGCCTCTTCGCCCTGCGCAGCAACGGGCTCGCGCTCGGCGCCGCCGCCGTCGCCCTGACGCCGCGCCCCCCGCACGCCGGCGGCACTCTCGTGCAGAGCGGCGATGCGGCCGATCCCATATTGATCGTCAACGCCGTCCCCGGTGATTACCAGCTCTCGGTGAGCAACAGCGGGTTCCTCTGGGACAACCCCTACCCGGTGCTCCTGCAGCCAGGCGTGATCACATTCGGCGTGCCGCGCGCCCGGCCGAACATCGCCGGCTTCGTGTTCAACGCGCGCTCCACCGGGAACGCCGTCGACGGCGCCGGGGCCACCGTCCTCTCCGGCCCCACGCCGGCGTCGGCGACCACCGGCTTCCTCGGGCAGTTCTCTCTGGTGGGACTGGAGCGCGGCCGCTACGTCGTCCGCATGGTGGGCGCCGGCTATCTCCCCGGGCTCACGTGGCCCCAGGAGCTCGAGCAGGACACCACCTTGACCTGCGCTCTGGTCCACCCGGACACGCTGGCGGCGTGGTCGGCCGCCCAGGGTGGACCGGCCGTCGCCCCGGATCGCGGCCACGTCGCTGTCGAGGCGCGCAGCGCCGCCGGCGGCGCCCTCCTGCTCGGCGCCACGCTCGCCGCCTCCCCGCCGCTCGGCGGCACGGCCCTGCCCCAGACTGCGGCCGCGCCCGCGCTGCTGATCAACCTCGTGCCGGGGACCTACACCATCTCGATCAGCGGGCCGGGAATCCCCGGGACGCCGGCCACCCAGAGCGTCACGGTGCGCGGCGGCGAGGTCACCTATTCGCGGTTGGATCTCTAGGCTCCGTCTGCCGTCACGCACCGCGGGCCGGCCCCGAGCGGAGCCGGCCCGCGATCCTGCGCCAAGCCGCTGCTGACGGAGCCTACCGGTACGTGGCTTTCAACCTCCCCCACGTGGTGGGAGCGGTGGGCGTGCTGTACTCCGCCTCGAAGAGACCGTCGCGGCGCGTGCCGGCGAAGACACTCGCGAGATTGTCCACGCTCTCCACGACGCACAGCACGGCCCGCACGTCGTTCTCGCCCGGCACCGCGGGTCCGAACGGATGCCAGCTCGCCCCGTAGTCCACGCTCTCGTACACACCCGCGCCGCGCGTGCCCACGTAGAGCACGCTCGGGTCATCGGTGCGTCGCACGATGTCGTTGATGGTCATCGCCGCCGGCAGCCCGGCCGCCGACGGGACCCAGCTGCGCCCGTGGTCGAGGCTCCGGTGCACGCCGCCCGGACCGGCGGCATAGACACGGCTCGAGTCCGCGGCATCGATGACCAGGCGGTACGCGAGGACGCCGGCGTCGCTCAGAGACCACGCCCCGGCCTCCCAGCGGTAGATGCCGCCGTCGGTGGCGGCCACGAAGAACGTGCCGCCCCGGGCGCGCACCAGGTGGCGGACGCGCAGATCCCCGAGCCCGGCGTTCATCGGCGCCCAAGACGTGAGATCCGCCGGCTGCGGCCCGCCGACATAGACGCCCGCACCGTAGAATCCGCAATACAGCGTGTCGGGGCTCGCCAAGTGAAGGACGATCGCGCGCGCGTCGCGCAGTCCCGGCAGCCCGTCGTTGACCGCGAACCAGTTGGCCCCGCCATCGATCGTCTTGACGACGCCCGCGCTGCCCGCGGCGACGTAGCCGACGTTGGAGTCCTTGGCGGTCACCGAGTGCGCGTTGGTCGGGAGCAGGGTGGCGAACTGGATCCCGCAGTCCGTGGAGACGCCGAGGCCGCCGTTGTCGAGCGCCGTGAAGGAGATCACGCAGGGATACCCGGGGGGCGAGACGATCGAGGTGAACTCCCGATCGGCGTAGGCGCCCCTCGCGACCCACGTCACGGCGGCCGAGGCCGCCCCCAGCCCGAGGCCCGCCCCGGGGATGGCAATCTGCAACGCGGCGGCGCCGAGCGACGCGATTCGCGGCCAGCGCGGTCTGTGGATCCGGAAACGCACGTTCACCCCCCCATTTTCACTGTCTTCATGCGGCCCGGCCGGCGCCGGCTCCTCCCGGGGGGAGCACCCGGCGGCCCGGACCAGGTCCATGATAGTCTGCCCGCCCCGCCGCCGCCAAGCCGCCGGGCCCCACCGGACCCCATTACCTGCCCGGGGCCCACAGTCACCCTTGTGGGCGCCCTCCGGAACCCTTTACAATGATGGCGTCCGTCCCCGATCGGACGGTATCGCTAAACCTGCACGGACGCCCCGGGAAAACCCCCGTTCCTGAACTGGCTCCGTACCCTGTTTCGCCGAGCTGGTTTGCTCACGGGAATCAGGGGACCCAAATCGACGAAGGATCTCGCCGGACCCGCGCGGTCCGGTCAGCGCTGTACCATGTCCCGGAGCGCGGCGTGAGCCGCCCTCCGGCTAGCGGCTTCAACAGGCGCGGAATGGCATCTATGGCTCGCCGCTGGATGGACATCTCTCTGCTGCTCCCGCCGCTGCTGTGGGCGGCCACCGGCGCGTGGGCGGCATCCGCCCCCGCCCCGCGCTCCGCGCCCGGGCAGGCAGCACCGACCGTGACGCCGCCTGCGCCCGGCCGGCTGGCCCTCGCCGCCGCGCAGCCCGAGCCGATCGCCAAGTCCGCCGCCCGCCAATCCGCCTCCGGCGCGTCCGTCGGCGCCGCCGGATCGGATGCCTCCTCCGCGGCCGCGGCATCCCCCGCTCTGCGGATCGGCGACGTCATCCCCCTGCCCGAGGAGGTCGTGCACGCCGCGGGGGTGCACTTCGGCGACGACGGCGGCGTCCGCTTCACGCTGCCGGCGCGCGAGGCGGTGCGCCTGCCGGGCGGCTTCGCCGACCCGACGCGCTATCTGCAGAACATGCCCGGCGTCGGCAACGACTCCGACTTCGACGGGCTGCTGTTCGTGCGCGGCGGCGAGGCGGATCAGACCCGCATCTACGTGGACCAGGTCTCGGTGAGCGACCCCTACCACTTCGGCGGGGTCGTCAGCTTCCTCAACACCGACGTCATCGACCAGTTGGAGTTCGTGCCCGGCGGCTACGCCGCCGACTACGGCGACGCTCTCGGGGGCGTGGTGCGCGTGCGCCGACGCATCGGCAACCTGCAGGCGTTCCACACCAGCGGTTCCTTGTCCACGACGACGCTGAACGGCACGCTCGAGGGACCCATCGGCAGCGGCGGCACCGGCTCGTGGCTGGTGGCCGGCCGCCGGTCCTATCTCGACAAGCTGCTCGGCTCGCGCTCCGTGGGACGGGCCGTGCTGCCCAGCTACTTCGACGTGGACGGGCGACTCTACCAGCGCTTCGGCGCCCACGACCTGCGGCTCGGCGTCATGCGCTCGGGCGACGGTCTCTCGGCCCGCATGTCCGACCAGTTCACTTTCGCCCCGGCCGACTCCGGCGGCCTCACCTGGGATCGCGTCCTGACGCTGGCGAGCCTCAACTGGGAGCACGCCTCCGGGCCCTGGCGCTTCGCCCAGACCGCCGCCTACAGCTGGCGCGACCAGGAAGCCGTCCTGCACGGCACCGTCCCCCAGGCGGCCTCCGGGGACTTCCGCACCTTCGACTGGCGCGGCGACGCCAGCCGCCCGCTGGCGGGCGTGACGTGGGCCGCGGGCGCGCAGCTGGTGCACACCCATCTCGACTACCACATCGACTTCAACCGCCTCTCGCTCGAGCAGCCCGACCGCCGCTCCGCCCCGCGCTCGCCGCTCGACACGGTGCGCACGGTCTCCGACTTCGAGGGGCGCAACCTCTACCTGGCCGGCTACGGCCAGGCCACCCTCCACCTCGCCGACTCGGCCGTCACCGCCACGGTCGGCGTGCGCGTCGAGCGCGCCACGCGCACCGGGCAGACCGAACCCACGCCGCGCCTGCACCTGAGATGGGGCACCCCGTGGCGCTTCGTGCTGAGCGCGGCGGCCGGCTCGTACCGCCAGTTCCCCAGCGACCGCATCGAGGCCGACCCGCAGATCGGCAGCGCCGAGCTGCGCGCCGAGCGCGCCCGCCACCTGACCCTCGGCGTCGCCCTGCCCCTGGCCGGCGGCGGCCGCCTGTCGGTCGAGGGCTACCACAAGCGGCTCAACGACCTCATCGCCTACGCTCCGGACGCGGCCGAAGGCGAGCCCCGCTTCGCCTCCACCGGCAGCGGCACCGCGCGCGGCGTCGAGTTCCTCGCCCACCTGCCGGGCCCGCGCTGGAGCGCCTGGGCCGCCTACACGCTGGGCGAGGTGCGCTACCGCGACCGGGCAGATCTGCCCGAGTACGCCCCGTCGCAGGATCTGCGTCACCTCTTCTCGTTCGTCGGCCGCTACCAGCCGTCCGCGCGCTGGACGCTCGGGGTCAAGTGGCGCGCGCACAGTGGACGCCCCTACACGCCCATCGTGGGCCGCGAGAACGTCTCCGAGTTCGTGGAGGGCGTGGAATGGATTCCGGTTCAGGGTTCGTACAATAGTGCCCGTTTCCCCTGGTACCACCGTCTCGACGTTCGCGCCGAGCGCGAATTCCGCCTCGCCGGCCTCCGTGCGAGCGCGTTCCTGGAGGTGATCAATCTCTACGGACGCAACAACCTGTACGACTACCGGTACGTCGACGGCTTCGGCCGCGCCGTGCCGGTCAACATGCTCCCGATGCTGCCGACCTTCGGATTGACGGTGTCGCTGTGAGGTCGGTTTCCCGTCTTCATCGAGGCCGCCGCGGGTCGACCCGCGGCCGGCCGGCTGTGGCCGAGCGTCAACACAGGGGACGGCAACCTGCAGGGCCGTTCCCGGCTATCCACCCTAGGAGGTATGCCATGCGCGCAGCGCGCATCTTTGCGGTTCTCGTGCTTCTCGTGGCCGGTCTGACGTCGGCCGCCCTGGCCAACGGTCGCATCACCATGCCGGGTACCTATCCGGCAAAGGTGGGCGTCGTGCCGGGGGCTCTGCCGGACGGCGGGCTCGGCCTGCCGATCGAGCTTCAAAACGTCGGACCGGATCTCTACAACGGCTACGTCACCATCTCCCAGAACATGGACGGCACGTACTACGTCCAGTACAAGGGCGAGCGGATGGACGGGGCCAAGCTCATCGCCAGCGCCACCTTCTCGATGGACTGGACCGGGCTGGCGCTCGGCAACCTGGTCGTCGGCTCGTCGCTGGAGTCGGACTGCATCGTCAGCATCGACGCCATGCACCTGATGAGCGCCAACATCAACGGCGTCGGCACGATCGACGGCATGAACCAGCGTCTGATCGCCAAGGCCGGCCCCGGCGGCACGATCACGAAGTACAACATCCTCAAGGCCCCCGGCCCGCTGCGCTAGCCGCGGGCTCGGCCGTCACACGAAGGCGCCGGTCGCAGCCGACCGGCGCCTTTCGCTTGCCCCTTCCCGGCCGGGCGGTGCGGCCTGCGCCGCACCCCGGCGTTCCCCAACCTTGCGCCAGCTCCGCCCCGCCCCGTGCTACCATCCCGCCCGTGCGCGCGCGCCCGGCTGCTCTCGCCTTGGCCCTGATCGCCAGCGCCACCGCCCTCGCCGGCTGCGGCCGCGGCGCCTCCGCGCCCCCCGGCCGAGGTGCCCCCCGCTATTTCGGCAGCCTCCACCCGCCGGCGGGGCAGGTCTTCCGCTTCAACAACGGCGCCGAGCCCGAGCACCTCGACCCCGCGCTCGCCTCCGGTCAGCCGGACGGCCGCATCACGCGCGCCCTGTTCGAGGGTCTCGTGGTCAGCGACCCGCGCACGCTGGAGCCCGCGCCCGGCCACGCCTACCGCTGGGAGATCTCGACCGACGGGCGCGACTACACCTTCCACCTCAGGCCGGGGCTCGTCTGGAGCGACCGGGCACCGCTCACCGCGCGCGACTTCGAGTGGTCCTGGAAGCGCGTGCTCGACCCGGCCACCGGCAGCCGCTACGCGGGCCTGCTGTTTCCCGTCGCCAACGCCGAGGCCTACAACTCCGGGCGCCTCGCCGACGCGGACGCAGTCGGAATCCGCGCCTCCGACGACAGCACCCTGGTCGTGCGCCTGGCCGACCCGACGCCGCACTTCCTCCACCTGGCCGCTCTCTACACCTGCCTGCCGGTGCCGCGGCACGCCGTGGAGCGCTACGGCGACCGCTGGACCCAGCCGGAGAACATCGTCGGCAACGGGCCTTTCCTCCTGCGCCGTTGGGAGGCGCGCGCGCGCTTGGTTCTGGAGCGCAATCCCACGTACTGGGACGCGGCCGCCGTGCGGCTCGAGCGCGTCGTGGCCTACTCGGTGGACGACGCCGCCACTTCCACCAACCTGTACAAGGCCGGGATGCTCGACTGGAGCCCCAGCGGCTACATCCCCTCGCAGTACCTGCCGTACATGCGCGGCTACGCCGACTTCCGCTCGGCGCCGCAGCAGACCGTCTACTTCTACTCGATCAACGTCACGCGGGCGCCCCTCGACGACGTCTGGGTGCGCCGCGCCCTCACCTATGCGCTCGACCGCGAGACGCTGGCCCGCCGGGTGCTGCGCGGCACGCGCCCGGCGTGGGGCCGCTTCGCGCCGGGCGGCTATCCCGGCTACGAGCCGCCGCCGGAGATCGCCTACGACCCCGCCAGGGCCCGCGAGTGCCTCTCCCGCGCCGGGTACCCGGGCGGCCAGGGCTTCCCCAAGATCGAGATCCTCATCAACACGAGCGACGACCGCCGCCGCGTGGCCGAAGCCGTGCAGGCCATGTGGAAGCAGACCCTCGGCATCCCCGTGGGTGTGACGAATCTGGAGTGGGCGACCTACCTCGACGCCACCGCCAAGCTCAAGTACCAGGTGGCGGTGCGCAACTGGATCGGCGACTACCCCGACCCCTCCACCTTCCTGAACTGCTACCGCTCCGGCGACGGCAACAACCGCACCGGCTGGTCGAGTGGCCCGTACGACCGGCTGCTGGCCGCGGCGCAGGGCGAGGGCGACCCCGCCGCGCGCCTGCGGCTCCTGTCGCGGGCCGAAGCCATCCTGCTCGACGAGGCGCCGGTCATCCCCGTCTATCAGTTCGTCACCCACGAGCTGGTCAAGCCCTACGTCCGCGGGCTGTACGCCACGCCGCTCGACTACCACCCCCTGAAGTCGGTGTGGATCGACCACGGCGGGGCGACGGGGGCGAACGCGGCCGCGCGAGGCGCCCCGTGATCTCCTACGCCGTCCGCCGCGCCCTGCTCATGATCCCCACGCTGTGGGTGATCGCCACGCTCACCTTCTGCCTCGTGCGCCTGGCGCCCGGCGGCCCCTTCCAGTCGGAGCGCGACATCCCGCCGGCGGCGCGCGCCGCTCTGACCGCCAAGTACGGCCTCGACCGGCCGCTGCCCGAGCAGTACGCGACCTTCCTGCGCCGCGCCGCCGTCCTCGACCTGGGCCCCTCCTACAGCAATCCGACGCGCGAGGTGCGCGACCTCATCCTGGGCTCGGCCGGCGTGTCGTTCGAGCTCGGCGGCTGGGCGCTGCTCGTCGCGCTGCTGGTCGGCCTCCCGCTGGGCGCGCTCGCCGCCTACCGCCAGAACACCTTCACCGACCACGCCGCCATGGCGGCCGCACTGCTCGGCGTGTCGATCCCCAACTTCGTGCTCGGCCCCCTGCTCGTGCTGCTCTTCTCGCTGACGCTCCTCTGGCTCCCGCCCGCCCTGTGGACGAGCCCCGCCAGCCGCGTGCTTCCCGTGCTGACGCTGGCGGCCGTCTACGTCGCCTACGTGGCGCGCCTGACGCGCGGCGGCATGCTCGAGACACTGCGCCAGGACTACGTGCGCACGGCCCGCGCCAAGGGCCTCGGCGAGGGCCGCGTGGTCATGCGCCACGCCTTCCGCCTGGGAGTGCTGCCGGTGGTCTCGTTCCTCGGCCCGGCCGCGGCGCGCGTGGTGACCGGCTCGCTGGTGGTCGAGCAGGTCTTCGCCATCCCCGGGCTCGGGCGGCACCTGGTGAACGGGGCGTTCAACCGCGACTACACGCTGGTGCTGGGCGTCGTGCTGTTCTACGCGGTGATCCTGCTGGTCCTCAACCTGCTGGTCGATCTGGCGTACGCCTGGCTCGACCCGCGCGTGGAGCTGGCGTGAGGCCGGCCAGCCTGTGGGCCGACGCCTGGCGGCGCCTGCGCCGCAACCGCGTGGCGGTGGCCTGCGGCGCCTTCCTGGCGCTGCTCGCCCTGCTGTGCGCCGCCGCCGGCTGGCTGCCCGGGCTGCCCGACCCCAACGCCCCCGACTTCGCCCTCGGCGCCGCCGCCCCCTCGTGGCGCCACTGGTTCGGCACCGACCCGCTGGGGCGCGACCTGCTGGCCCGCATCCTCTTCGGCGGGCGCATCTCGCTCCTGGTGGCGCTCGTCGCCACCCTCGTGAGCCTGGTGATCGGGGTCTCGTACGGGGCGCTGGCGGGCTACGCCGGCGGCAAGCTCGACGAGGCGATGATGCGCTTCGTGGACGTGCTCTACTCGCTGCCCTACCTCTTCCTCGTCATCCTGCTGCTGGTCTTCTTCTCGAAGAGCCTGATCATGCTCTTCGTCGCCCTGGGCCTGGTCCAGTGGCTCACCATGTCGCGCATCGTGCGCGGCCAGGTGCTCTCGCTGAAGCAGCAGACCTTCGTCGAGGCGGCCCGCGCCCTCGGGGCCCGCGACCGGCGGATCGTCTTCGCCCACCTGGTGCCCAACACCCTCGGCCCGGTAATCGTCTACGCCACGCTCACCATCCCGGCGGTGATGCTGCAGGAGGCCTTCCTGTCGTTCCTCGGCCTGGGCGTGCAGCCGCCGGACGCCTCGTGGGGGGTGCTGGTGGACGAGGGGCGCAAGCTGATGACCATCTTCCCGTGGCTGGTGGTCTTCCCCGGGCTGGCGCTGGCGGCCACGCTCTTCGCCCTCAACTTCCTCGGCGACGGCCTGCGCGACGCCCTCGACCCGCAGTCGCGGGGCGAGGCGCGCTGACGAGGCCCCGCGCTCAGGCGCTCAGGCGCCGACGCGGGCCGGGGCCACCGGGCCGTTGCCCGCCTGCCCCACTCCCTCGGCGACCCGCAGCTTCTCGGCCCGGGTCAGGAAGTAGACGGCCACGAAGATGAAGCCCAGGCCGACCCAGTCGTGCGCGCTGGGCAGGGAGCCGCCGAGGAAGATGGCGGTCAGCACGGTGGCGGTGGTGCCGGCGATCAGCGAGGTGAGGCGGTTCACCAGCCCGGTGAAAGTGGCGGTGCGACCCTGGAACATGAAGATGAAGACCGAGAAGAAGGCCACCGCCCCGTAGGGGATGCCGCTGAGCACGGCCGCCGGGTGCAGGTGCTGCGCGGCGGCGCGGAACTCGAGCACGCGCGCGTCGGTCCACCCGAGACTCACCGGCGCGAGGAAGAAGAAGACGCCGGCGGCGAGCATGGCCAGGCTGGCGAAGATCTGCTCGAAGGCGAAGAAGCCCTGGTTGTCCTGCGGCACGCCCTTGGCCCGGGTGTTCTTGTAGAAGTTCATGATGTAGATGCGCACCGCGTAGGCGACGACGTAGAGCCCCATGATGGTCATCGCCGCGCCCGAGTTGAAGAACTCGAAGCCGCCCTTGCCCGGGGCGACGTCGCGGTGCAGGACGGCGGCCGAGCCCAGGCCCAGCCCCACGAGCAGATCGACTACGCCGTTGATCACCGACGGCACCCACAGCACGTTGACGCCCACCGCCAGCAGGGCGAACACCACCGCCCAGTTTTCCTCGGCGTAGACGCGCTTCCTGAGGATGCCCTGCCGGATCTGCGCCGCGTCCACCAGGCGGCTGATGACGATGATGCTGCCCCGCATGATGACCATGGCCACCATCACCGAGATGGGCAGGGTGTACATCAGGGTGGTGGTGGGGATGATCACCGCCGTGCAGATGCCCGACGGCAGGATGTAGAACAGCTCCGAGGGGAAGCGCAGCCTGCCCCACTGGACCGAGCGGTTCGAGCGCAGACGGATCCAGCGCAGCAGGAAGACCACGCCGAGGGCGAAGAGCGTGCCGCCGAGCGTGTTGTTGGCCAGGTAGGTGACGTCCCTGCGGTAGAGCGGCGAACCCGGCAGGCCGGTGAAGTACTTCGCGAGGACCCCGGTCAGGACGTAGAAGCCGTAGTACCCCGCGCACAGCTGCAGGAGCCGTCCGGTGCTGCCGGGGGCTGTCTTCCAGGAGATGGCCGTGTCCCGCTCCTTTGCCTGGGGTCCCGCGCTCCGGGGAAGCGAAGGCGGGGGCCGGCGTGGCCGCCGGCCCCCGCCCCTGGATTATCGGCCCGGCGCGCCGCGCGCTTAGCGCGTCCGGCGACCGGACACCGGCGCGCTGCCGACCAGCCTACCGCAGCCGCTTGATCACGTGCCAGCCGTAGGGGCTGGTCTGCTTGTCGAAGTCGGCGATGCCCACGCCCCCGATCTCGAGGGCGAAAGCTGCGTCGCTGAAGCCCTTCACCATGCCGCCCCGCGCGTACTCCGCGCCCTGCTCCACCGTGACGCCGTTGTCGGCCAGGCGGTAGATCCCGGGGAACTGGTCGTCGGTGCTCTGCTGCACCAGATTTCCGAAGTCCTCGCCCTTCTTGGCCCGCTCGAGGATCTCGTAGGCCAGCTTCTTGGCCTCCTCCTGGGTGCGCGTGATGGCCTTGCCCGGCACGCTGCCCTTGAAGCCGACGAGCACGTGCTGCACCTCGATGTGGCCCGCGGCCAGCGCCGCCGGTTGCGGGG
>Ga0315286_10003970_pt1 | contig 14107 bp, 13 predicted proteins | sample YL17G10_0_MG_FD_205038 | JGI IMG/M metagenome (GOLD analysis project Ga0315286, IMG submission 205038) | Sediment microbial communities from Yellowstone Lake, YNP, Wyoming, USA - YL17G10_0 | ecosystem: Environmental > Aquatic > Freshwater > Lake > Sediment | place: USA: Wyoming | collected... | reverse complement strand
CACAGATAACCTTTGCTCCATAGGTTTTGCAGATCTGAATGGCTGCGGCAGAACATCCTCCCACGCTGATCACAACCACGGTTTCTCCATGACGGACACGCCCCCTTTTTACGCCGTGAACACTGGTGACCACGGCATCCGCAATGATGGATCCCTCGGTGAACGGGACATGGGGTGGCAGATGGAAGAGTTGCCTGGCAGGGATTCTAAAATACTCCCCGTAACCTCCCGAGTGGTTGAGGACCCCCAGGATCCCGCCGAGGTGGATACATTGGGTTTCTCGGTTTGTTCGACAATAGAAACAGTTACCGCAGGCGAAGAAGATGTTCGGAACCACAGGGTCTCCTGCCTTAAACCCTGTCACATTGGAGCCCACTTCCGCTACAATTCCTGCGGGTTCGTGACCCATGATGAAAGGGAGCGCCGGGGTATATCCCCAGCCATCCCTGATGTGGAGATCGGTCCCGCAAATGCCGCAGGCTCGGGTATGGACGAGGACGTCGTCAGGACCGATTTTAGGGGGGGGAACCTCTTCAACTCTAAGAGGCTGACCAATCTGATGGAGCACCGCTGCTTTCATTCTGTTTCCTCGTTTCATCCACTGAAGAGATATGACATGCTTCTATAAGAGGCGGTCCCTTATTATAAATCCCACGAACCATTTGTCAATAACCGAACACCTCTGACGATTTTTCAAGGAATCATTGTTTGATATACGAATCTGAATTGTGTTAAAATGTGACGATTCTAAAACTACCCCAAGGAGGTCCTTATGAAGAAGGTTCGATTGGCAAAAACCTGGAAATGTCTTTTGGTACCCCTGGTGTTCGTCTTTGCGTTGGGAATGGTCTCTTCCGCTTCGGCCAAGGATCTGATTGCGGCGAGCATTGCAAACCAGATCAATCAGGCCTGGATCAACATGGCCAATGGCGTCAAATCCGAGGCCGCAAAATTAGGGTATGATTTACTCCTGGTCGATGCCCAGGACAACACGGCAAAACAGATCTCGGATACGGAAGACGCCTTAACCAAAAATCCAAAATTTCTGCTTTTGACGGGGGTCGATAAAGGGACAGCCCAGTTGATCGACATGGCCAAGAAGAAAGGGATTCCCACCATCACCCTGATGAGGGACTATGGCGGTGATGTGGTCTCCTTCGTGGGTGTGGACAACGTTTTAGTGGGCGAAGGGATCATCGAGTGGTACGGAAAGTATCTTAAGGGGAAACAGTCTAAAGTGATCATCATCACCGGAACGCCCGGAGCGGCTTCTTCAACAGACCGGGAGACAGGGGTGAACAAAACCTTGCCCAAATACTCAAACATCAAAGAGGCAGCCCGCCAATCCGGTTATTACCGGCGTGAAAAGACCTTGCCTGTGGTGGAAGACCTGCTCCAGCGTCACTCGGATGTGGAGGCGGTCCTGGGATTTAACGATGAGATCGCGATGGGCGCCCTTGCCGCTGCCAAGGCCCAAAAACGGAATCTGGTGATCACCGGAACCGACGGCAATGCCGATGCCCTGAAGGCGATTGCGGCAGGCGATATCACGATGAGCCTTGTGTTTGATATGGTGGATATGGGGAGAAAAGGGGTCCAGTTTGCAGATGCGGTGTTGAAGGGAAAGACCGTTCCCAAGAAGTACAATATGGAGATGATCTTCGTTACGAAGGAAAATGTCGCGAAATACGCCGATATCAACAAGTAACTCCCTCCAAGGTGAAAACAGCGCGCCACGGTTAGAAGCCTCTCTCATGTGCCGTGGCGTGCTCGGTTTATACCATATCAGTAAGGCATTTCCCGGTGTCCAGGCCCTTTCCGATGTCTCGTTTGAGATCTGTCCCGGGGAGGTCCATGCCCTCATCGGAGAGAATGGAGCCGGTAAATCGACCCTCCTGAAGATTTTGAGCGGCGCCCATCAGGCCGATTCGGGAACGATTTCCATCAGTGACCAAAAGGTTTTGATCGATGGCCCGCGTACAGCCCGCCAATTAGGCATTGCCATCATCTATCAGGAATTGAACCTTGTTCCATGGCTCAGCGTGGCCCACAATCTTTTTCTGGGCCGGGAGCGTAAGATTGGCAGAGGAATTCTTTCTCTCAGGAAACTCCATGAGATGGCCAGAGAGGCCCTTGGCAGAATCAACGTCACCATCGATCCGTCTGTTCCGGTCGCTCACCTTGGATTGGCGGAGCAGCAGATGGTCGAGATTGCACGGGCCTTGAGCGAAGAGGCCCAGTTTCTTCTGATGGATGAACCGACGGCGTCATTGACCGAGCGGGAAATCGACATCCTCTTTGAAAAGATCGAGGGCCTGAAAAAGGCCGGCGTAGGGATTGCCTATATCTCCCATCGATTGGAGGAGATCCCCCGGGTTGCTGACCGTGTCACGGTGTTAAGGGATGGCGCGGTTGTCTTTGGCGGACGCCTCTCCGAGGTGACCCTTCCCGAACTTATTGCCAAGATGGTTGGAAGGGCCATTACCGACCACTACCCGAAGCGAACTCCCTCCAAGGGGGCAGAAATCCTATGTGTGGAGCCCCCCCCGGGCAACAAGAGGAGCCGTCCCCTAAGGGCTCATGCGGGTGAGGTTGTGGGGATCGCGGGTCTTGTGGGAGCAGGCCGAACGGAATGGGCCTGGAGGCTCATCGGGGCCTCACCCGGTGAGGAAGAGAAAATTCATCTCTTCGGGAAACCTGTTTCGATCCCCTCTCCTTCGAAGGCCAGGGAGCTTGGCCTCGGCATGGTTCCTGAGAACCGGAAAGACCATGGGCTCATTCTAAGCCGCAGCGTCCGGGACAATATTACGGTGACGGTGTTCGACCGTCTCTCGAACTGGGCTGGTTTCATTGACCGGCTTGGCCAGTCTCAAATCTCTCGCGAATTTGTAGATCGGCTCAGGATTCGCTGTCCGGGCGATTCTGTTGGAGTCAATACATTGAGCGGGGGAAATCAGCAAAAGATCGTCCTGGCCAAGTGGCTCGCGCGAAAATGCCAGGTGATTCTTCTCGATGAACCGACCCGTGGAATCGATGTCGGAGCCAAGTTTGAAATGTACACCTTGATTAACGAACTGAGCCATCAGGGGAAAGCGGTGATCTTTATCTCTTCCGATTTGCCTGAACTTCTATCCATGGCCGACAGGATCTATGTGATGCACCAAGGAGATTTTGTCGCGGAGCTCGATGCGAAGCAGACCTCCCAGGAAGAAGTCCTGCACTACTCCTCAGGGTATTTTGAAAGGACAAACAGTTGAGCACAAGACTTTCTTCTCAAAAAGTAACGAGACTTCTCTCCCAATATGGCGCCGTTGCCATGCTCATTGTCCTCTTGGTGGGGGTGTCGTTAACAACGCCGAGGTTTTTCACATTAAATAACCTCATGAACGTTGCCAGACAGGTCTCCATCAACGCCATTATTGCGTCGGGCATGACCTTTGTCATTATTACCGCAGGGATCGACCTTTCCGTAGGATCCCTTGTGGCCGTAACCGCCTGCATGGCCATGGTGATCATTGACAGGACAGGGTGGAACTTCTGGGGTGTGGCTGCGGGTATCCTTGCAGGCGGCTTAGGAGGGGCGGTCAACGGAGCGGTCGTTGCCTTTGCCCGCATCCCTCCCTTTATTGCGACCCTTGCCGGGCTGACGGTCTATCGAGGATTGGCCTTGATCCTGACAGGAGGGGTCCCGATCGTAAAGTTTGAAGGCAGTTTTCGTTTTCTTGGACATGGGGATATTGGAGGATTCCCTTTTCCCATCATTCTAATGGTGGCTGTGATGATCACCATGCACATCGTCCTCACCCGGACCGCCTTTGGGGCCTATGTCTACGCGGTAGGGGGCAACGAGGAATCGAGCCGACTCTCCGGAATCAAGGTGGCATGGATCAAGTTCTGGGTCTATGTCCTCTGCGGCTTCCTGACAGGGATCGCGGGTATGGTGCTCATGGGGCGGCTTTCCTCTGCTCAGCCCGCGGTTGGAGAGGGGTTTGAGCTGGATGCCATTGCTGCAGTGGTTCTGGGTGGAACGAGCCTCATGGGGGGCCGCGGTTCCGTCTGGAACACGCTGATGGGCGCCCTGGTGATTGGGGTCATTAACAATGGGATGAACCTGATGGGGGTCCATACCCACTATCAATTGGTAGCCAAAGGAATCATTATTGTGCTTGCGGTTCTTCTGGATAGCTATCTGAAGAAACGACGCTAAGCGCAGGGCGCATAGAGGATTAAGGACAGTGCCAGGCGCCGAGAGGGTCTGAGGAGCGCCTGGCCTGACCCGCTCAGATAAGGAAATACCCTCCACAGGTCTTCTCAATTAGTCAATGAGTCAATGAGCCTGGCCCAGTTTTTACCGTACACTCAACTTTTTCTGCTCAGGAACAGGCTACCAGCGATTGCGGCCGCCGCCGCCACGACCGCCCCCAAAACCACCGCCGGACCGGCCACCCTGACGAGGCCCTTTTTCCTGCGCCTCATTTACCTTGATGGTCTTACCGTCAAGGTTCGTTCCATCCATTTTGGAGATCGCTGATGTGGCATCTTCATTCTGAGCAAAGGTTACGAACCCAAAACCCCGTGAGCGTCCCGTATCGCGGTCTGTGATGACCTTGGCCTCTGTAATTTCCCCGTAAGTCGCGAAGGCCTGACGCAGTCCTTCATCCGTCGTGTCCCAGCTCAGTCCCCCCACAAATAATTTCTTCGCCATCTGTTTTGCCTCTCCTTTTCTGCGCCGGCTTGTCCGGCGCCGTTTGAATGGTTAGCTCCCGCCCTTGAGCGGTTGCCCCGTCTGTTTCATCCTGTTTTCTGGAATACCCAAATCGTTAAGGGTGATCGACCCGTCATTTCTCCTGTTCATCTGGCCCAGCCGGAGGCCTCGACGCCTTAAATTGAACCTCCGCCCGGGATCAGGCTCAAGCGATTGCGTTAACCTTTCACATTCGCAATGAAAACACCTTCAACCGTACCGGGGAAGCGGCTTTTTCCATGTTCGTGGGTGCAATAACTGGAGAGGCTGATTCCTGGAAAGGGATACGGAGTTAGCAATGGGCTCACTTTCGGTTCTTGCTCGACATCTACCATCCTATTACTATATATCATAAAAGGGGAAAGGATTTCAACTAAAAAAAATGGAACTCATGGAAAACTGAGTAAACGCCACTCCGTCTGAATCGGCGGGGTTGCCACTCCTGCGTTCTCTGCAAATGCGTGGCCTCAGAGGGTCCCTGTGTAAATTCAAATATTTCCTCTTGATCCGTAATCCAATTAGTTTGTGCCATGCGATTTGGATTACTGGTTCCGGTAGCCGAACCGCTCCTCGAAGATGGGGGCAATGAGGTTATCGACGGGCACATAATCATCGGTCAGAACGACCGAATACCGTTCGTTGAGGTATTGTTGCAGTCGTTCCTCGGGCATGACATGGGCGGTCATCTCACTCCCCTCTTTTCCTTGAATGACTCCGACAAAATCTTCCATATCCAACTTCCGGGGGCTGGCGACAATGACATTGGTGCTGGTTCCCATGTGCTCGTAGTCCGATGTCAAGGTCAGGAGGTGGACATTCCCCTTTCCAAAGACGTTTTCCAAAGTCCGGATGTAGGAGGGCATAAAAAGCCCCACCTTGAAACTGTCGATTACATTGGCCATCAGCAGTCCATCCGGTTTGAGGGCCCGCTTGAGCAATTGGGCGAACTCTTTGGTCGTCAGGTGATAAGGGATGGACAGGTCATTAAAGGCATCCCCAAAGATGAAGTCGTAACGGCCGCTTTCCTTCAAATTCATGAGAAACCAGCGGGCATCCTCATTGAAGGATCGGATGGCGGTATCGTCTGGAATGCCAAGGTATTCATAAACGACCCGGGTGACCTCCGGGTCAATCTCCACCACATCGACCTCTGCCTCGGGATAGGTTGCCTCAATGAAACGAGGAAAGGTATAGCCTCCCCCGCCAAGAAAGAGGATCCGGAAGGGTCCTCTTTTCGCTTTCTGCCATCGGACGATCTCTTCATAGATCTGGATGTATTCGTATTCGATGTAAAAGGGATTTTCCAGATCCGTGTAAGAATGGATGAGATGGTCGAGCACCAGTGCCTCGAGGGGCTTCCCGTCGCTTCGCTCCTTCTTTTTCAGCTTAAGGGTGTAATAGTTGCTTTCTTTGTAAAAATAGGTTTCTTCATCGATGGGGAAATTGAAGGCGTATCCGTAGAGAATCTTCAGGGATTGAATGGGATTGGCAACCGGGGCGACCTCTGTTGGCTGGGTAGAGGCATAGACATAGAACCCTACCACCGGGAGGACGACGGGGAGAGCAAGAAAGGCGAGGAAGAGAAGGAAGGTCTTTTTTCTGGCGAAGAAGTTACCAAAAATGGGTGCGCAGACAATCAGTATGAGTCCCGTGGTGAAGAGGATGTTCCGCGTTCCCATCCATGAGATGAGGTAGAAGCCCGTTGCAAAGGTTCCAAGGATGGAGCCCAGGGTCGAAAAGGCATAGATCTTTCCAACGACATTGCCCGCCTTATCGAGGTTGTTGAGCGTCAGTTTAACCACAACCGGTGAGATCATCCCGAGGAGGCAGGAGGGGACAAAAAAGATCATCGTCGTAATCAGGAGGATCCGAACCATGAGGCTTGTTTGGAAATGGGCCCCTCCGATCAGGTTGGTCAGGGGGGATATGGCAAAGGCGCCCAATCCGGAGAGAAAGAGGAGCCAGCCAAGGGTGGAGGAGCGGGGATACCGGTCCGCGATCAGGCCTCCCAGATAGGCGCCGATACTGATCCCTGCTAAGACGACCCCAATGATGCTCGTCCACGTGTAGAGGGAAACGCCCACATAGGGAGCCATGATCCTTCCTGCCACCAGCTCAATGACCAGGGTGCAGAAACTTGCTATAAAAACGACGGCATTCGCTTTGATGACCTCTTTTCGCATACGAAAACCCCGCTCAATTTTTTATCCCTTCCCTCGCCATAACCCCCGGACACAAAAGGATACCAGAGGGATTTAAAACAGTATACTAAAACTTATTGAAGTGAAGTTCAAGGATTATGTTTGAGGATTCGTTAGGCCAATTCCCTTTGATTGGGATCCCATTCTCAATTGAATTTCTTCGGCCAATGGATTATAAACCAATGTCCCTTCAGGGTGGGCAGGATGGAAGATGAGGCATAACCTGTGCGGTTTCATCGATTTTTCGTGATTCAGAATTGCAGGAAGGATTTGCATGCGTGGATCACTCACGTAAGAGGAGGAGAACATGGGTCACGAGAATGAAAAGCAAGAGGGGATAGAGCAGTCTCTGGATTTCCTCGGGTTGGATCGTTCCTATTCCCGGCGGGACTTTCTCAGAATGAGCGGGATCACGGTCGTGGGGATCTCAGCCCTCGGTGCATTAGGGGCGAAGGCGGGGAAGGAGATGCCCCTGATCATCATGGATCAGGCCGAAGGGATCGTCATCGCAGACCCCACAAAGTGCGTCGGCTGCCGCCGGTGCGAGTTGGCCTGCACCGAATTCAATGACGGAAAGGCCTCGCCTACGATGGCCCGCATCAAGGTCAATCGGAACCTCAACTTTGGAGCCAAGGGGATCTCTGGAGGCCAACGGGGTCAGGGGAACTGGGGAAACGGACTGGTCGTGCAGGATCTCTGCAAGCAGTGCCCGCATCCCGTTCCCTGTGCTAATGCCTGTCCGAACGATGCCATTGTGGTGAAACCTCCCACCCATGCGAGGGTCGTTGATCCCAAGAAATGCATTGGCTGTAAAATCTGCCAGAGAGCCTGCCCCTGGGAGATGATGTCTTTCGATTCCGATACGAAGCAGGCAACCAAATGTTTTCTCTGCGACGGAAACCCCAAATGCGTCGAGGCCTGCCCTGCGGAGGCCCTGATCTATGTGGCCTGGCGTGATTTGACGGACAAGATTCCGCCCCGGGTTGTCCCGACAGCACCCGTAGCGCCGGCAAAGGCGGAAACATGCAATGAGTGCCATAAGAAGTAAAAAGGAGGAAGGATAACATGGCGAAGCAAGGAGGATGGGCCGGAAAGGTTTTACGCGTCGATCTGTCGACCGGTCGAATCTCGACAGAAGATACCGTTGAAAAATATAAAGATTATTTGGGGGGGACCGGAATAGGATACAAGGTTATCTGGGATGAGGTCTCTCCAGGAACCAAGCCCTTCGATCCTGCCAACAAGTTGATCTTCGGTGTCGGCCCCCTGGCGGGAACCGGCGCTCCCTGTAATGGAAGGACCGCGATTACAACCCTTTGGCCTACCTGCTGGCCTAACCCTCTCGTTGCAAGCGGACATATGGGGGGCCATTTTGCTGCAGAGCTCAAATATGCCGGATATGATGCCATCATCATCGAAGGAAAGGCCGACCGTCCGGTGTGGCTCTCGATTATCGACGGGAAGGTTGAGATTAAGGATGCCCGTCCTTTATGGGGGCAGGGGATCCGGCGGACTACCCTCGAGGTCAACCAGCAGCTTGGCCCCGAGGCCTCTGTTGCAGCCATTGGGCAGGCAGGCGAGAACCTGGTTCCCATGTCCGTGGTCATGAACTCCTATTCCCATTCCGCAGGCGGCATCGGAGCGATCATGGGCTCCAAAAATTTAAAGGCCATCGGCGTTCGAGGAACCGGAAGCGTTTATATCGCAGGCAACAAGGAGGAATGGGAGAAGGTGATCAAGTTGCACCTTTCTCTTCTGGGGGCTAATAACCAGCACGTCGTTCCCAACAAACCCCAGCCCTGGGCAGAATATTACAGCGCGGGAACCCGATGGGTTGCCGCCAGAGGGAACAAATGGGGCGCCGCCGATCCGTCGATTGACACGGGCGCCTGCGATCCCCACAACCTCAACCGGATCGCCTATCGGACCAACAATGCAGCCTATTTTCTGGGGGACAGGGCCTGGAAATATACCGTCAGGGGGAATGGGTGTGCCAGTTGCCCCATCCGGTGCCACACCATGCTTAAGGTCCCTGCCGTAGCATCCAAATACGGGATCCCTGAAGTGGGACAGAATACCTGTGCGGGTCTGAACTTTGGACGCAACTTTTTCAAGTCTTTCCCGGATGGCCCCCGGGGAGAAACAGCGATCGAGGCCTGCATGGTGGGCATGCACCTGGCTGATGATCTCGGCATCTGGTGCAACTACGGCCAGATGCAGCGCGATTTCGTGAAGATCTATTATGATGGGATCATTAAAAATAAGGTGAGTGAGGCGGAGTTCAAGAGCTATTCGTGGGATAAATATGAGAAGGGCGACCCCACCTTCCTTTTCGAGCTCCTTCCGAGAATCGCCAATAAAGAAGGGGAACTGGCCACGGCCCTTGGGTTGGGCACCGGATACATGTTGGAGCGGTGGGGAATTCCCGAAGAGGATTGGAGGAAGGACTATAACCTCGTTTACTGGAAGATGGGTCATCCGAAGCATCACTCCAATGAAGACGCAGGCCAGTGCGGCGTAATCATCAATACCATCTACAACCGCGATGTCCAATGTCACTCGCATTCCAACTTCATCCGGAATGGGCTGCCCATCGACGTTCAGAAGCGTCTGGCCGCTGAGATCTGGGGTTCTGCCGATGCCGTCGATGCGGCCGGCGCTTACACACCCATGAATGTTTACAAGGCCAAGATGGCGAAGTGGTCCCTTCTCCGGAAGGAACTTCATGATTGCCTATCCCTTTGCAACTGGATGGGTCCGTGGGTTGCCTCGCCTTTGAAGGAGCGGGGTTACCGGGGCGATGATTCGATCGAATCGCTTCTCTACAGTATTGCTACCGGGGATAAGAAGTCCCGGGAGGAGCTGGACAAGGTTGCCGAACGCATCCATCTGTTACACCGGGCCCTGACCATTCGAGATATGGGGACGAAGGAGATGCGGTCCCAGCATGACACCATTCCCGACTGGGTCTTTGTCGATAAGTCAAACAAGCCCCCCTTTACCAAGGGGACCATTCACATGGATAGGGGAGACATCGAGAAGGGCATGGACATGTTCTATAAAGAGCTGGGCTGGGACGAAGCGACAGGGGCCCCTCTTGCTGAAACCTACCAGAAACTTGGACTTGGATATATGATTGCAGATTTGGGGAAAAAGGGTTTGTTGCCGTAATCCATTAGAATAAGATCTTTCTTCTTCACAAACCCACTCTATGATCCACCCTCGAACTCCCTCCCTTGATGGGGGAGGGTAAGGGTGAGGGTGGAAAGGAATCACCGGTGGAAAAACAGAACCAACAAGATGCAGCCGGTCTCGCGGTAACCGACTTCATCCGAAGGAGGAGCGAGGCCGGGCTACTCGTTACGGCAGAAGAGATCTATGGCGAATTCCTGAGGATGGGTATTCTGACAGAAAAGGAGAATCAGCCTGCCGAATTGGAGGCCTTTCTCAAGAAAACGGTCAAGCAGAATGAAGAGTTAAAAGAGGTCCTGGACGGAAAGGGCCTTTCCCATTACTACTCGGTCCAAAGCATGGCTGAAACCTATGCCCGGATCCTGATTCAAAGAGAGGGAGACCCCTTGCTTTTGATGGCAGAGGTGATTCGTGAAAATTCCCAGAGATATCCGCGTCCTGTGCCCCTCAATATTTTCGAGGATGCTCCTTTCGAACTGACTCCCGAGCAGATTTTGTTCTGTCTGAAAAAGATGGCGGATGAAAAGGAATACCAGGACATTGAACAGACGACCACATCGATCGGAACGGTTTTTCTCTATTCCAGACAGTACCTCGAACCCGACCACGCCGCCATGCTCGCCGAGTGGCTTGATGTGGGCCAATCCAATAACCCATAAATCTGTTCCCAGAATACAAATCATAGGGGTGAAACAGGAACAGGTAGAGGTGTTGCGATGAGAAGAAAGAATCAGCCCAATGAAATTCTCAAGAGACTAAAATCTCTTGCCAATCCTGAAGCTGTGGCGGGAATGGTGCGGTTTGGGATCAATCCGAGTGATCGTACCCTTGGAGTGTCTATTCCCAATCTCCGAAAAATTGCCAGGGAAACAGGGAAAGATCACTCCCTTGCCGGGCAGCTCTGGAAATCAGGGATCCATGAGGCCCGGACCCTGGCCGGTATGATCGATGACCCGGCGAGGGTGACTGACGGGCAATTGGAAGACTGGGTAAAAGAATTTGATTCCTGGGATGTCTGCGATCAATGCTGCAGCAATCTTTTCGATAAAACCGGATTTGCTTACCAGAAAGCGATGGAGTGGAGCGAGAGAAAGGAAGAGTTTGTTAAAAGGGCTGGTTTTGTCTTAATGGCTGCTTTGGCCGTCCATGGCAAAGAAAGAGATGACAAAGAATTTGAGAAATTTTTGCCCATTATTAAGAAAGCCTCCAATGATGACAGGAACTTCGTGAAAAAAGCAGTCAATTGGGCGCTGAGACAAATCGGCAAGCGAAGCCTCCACTTAAATCGAAAGGCGATTGAAACAGCCGAGAGGATTCGGAGAATAGATTCAAAAAGTGCAAGGTGGATTGCTTCTGACGCCCTTCGGGAACTAACGAGCGAAGCCGTTCAAAGGAGACTGAAGGGCAAAACGGATTCCCAACCCAGAATCTGAACCGGGTTCACACGCACCATTTCACGGGTAACCTTACGTCAGGGGGCTGCAAAGACTGGGCAGAATACGCCATGGATGCGGCCGTGTCGAATTTGGCGCCTCCATCTGCAAATCTTGCTCTGGAACAATTCTGAGGTTCAACGATTACGGCTGGGAGGAACTCCAATTGAATCGTTGAGAATCATACCGAAACATTTTCAATGGTATGAAAAAAGAAGGTCTATAGCAGATAGTGTGCTCCTCTCAAAGGGGAGTTCCGTCGCGTCTTCCTCGGTTATTGTCTTCCACCTCAAAGGGTGAATGCAGCACTACGCCAAGAATTGTTCCTTTCCCTTGGAAAGTAAGTAGCGGGAACAACCGTTATTACTCACCATTCTTATTTCCATAAAGGACATTCCCTCTTGACAAGTGTCACGTTACGATTTACATATGGATCATGATTAAAACGTTTGCTGACAGGCAAACGAAGGAACTGTATGAATTGGGAAAGTCGAAGCGGTTGCCTCCAGCAATCTGGAAAAGGGTACTACGAAAGCTGGAGTATCTTGACTTGGCAACGACTTTGAATGACTTGAAAGTACCCATGAGCAACCGACTTCATGAGATGGAGAGAGAGCGGAAGGGACAGCTTTCGATTTCCATAAACGATCAATGGAGAATATGCTTTCGATTTATCGATGGCGACGCCTATGATGTCGAAATAACGGATTACCATTGAGGAGAGTGTGTTATGAGCATTCCGAATACAAGGGAAAGGCGGATTCGGCCCACGCATCCCGGCGAGATGCTGCGTGAGGACTTTATGCCGGATTACGGACTGACCGTTTCGGGGATCGCAAAGGCCCTGGGGGTGTCGCGACAGACGGTCAACGAGCTGTTGCGCGAGCGACGGGCGGTCAGCCCTGAGATGGCGCTGCGACTTGCACGTCTCTTTGGAAACACGCCCGAGTTCTGGCTGAACGCCCAGCGGGCTGTTGATCTGTGGGATGCGGCAAGAACCGTGGGCAGGAGAATCGAAAAGATTTCCCCTCTGCGCGCAGCGTGATCCTGATTTTGCGCATTACAGTCAATATGTAACCACCCCAATAATGGGGGTCTTTTGGTCTTCAAAAGCGAGAGTATCTTGCCAATCGCAAGTGGTTGAAAGAAATCAGGAAATGTCTCTATCTGATCTTCAAACCGTAGGCTTTTGGGTTTAATGAGGCCCTGTCCATAGCATCTACTGAACCCTCCTGAGAAAAAGAGTCCCGCCTTGCCTCCGTCGGTCAGTTCTTTCACCTACAAAGCGTGGGGGCTATGCCATATCAGATGTTGACGATTTCGGGTCGAAACATGGAAAAAAAAGGCAGAGCCAAATGACCCTGCCTTTGCTCTTTGAGAACTGATGGGATTTTGCCTGAAACTAAACAGCCCTTCTCCTTCTGAGAAGATAGATACCACACCCTCCAAGAAGGACGCTCATGCTAACCATTCCCCATTCGGTCAGAGTGGGAACGGAACTCACCGCGAGTGCGGAAGCCGATGCCGATACGTTGTCTACATAAGCGAGATCACCATCTTCTGGAGGATTCAACCCATTAAATACCTGAAACCAAAAGGAATCAAGACCAGTCAACCCTGAGTCCCGGAAATGACATCCTGTTATTATTGGTGTGTTCATATCGTCTACATAGACATCGAAAGTGTTCGAGGAAATATAAGCTACAATTTTAACATGATACCAAGTATTTGCCGATATGGGTGTTATCGAATGCCAGCTTCCATCATAATTAGCCAACTGACCTGATATTCCGCCTACACTAACCCATGGTCCCGTTTTGCTGTTACTACTCCTCCAGCCATACATAACCAGGGTTTCGGAAGTTACCGTACTCGAACGAAAGTATACTTCATAAGTAACCTGGTTATTTACTTCTCGATGGTAATGGCCAAAATAAACACTAATCCCCCCTCCGGTGAAATCGGTCCTTTGAATTCGGACAGATTTTCCTGAAAAACCCGTGCTATCAACAAGAACATCTCCTCCCACTTGGTTTTCTATCCATCCATCTCCGGGGGGTGATCCTGTTGCGTAGGAATCAAAATTGTCGCTAAATAAGATTTCTGCGAATGCCTGGCCATTCAAGAAAGTGACACTGAACAATAAAACGAAGAAGCATAACTTTTTCATACTTGCACCCTCCTCTTTGATTTTTTCAACCTGAACCTCAAATTTGTCTTTACATATCACAAACTAAAGGCTGTGTCAAGTGAATTTTTTACATATGTGTGAATTTTTTACATATTTTTTACATAATGATGGAGCGAGGGTAGAGACGGTAGCGGAGACAAAAGACACATCAGACCATCAATCCATCCGCCTAAAAGTGTCTAAGCTTTAATCTGCCAATGTCCTTGCCGTCAATATACGCGCCTTAAACGTTGTGAGATCGAAAGCAAATTAGAGCCCCAGATTTGCTCCGTTTATTACTACTTGGAATGTTGCGCGGAGGCGAGATTGTCCAAAATCACGAGTTCAGGAAGGAGTCCTCGTGATC
>Ga0315286_10003967_pt1 | contig 14113 bp, 10 predicted proteins | sample YL17G10_0_MG_FD_205038 | JGI IMG/M metagenome (GOLD analysis project Ga0315286, IMG submission 205038) | Sediment microbial communities from Yellowstone Lake, YNP, Wyoming, USA - YL17G10_0 | ecosystem: Environmental > Aquatic > Freshwater > Lake > Sediment | place: USA: Wyoming | collected... | reverse complement strand
TTGAGGACAATTGCGATTCTCTCGGTTCAAAATATAAAGGGAAATACACCGGGACATTCGGACACCTTTCAACCTGCAGTTTTTATCCCCCGCACCACATAACAATGGGAGAAGGCGGGGCGGTTTTGACCAATGATCCCCTGCTAAAAAAGATCGTAATGTCATTCCGAGACTGGGGAAGGGATTGCTGGTGCGAGCCCGGCTATGATAATACCTGCAAGAAAAGATTTTCCTGGAAACTGGGGAAGCTTCCATTCGGTTACGACCACAAGTATATTTACTCCCATATCGGCTACAACCTGAAGGTCACCGACATGCAGGCATCCATCGGCGTAGCGCAGATGGAAAAACTCCCCGGGTTCATCAAAGCAAGAAAAAACAACTTTAAATATCTCTATAACAGATTAAGGAAATATTCAAAATTCCTTCTTCTCCCCTCCTCCGAAAAGACTTCCGAACCCAGCTGGTTCGGGTTCCCGATACTTGTCAAGGAAACCGCGCCGTTCCCAAGGGCTGCCATCATCAAACATCTTGAACATAAAAAGATCGCGACAAGGATGATGTTCGGTGGAAATTTAACTAAACAGCCCGCTTATCTTAATATCAAATGCAGGATCTCCGGAGGCCTCAAGAACACAGACAAGATAATGAACGACCTTTTCTGGGTAGGCGTCTATCCTGGAATCACAAAAGAAAAGCTTCAATATATGGTCAAGGTTTTCAATGATTTTATGAAGGGAAAAACTTAGATTGAAATTCCAGGTCCTCTCTGATAAAGCATACCAAAAATCCTGCATCATGCCTGTTGCAGAAGAGCTTAAAAAACGAGGCAACGAAATACTCGAAGCTGCAAGCGAGCCTGTTCCTGCCGGAGAAGTAGACGCAACCTTGATCGCAAGTGTAAAATATCTTAATCCCGGCTTTATTGACAAACTGAAACGACCCATATTTTCCATGCCCCATACTGTTGCTGTAGTAAAAACCACGCTGTTCGAACAGCACACAAGATCCGATTATATGCTTATGACCGGGCCTGTCTGGAAGGAACGAATGGAATATGTATTTCCCAAATATAAGCAAAATCTTGAGATCGGGTATCCAAAAGGCGATGAGCTTGTGTCCGGCAAAAGCACAAGGAATGAGGTAATAAATGAACTTGGGCTTGATCCGAAAGAGCCGATCGTAATGTTTGCTCCTTCCTGGGATGATCCGGATGCCAAAAGGAAAGGCACAATGGATGCCCTTCCGCAGATCGAAGCTCTTGGTTTTAAAAATCTCCTAGTATGCCCTCATGATTACGACAAAATGTTCAATAAATTGGCGGGCAAAAAAATAATAAAGCAGCCGAATAAGAACAGATATTTAATGGCCGCAGATCTTATGATCGGAGATATGTCAGGCATCATGATCGAATTTGCCATCCTTGATAAACCAATGGTCCAAATTGACATGTATGGCGACAAAAGAATGTATGGCATATGGGAAGAGCCATCGAACCATTACGGGACTTTTCAGATCGGAGAATTTGCCACTCCGGACTCGTTGTCAAAAGCAGTCAAAGAGGCTTTGAATAATCCAAATAAATATAAATTCTTAAGGGATTACTGGAAGTGGCGCTCGTTCTATAATCTGGGATCCGCCGCTAAGGCTGCCGCTGACGCTGTTGAACAGCTTACCGGCTCATATGAACATAAAGCAAAGCGCAGGTTCTTTTTCATTTAAAGGAGGAATAATATAATGGGTTTAATGGTCAGTTATAATATCGTATGTAAGCAAAAAAGCCCCACATTTTATGACAGCGTGGAATTGATCAGGCTTAATTCTCCCTGGTATACCCCGGAAGAACTTATTGAAATATTTGATTCAATATCAAAGCCGAAATTTATTGATGTCAATTTAAAAATGAGAACAAAAGCAAAACGATTCGATCATAATGCCGAGGGATTATTGCGGTTGGCAGGCAAATATAATGTTGAATGGGTGGGGATATCCAACGTGGAGAACATCGATATTTACGCTTACGTAAAGAAATTGCTTGGAAATGACAAGACGAAGGTCTGCGCTAAAATTGAAACATCAAATGGCTGCAAAAAAATCGACCAGATCATGAAGGTCTTTAACGGCATTATGGTCGACGTTGAAGATCTGGCGTTCGAGATCGGATGGGAAAAAGCAAGCAAAGAGCAAAAAAGGATCCATCAATTGTGCGAAAAATATCACAAGGACCATTTTCGGCTGAGCGGGGTCATCTTTGATCATGTCAATTTTAAAAAGATCGTCTACACATATGGGGCCTTTGATCTGCTGCACCCCGGCCATATCAAGATGCTGGAAACCGCTAGATCTTTCGGCGACAGACTTATAGTCGGCATCGTTGGGGACAACGCGATCAAAAAGCTGAAAGGAAAAGACAGGCCGACCCAGACCTTTGCAGACAGGCTTAGGATCGTTCAATCATTGAAGTGTGTTGACCAGGCAATAGAACAAAAAGATTATGATCCCGTCCTTAATATGGAAAAGATCAGGCCCAGCATCCTTGTCAAAGGAGATGACTGGAAACACATTCCGGGCGAAGAATGGATAAGAAAACACGGCGGAGTGCTGATCAAGCCAAAATATAGTCCTGCCTGGTCAACATCGGCAACTGTAAAGAAAATTAAAAAAGCGAAAGAATAACATCACTCAGCATTTCATGAGATCAAAAGTCGCCGTTATCAAGTGCAGTGATTATTCAACACAAAACGTAGCCTCATCGATCAAGCAGGTTTTCAAGCTTCTAAGCTTAAATGAACTGATCAAGCCGAACCAGAAAATACTTCTGAAGGCTAATTTATTGACCAATCTTCCTCCGGAACGCGGCACCACGACTCATCCTGAGATAGTCAAAGCCATAGCCGATGAAGTTAAAGCTCTCGGGGCATCCCCTTTTATCGGCGACAGCCCGGGAGGCATCGGCTTATTATATGAAAGGGTCCTGAAAGATACCGGAATGAAAGCTCTCGGGATACCGACAGCCGACTTTGAAGAAAGAGGGATGAGGGCGTTCAAGAATTCCGGCGGGAAAATAGATCCGATCTATATTTCCAACGCTGCTTTATCTTTCGACCTGATAATAAACATCCCAAAGCTCAAGACGCACGAGCTTACGCTGATCACCTGCGGCATAAAGAACATGTTCGGCTGCGTCCCCGGTCTTCATAAAATTAATTATCACCTCGAGGCCCCCTCCCCGAAAGAATTCTCGGAAGCGCTTGTAGATCTTTTTGAAAAGATCAAGCCGGCAGTGACCATCGCGGATGCTGTTACCGCAATGGAAGGGCAAGGCCCCGCTGGCGGGGAACTGAGGGACTTGTGCCTTATTCTCGCTTCGAAAGATACCGTCGCGCTTGACGCGGTCTGCTCAAAAATAACAGGATTTGAACCTCTTGATATTCTTACCACAAAGATAGCTTATCAAAGAGGGCTTGGTGAAGCGGATCTGGAAAAAATCGAGATCTGCGGAGCGGATCTTCCGGTATTCAAGGATTTCAAGCATCCTTCTGGTGTTACCTCCATATTGAATAAAATGCCGGCTCCGCTTGGTAACCTGATAAGACCGGTCGTAAATCTGATAAGATTAAGGCCTAGGATCAATAAGAAAATATGCACAAAATGCTCGATCTGCGTCAACTCCTGCCCTGTCAAGGCAATAGACGGGAAAACCTTCAAAATCAACAAAAATCAATGTATAATGTGCCTCTGCTGCCGCGAACTCTGCAAATACGGAGCGGTGGACCTAAAAGAGAACATTTTATGGAAAATAGCCAAACAGCTAAAGAAATTCCTGAAATACTGATCCTGGTCAATGGACCCGGCGAGCTTTCCTCTTATGTTAAGCCTACAGTTGAAGCGCTCCACGAAAGATCGCCGCAATTAAGGATCACTCTTGTTTTCACTCCATGCCCCTACTCCACCGGCAAGGAAAAAGAGATAGCGATGACGATCCCCGGCGTATCAAGGGTGATCATGGACACTGAATTCATCGGTTGGATGCTCTGGAGAAGAATGCCCAAAGGCATCCAATTTAATAAGACCGGTGTAGTTGTTTTCATGGGCGGAGATGTCCTTTACGGAAAAATGCTGGCAAAAAGGCTTAATTTTCCAGCTGTCGCTTATTCCGAGGCCTATGCCAAATGGCCGCATATATATAAAAAGTTCCTTGTACCGGACAGGATGATATATGAAAAGTTCAAAAAGCAGGGCTTTCCGGAAAACCAGATAAAGGTCGTCGGGAACCTTATGGCCGACAGCGTAAAAGCCAAGAAAACCCGGGAACAAATATGCCGGCAATTCGGCCTGGACCAGAACAAAAAACTCGTTTCATTCCTTCCGGGAAGCAGGGAATTCCAGATAAGATACACCTTGCCTTTTTTCTCAAAGATCGTCGCCGAGATCGCTTCCCTCAACAAGAGCTGCCAGTTCGCCTATATCATCTCCCCCTACCTGAAACGGGAATTGCTTCAAAAGCGCCTGAAAACATTTGACATAGAACCTGTTAATGACCGCATTGAATATAATGGGGCGTCGATCCTTCTCGTATATAGCGACCAGCATGACTTTATTGCCGCATCAGACATTGTAGTGACCATCCCGGGAACGAACACCGCGGAAGTGGCAGTGCTCGGGACGCCGATGATCTCAGTTTTTCCCGGAGAAAGCACGCAATTGATCCCGTTGGAGGGCATATACGATATCATAGGTAAATTGCCGGTTCTTGGCTTCATATTCAAGGCTTTATATGTTAAAATGCTTTTTTTAAAGACCAGGTTTTTCGCGATCCCGAACATAAAATCCGGCAAAGAGCTCGTTCCGGAGTATAAAGGAAAAATCCAGCCGAAAACCGTAGCGGAAAAGGCTGTTTTTTTGTTAAATGACCCGGAAAAATTGGCGGAGATGAGGCGGCAGCTCAAGGCCTGCCTCGGGGAGCCAGGCGCGGCCGGACGGATAGCAGAGGAGATAAATGAAGTTATACATTAGGCTTATCAAATACATAAAACCGATGTCGGCGAACATCTTTGCCGCGCTCCTTTGCATAGTGCTGCTTTCGGCATGCAATATAGCGCTCATCCCTATAGCGAGCGGCCTTACGAAAGCTATCGCCGAAAAGAATTTTCACCTCCTTAACATGATCGCCGTTGCCGCCGTGATCATTTATTTCTTCAGGAGCCTCTTGAGCTACGGGCAGGTATATCTTATGTCCTTCGCGGGCCAGAGGATGATAATCGACCTGAGGAAGGATATTTACAGGCACATCCAGACATTGTCCTTTGATTTTTTCGCGAAATGGCGCGTCGGCGACGTGATGTCAAGGATAGTTAACGATACAGGATCTCTGCAGAATTCAATGATGCTGAGCGTTACCGAAATACTGCCGAATATTCTTACCCTGGCCGGCGCCCTGGTCTACCTGATAAGGCTGGATCTGCGCTTAACGGTACTCGCCCTTATGGTGGCCCCGATAATCACGTTCACAATATCAAGGTTCTCTGCCCTGATAAGGGACGCGGCCCGCCAAACCCAGAAAAAGGCAGGGGACATATATTCTATACTCGCTGAAAAAATCGCCGGCATCAAGGTCATAAAGTCCTTCACCACCGAACAGCACGAGGTCAAATACTTAGGCAACGAAATGGAAAAAAGCTTTTGGCTGACAATGCGGGAGATACAGATAGACGCGACACAAAAGCCCCTGCTTGAGCTTATACAGGCCATTGCCATCGCGATCGTCATCTGGTACGGCGCATACGAGGTCGTTGCGGGGCAATTAAGCATAAACAATCTGATAGCTTTCTTCGTCGGTGTCGGCCTTATAGCCACCCCTATCTCGACCCTGGGCAAGATAACCATAGCGATACAGAGGTCGCTGTCGGCGGCAGAAAGGGTCTTTGAGGTCATGGACACCAAACCCGCTATAGCTGATGCAAAGGATGCGGTTGAACTCCCTGCCATCAAAGGAGAAGTTGTTTTCAATAATGTTAATTTTTCCTATGAAAAAGAAACTCCTATCCTCCGTAATATTAACTTGCGAACAAAACCCGGCGAGATAATCGCATTGGTGGGCCGCTCGGGAGCGGGAAAGACCACTTTCGTGAATCTTATCCCAAGGTTCTATGACACTGTTTCCGGTTCAGTGCTGATCGACGGGTTGGACGTAAAGAAATGCGTGCTTTATTCCTTAAGGAAGCAGATCGGCATAGTACATCAGGACACCGTGCTTTTCCTCGGCACGATAAAAGAGAACATATCCTACGGCAGCTTTGACGCCACGGATGAACAAGTGATCGCAGCAGCAAAAGCCGCCAATATCCATGATTTCATAATGGGCCTGCCGGATAAATACAAGACCAAGGTCGGGGAAAGAGGTGCTCTGCTCTCCGGCGGTGAAAAACAGCGCGTGTCGATAGCCAGGGCGATCTTGAGGGATCCGAGGATATTGATACTTGATGAAGCCACTTCGTCGCTTGATACCGAATCCGAGCGTCTTGTCCAGGACGCCCTTGAGAAACTCATCAAAGGACGCACGACTTTCATTATCGCGCACAGGCTCTCCACCGTGCAGATAGCGGACAGGATACTTGTGTTCGATAAAGGCAGCATCATCGAAGAAGGGTCCCACAAGGAACTCATCGCAAAAGGCGGCAAGTATAAGATGCTTTATGACATGCAGTTCAGAGATGAAGAATAAAAGGAGGAATAAAAATGGACCTGAACAATAAGACGATACTGGTGACTGGAGGAACGGGATCTTTCGGCAAGAAGTTCATCGAAACCGCGCTGAACAAGTACAAGCCAAAGAAACTGATAATATTCTCGAGGGACGAGCTGAAACAATACGAAATGCAGAACACCCCGGTGTTCAAGAAACATGCCAACATATTGAGGTTTTTCATCGGCGACGTTAGGGATCCGGACAGGCTGCGCAGGGCTTTTGACGGGGTCGAGGTGGTCGTCCACGCCGCCGCGCTAAAACAGGTCCCCGCGATGGAATACAATCCTTTTGAAGCGATAAAAACCAACATAATCGGCGCTGAGAACATCATTAATGCCTCCATAGACCAGGGAGTTGAGAAGGTCATCGCTCTTTCAACAGATAAAGCCTCCAACCCGATAAGCCTTTACGGGGCCACGAAGCTCTGCTCGGACAAATTGTTCATCAGGGCCAACACTTATGCCGGCGGCAAAAAGACGAAATTCGCCTGCGTACGATACGGCAATGTCATGGGAAGCAGGGGCAGCGTCATCCCCATCTTCCTTGAACAGATGAAGACCGGTGTTTTGACCATAACCGACAAGAGAATGACAAGGTTCTGGATCACGCTTCAGCAGGGAGTGGACTTCGTAATAAAATGCCTCGGCATAATGAAGGGCGGCGAAATATTCGTCCCGAAGATATCGAGCATGAAGGTCATCGACCTTGCAAAGGCGATGGCTCCCGGCTGCAGGTTCAACATGATCGGCATAAGGCCCGGGGAAAAGCTCCATGAGGCAATGATCCTTGAGGATGACGCCAGGATAACGTCCGAATTCAAGGATTTCTTCATCATAGACACTTATTCATACCATAAGGGCGGGAAAAAGCTTCCCGAAGGGTTCAAGTATACCAGCGATAATAACGATCAATGGCTGACCGAAAAAGAACTGAAAAAGATAATAAGCGAGAAGATCTGATCTGACAAAAACCTCTGCCATGAACACAGTAGCCATAATTCAAGCAAGGATGGGTTCAACCAGGCTTCCCGGCAAGATAATGAAGGAAGTCTGCGGCAGGCCCCTGCTCTGGCACCTCCTATCCCGCCTGAAATATTCTAAAAGAATAAAGAAGATAGTTGTAGCCATCCCGACCTTGAAGCAGGACGACATAATCGAGAAAAATGTCCGCAAATGGGGATTTGACGTATTCAGGGGAGACCCGAACGACCTGCTCGACAGGTATTATAAAGCCGCAAGGAAATTCAAAGCGAACACGATAGTAAGGATCACCGCCGACTGCCCTCTCATCGACCCAAAGATAGTCGATATGGTGCTAAAGGAATATTCCTCCGGGAACTTTGACGTGGTGAAGACCGATGAAACTTTTCCCGACGGTCTGGACGCAGCGACCTTCTCTTTCGCGGCCATCGAAAAGGCATGGAAAGAGGCTCGGCTTCCTTCGGAGAGAGAGCACGTCGGAACTTATATCCTTAACCACCCTGAAATGTTCAGGATCAAGATAATTACAAATAATGAAGACCTTGGATACATGAGGTGGACTGTCGACGAGGAGAGAGATTATCAATTCGTTAAAGCGGTATTCGAAAGGCTTTATGAGGGCGGAAAGATGTTCTACATGAAGGACGTTCTTGATCTCTTAAAGAAAGAGCCAAAGCTGCAGGATATAAACAAGAATATAATCAGGAACGAGGGGTATTTGAAATCGCTTAAGGAAGACGCGGCTGTTTCAGGTGAAACCGTATCATCGATGATCAAATTATCAAAATTCTGCCTCGGCTGCGCCCAGCTGGGTAATAAATACGGGATCAATAATACGACAGGAAAACCGAACAGCCATGAGAGCCTCGAACTTGTCAGGCTCGCGGTCGAGAATGGGATCACTACATTCGACACAGCACCTGTTTACGGCGATAGCCAGAAAGTCCTGGGAGAGTGCCTCTCAGAATTGAACAAGTATGATCTTACGATAATATCGAGAGTTCCTCCTGTTGAATGGGGCAAAGGAATGAAACACGTTCACGAAACAATCGAAACAGCATTTTATCAAACCCTCTCCGATCTCGGCATGGATAAGCTGCCGATCATTCTTTTCCACAAATTCAGCGATATTGAAAAAGGCACCTATATGATATTGAACATTCTAAGGAAGCTAAAATCGAAAGGCTTGATCGGAAAGATAGGCGCCTCGATCTATACGCCGGGGGAAGCTGAGACGACCTTAAAGATAGAAGACCTGGATGTGATACAAGTACCGATAAACCTTATTGATAAGCGGCTTATTGATAATGGTTTCCTTAAAAGGGCAAAAGATAAGGGGAAGACAATTCTAGCCAGAACAGTATTTCTGCAAGGATTGTTCTTTAAGAAAGTCATTCCATCGGAGCTCAAAGGCTTTTTGCCCTATCAAAACGCAATAAACAAAATATGCGCGGATGAGAATATGGATGCCGCCGAGCTTGCCTTAAGATATGTCCTTGGGATTGAACAGGTCGACAGCATTGCGGTAGGGATGGAAACTGTTGATCAGCTTAAGAGAAACATTGAGATAATGAAGAAGCAGAAATTATCAGATAAGATCTTATCGGAGATTGAAAATATCGGCTCAGCGCCCGAAAACATCATCAATCCGAGCTTGTGGGGAAAACATAGATGAGGAGTACCATGAAGAGCGGAATTAAGGAAAAACTCCTCAGGATCGCCGACACTCCTCTTTTCATATTGGCGGTGTTCGCTTTCTTACTTTTCCTTAGATTATTCCAGCTTCACGCGGATGTTTCTCCATTGAAAAATCTTGGAGAATTAGGCGATGAAGGCTTGTGGGTCCACAATGCCAGGAACATGGCGCTTTTCGGAAAATGGACTATCGATCAGTTCAATCAGCCTTTGATCGGGGCTCCCCTGTTCAATTATCTGCTTTATCTTGTTTTCAAGGTTTTCGGCACGGGATTCTTCCAGGCAAGGCTGATCCCCGCGCTTTCGGGATGGCTGACATTGATAGTTGTTTATTTCATTGTCAGGCAAAGCCAATCGAGGACCATTGCACTGTCTTGCGCGGTGCTTCTGGGATTCATAAATGAGTTCCTCATGTATAATCGGGTCTGTTTTCCGGATTCTCTACAGATACTTTTTTACAGCCTGATATTACTTTCATGGCTTCTCGGCAAAAGGATCAAAGCTTACCATGTCCTGGCAGGGCTTTGTTTCTCCCTTGCATACCTGACAAAAATGAGTGCTATATATTTTATTCCGGTCATCCTGATCCTGTGGCTTATTGAATGGTATATGGAAGAGCTGAAGATCTCGAGTATTCTTCTTTTCATTATTGGCGCATGCATGGTATTGCCATGGTATACCCCGTTTTATCTTCAGAATATCGATAAATTCAGGTTCCTATCCGAAACTATCGGCGCAGCCAATCTTGGCGGAAGGATAAACATCCTGAACAATATATTTACCTTCCCCAATACTTATGTTTTCGGTTTTCCATCGATCATTCTTCTTATTTATCTGTTCATGTTCTATGCACTGAATTTTATGATCACAAGCTTCCGAGGATTAAAGAACGCTCTTAAAGCCCTTTCATCGGCTGAATTGCTTTCGATCGCCTGGCTTATCGGAGGAGCCCTTCCGCTTGCTCTCGGACCGGACCACGCAGGAAGACGCTATATAATGTTCATTGTTCCCCTATCCATCCTTGCGGTAATTGCCCTGGCAAGCGCAAAAGATGTCTCAAGGAACATCGAGCAATTCCTTAAAAAGGAAACTGCGAATATGAGGCCGGGAAGATTTATTTTTGCGGTTTTCTTTTCAGCCGTGATCATCCATTTGCTTGCCAGCTCGGCCTCAGTTTCGCTTTCACTCTTTGCTTCTCTTGTTTTCCTTCTTGCCATTATGGCATTGATATTCAATAAAGCGGTTTTTACAAGAAGATCCCTGGCGATATTGTTCACGGCATATCTTTTCTATTCATTCGTCCAGTTAACGGGTGATTTCCTGACATTGTCCGTATTATTGCTCGCTCTTTATACGGTTTTTATCCATGTCGCTGTCAAATTGAAATGGTTTGATGGTCGCGCCGGCTCCTTGAGTTACTTGATGTTTTTTTGGTCCGTTTTTATTATTGCGCCGTTTCTAAAGATCTCTGCCGCGAATCTTTTTGACAATGCTCTTTTCATTGATGAATCGCTTATTCGTCCTATCTTCATCGTCGGGACAATATTTTTTCTTTACCTGAGCTGCTTTGCGTTCTTTGAGGAAAAGATCAACGTTGTTTTTAATGCTGCAGTCGCCTTACTGATAATTTGCAATGTTTTTGTTAACGGCATCTGGCTTATTAACCCAACCTTTTCGATGTACGACACCTCAAGGAGTATTGGCAACGCATCAAATAAGGGGGATGTAATAGTCGGAGCACACGCAATGATACTCGCCATAGAGAACAAAACCTTCCCTCTCTGGTGGATACCAAATATCAAATACGACGAGAACCTGAGCAAGATAAACAGGGACAGCAAGCTGATGTACAAGGCCAGGTTCCTTTTAATAACGGACGGCCTATACAAGGCAGGAGAAGACCCAAAGAAATCCGGCCCGACCGTCAGGGACGTCGAAAACATATTGAAGAAGAAACCTGTTTACCTTGAACACTTTGCGGTGATACCATATAAATTCTCGGATAAATGCTGGATCGGGTTGAACCTTCTTAAGCTGAAAGACGGGATCTGACGCATGATAAAACTCATATCAAAGCTTAAACGTCTTAATATGCAGTCAAACAAGGGATTGATCGTTTGCATTCTTTTCTTCGTTCTATTTCTTCTAATCCCAATTGTCTTCCAGGACAATTCTTACGTTACGATACACGACAATCTTGATTCGGAAATCGCGTGGCGTGTGGTACTTGCTGAAAGCGGAAAAGCATTTACGATTGATCCGCGAGAACCGGTCGAACAAATAATGAACGGCATACCGCGTGGCTGCCTGCCAAGCGGGCTAAATGTAATCGTTTGGCTTTTCCTGCTTTTAAAACCTTTTACCGCTTATCTTTTCAATTACATACTTGTACATTGCGTCGCTTTCATCGGCATGTATCTTCTTTTGCGAAAACACATGATCCCGGAAGAAAAAGATATGTTCATAAGCAATGGGGCCTCGCTTTGCTTTGCGCTTCTCCCCTTCTATACAATGTACGGGCTATCAATTGCCGGGCAGCCATTGCTTATCTATTCGATCATTAACATCCTTAAAAGGAAAGAAAAACTGTCGGACTTTCTTATAATCGGTCTTTTTCCTTTTTATTCTTCACTGGCTTACATTGGGGTCTTTGTTATCTTAGCTTTGATCCTCTTGTTTGCGATAGATCTTCTACACAACAAAAGGATCAACGGCAGTTTAGCTTTGAGCGCCTGTCTTCTTTTGTTCTTTTATATTATTGTCGAATCAAACTTGCTTTATCTTATTTTCCTTGACCCTAATTTTGTTCCGCATAGAGCCGCGTGGAATGGTTCCGGAGGGCTTTCGATGTTAGACGCCTTCAGATCATCCTTTGACAACTTCATCCATGGGCAATACCATGCCGCGAGCCTTCACGACAGTTATGTCCTGCCTTCCGTAATATTTGCTCTTGCATTAGGGTTGTTCCGGAAAAAAGCAAACAAAGCCCTCTTATATCTTTTGAGCGCAATATTTTTGATCGCCGTGTGGTACGGATTTTATTCGTGGGCGGGATTATCCTTCTTTAAAGAAAGGGTGCCTCTGCTTTGCTCTTTTCAATGGGACCGCGTCCACTGGTTCCATCCCGTCTTATGGTACGCGGCATTTGCTTTTGCTTTGGCACAAATATCAAATATCAAACATGGGAAATATATTTCCATTATCCTAATAATGCTTCAATTAAATCTTCTTGTCACTAATTCAGATACACAGGCCCAAATTGAACGATCAACAAAATTAATGCGCGGCCAGGGATCAAGCCTTATATCGTTCAAGAGATTTTATTCGCCGAGCCTTTTTAATAATATCGGGAGTTTTATCGGCAAAGCAAAAAAAGACTATAGAATAATAAGTTTAGGAATTCATCCGGCTGTGGCGCAATATAACGGTTTTTACACCCTGGACGGGTACCAAAACATTTATCCGCTTCAATATAAGATCGAATTCAGGAAGATCATCGCGAAGGAACTTGAAAAATCAAAGAAATGGAAAGAATATTACGATGATTGGGGCAGCAAATGCTATATGTTTTCATCGGAACTGGACGGCTTATACATAAGGAAAGAAAGAAAATTCAAGATAAAGGATCTTGAACTTAATACCGCTGCCCTTAGATCTATGGGCGGAAGATACATATTGTCAGCTGTAGAGATCCTGAACAGCCGGCAGAACGGTCTCTCTTTCATTAAAAGATTCGAGGATGAAAGATCCCCGTGGGAAATATACCTTTATAAGGTGAATTGAATAATATGAACAAATTCGGATTGAAGCTCTGGTCAAACAACAAGATATACTTCAATGAGGCAGAAAAGCTTTATAAGTCCGGCATTTATCAGTATTTAGAGCTTTATGTTGTTCCCGGATCTTATGAAAGCTATATAAAACTCTGGGAATCTATAGATGCCGCTTATGTAATACATGCTTCCACCTATCCCATTGGATTAAACCTGTCAAACATTGAAAATAGAGACTTGAACATGCAGCTCACGAAAGAAGTGATCCGGTTTTCTGATCACTTGAAAGCCAAAACGATCATCATGCATTCGGGCACTAATGGAACAATCGAAGAAACCGTCAAGCAACTGAAAGATATATATGATAAGCGGATGTTAGTGGAGAACAAGCCCTATTTATCATTATATAAAAAGGGGGGTAAACAAATGTTCTGCAACGGCAATTCGCCGGAAGAGATCAAATACATCATGGAAAAGACCGGAGTGAAGTTCTGTCTCGACATTGGCCATGGCATCAGCTCAGCCAATTCTCATAAAATTGATCCGATCAAATATCTTAATGATTTTCTCAAGTTGAAGCCGTCAATGTTCCATTTCACGGACGGCGATTACAAGAGCGAACTGGACAGTCACGACCATTTCGGTTCCGGGAATTACCCCGTAAAACAGATAATGGAAATGCTGCCGAAAGACTGCATGATAACAATTGAGTCCGTCAAAGGAAATGACAGCAAGCTTGACGATTTTACTGATGACGTTAAATATCTCAAGGAGATCAAATGAAAGTTCTGATAACCGGCGCAGCAGGAATGCTAGGGAAAGATGTTTTAAGCGTGCTTTCAGAGGACTGCACTTTTGAGATCTATCCGCTGGATATTCGCGCTCTCCCCCACCCCAATGCAATTATGCTCGACATA
>Ga0315286_10003965_pt1 | contig 14116 bp, 8 predicted proteins | sample YL17G10_0_MG_FD_205038 | JGI IMG/M metagenome (GOLD analysis project Ga0315286, IMG submission 205038) | Sediment microbial communities from Yellowstone Lake, YNP, Wyoming, USA - YL17G10_0 | ecosystem: Environmental > Aquatic > Freshwater > Lake > Sediment | place: USA: Wyoming | collected... | reverse complement strand
CCACGCCGTGAACGACCGGTACACGGGATCGGAGCGTCTCCCCTCAAGGTCGACCGCTCGGATGAAGAAGGTGTGCGACTTGCTGTAGCGCGTGTAAGTATAGCCATTCCATAACGTATCGTCCAGGCTGGAGGCATCATCCACCGATACTCGGTAGATGCTGTCATGGAGAGCCGTTTTCGTCCATTTGTCGAGCCCGGTGGTATCCTCGTGATTGAATCCGAAAGGAAATCCGTCCACAACGACGAATTCATATGAGCTTACCTCGCCGTCCGGATCCCAACCGCCCCAATAGAAATGCACCTGATATCCGGTCGTGGTTCCTTCGACGGGACCGCTCGAAAGCCATACCTCGGGCGACGTGTTCTGCTCGGGCAAGCCGATGAACGTCTTTTCGCAACCGAATATGAAAGCGAAGACGGCAATCATGAGGAGCACGGCATATACCAGAAACGATCTCTTCATTAATCCCCGACCTCCTCCCATCCTTTACATCAGGAGGGAATCTGGTTGTGCGTTACTTGACCAATTTCAGGTACAAGGGTATCCGGCGCGTATCTCTCCGGGCGTAATTGGCTAAATAGTATTCGGTTATGATCCAGCGATCGCCCGGTATCACGTTTCCATTTTCATCGACCGAAGTCTCGCCCCTGATGCCTTCCTTGAATGATTGCGTATCCTTGCAGTCGAGGCCACTCACGGTGATCGACTGCTGGCCGAGGAACAAGGGCGGATTCGCGATGAGCGAATCCGCGACCGCCGCGTTATACGCCGCAAATCCGGGCACGCTTCTCCAGAAGGGAGCGATTATATCGAAGGCGATATCCTGATCGAACACGTTGAGCGGCTTATCGAACTGCCACTCCCCTTCCTTGTAGTACGTGCGATCCTCATCGGGATCGAAGACGGCGTATTTCCAGCCCTTTATCCCGGAGCGCGGAGGATCCCGCCGGTCATCGTGCCCCCCCGCAATTAAGGTGTACCGGTAGGAGCGGGTAATGGTCCCGCGATTCTCCGGAGAGACTTTTACCGCGTATGGACAGAGCGTGTCGCCGCGCGCCACGACCTGGCTGGTGTTCCACCCGATCACTATCGTATCGTTCCTCGCCCAGACGAATCTGCGATCCGCCGGCGGCGGAGTCACACCCTGCCGCGTGTAGAATCCGGCCTTGACGCTGTCGACGCGCGGCGGGAAGTTGCCGACGAAGCTCACGACGGCGGGAGTTCCATCGGGCTTCTTCTGCTCGTCGAATGAGCGGACGAGGAAGCGGTAATTGAACGTCCCCACTCTCATGGTCGTCGAGTCGCGATCCCGGTACAGATCGGAGACGCCTGCGCCGGGATTGGTATCCTCGGAATTCTTGAGCGGGTACCATGGAGACAGCTTGTCGGCGACCCTGGCGCCGGTTTCATCGATCGACCAGCGGTTGTACTGGAACTGGAACCGTATCGGCAGCGGCGGATCCCATTGCAGATTAGCCCGGTCTAACGGATGATCCCAGCCCCAGTAAACCATACGCACGCGGGAGCTGTCCGGCAGGGTATCGGGAATGCCGTCGAGGAAATTGACGTCCATCTGCTGGGGAATGCCGTCCTGCGGAGTAAAAGAAACCACGCATCTTTCATCGAACTTCGAGTCGGGGTCATGATTCACGACGACCCGGCAGACGCCCACACCCGACGCCAGATCGGCTTGAGAAAGGGCGCCCGCTTCGTCCCGCGCAATCCCCTTGAAGTTGAATATGCCGCTCGGGATCACATCCAGGACCACCGTCCCGTCCTGAAGCACTTTGAGGGTATCGGGAAGCCCGACGCTCACGATCTCGGATGGATCGGCCGGGATGAGCCAGTCGGGAGTCCCGTCTCCGTTGTAATCGGGAAACACGGCGCTGCCATAGCTCCACTGATATCCCGTAATGATGTTATTGACGGTCTGCCCCCTGAACTTGATCGTGAAGGGCACGAACATGCTGATCGTATCGAGCGCATCGGGATTGTACGGCACATCGCCGTTCCCGACGTCGGTCCAGAACTGAATGATGGGGATTCCCTTGACGCGCGCGAGGAATTCCAGCCGGGCGGGCGTCGGATCGATCCTCCCGCCGTCGTCGATCGCGACGATGTGGAAAGCCTGGCGATTGATCTGCGCGAGAGTCAACTTATCGAATCCCGTGAACGTGATAACCGTATCGGTCCTGGTCGTAAACCTTCCCCTCAGATAATCGGCGACTCTCGCGTCGGGATTCCAATCGAGCTCGGGATTCAAGAGCGTGTCCGATATGTACCACATGTATCTGGTGACGACTCCGTCGTTATCCGTCCCCCGCCAGTACATGTGGACACGGTAATTGGCGGTCGTCCACGCGGGAGAGCTCGTCAGAGAGGTTTCCGGAGCCTTGTTCCGGTCGAGGGGAGGCTCTTCTTTCCTGCAGGCAGGAAGAACCATTACGAGAGCGAGGGCGCCGGCCGCAATAAGCTCGATCGCAAATCTGATCTTTACTCGTCCCATTTTTCCCTTCTCTTTTTCTGAATCGAACGCGCGTTTTACCCCAAACCTATATTTAATATAAGCTTTAGATTTCATCTGTCAATTGAAATTCCATGGGAGCAATTGACTATCCCGGCTACCTTTACGGCGTTTTCGAAAAATAAAAAAGAGGCCGGGAGATTTGACTCTCCCGGCCTCTCAGGGCTTTCGTCAAACCCTGTCAATGGTATGCGCTAGCGCAGCATGACCATCTTCTTGGTCTGGCTGAAGTCCTTCGTATCCATCTTGTAGAAGTAGATACCACTCGCCACTGCGCCACCCCGGTCGTTCTTGCCGTCCCAGGTGACCGTGTACGTATTGGCATCCTTCACACCGTTCACGAGCGTCCGGACCAGCTGTCCCGCGACGTTGTAAACCTTCAACGTCACCATTCCCTTGTCCTTCAGGTCGAACTTGATCGTGGTCGACGGGTTGAAGGGGTTCGGGAAGTTCTGAGCCAGCTTCGTCGACTTCGGCGTCTCCGCCGGAGTGACGTTAATGTTCGTGACGTTCTGCATCCAATCGAACACGTTCTTCGCAAGCTCGAAACGGTCGACCGGAGCGGAGACCACGTCGTCGCGAACGTACTGGTAGCTGAATCCGAACCACATCGTGTTCACGTTGAAGTTGCCCGGATTCAGCGTCGTGGACGCGATGGCCGCATAGCGGTTCGTCGCGTTCTTCACCGGATAGAACGCCGCGCGCTTGCCGTTCGCCGTCTTGTCGAGAACGTCGAACTGGTTGATGATGAAGCATCCACCGTACGCGTAGAACTTATCCGGAACGCCCAGATGGACGAAGGTACCCGCGTCGGCGTCGCCCGTAACGAGAGGCGTTACGGTACCGCCGCCCGTGCGGCCGCCGGTTTCGTCGAAGTAGCTGTCCGCGATGAAGTCAACGCCGCACCAGGTGCTCATGAGGGTGAGCGCCGGCGTGGTTGCGAGCTTATCCAGGTTATAGGCGATACCGTCGCCGCAAACCCAGAGTCCGCATACGTGCAGGGACGTCTCGAACCAGCCGATGAGCATGTTGCAGTCGTTGGACTTGTCGCTGTTGACCGTGCCGTCCGAGATCGTGATGGTTCTGAGGTCGCCGCTATCCCATACGATCTTGTTGTACGCGTCAACGAGCTGCTGGGTCTTGGCGCGGCTTCCCGGTCCGTTCGAGACGCCCGAAGTCGGGCCGTTTACGTCATAGACGTCCACGCTGTCGTTCGGGTGAGCAAGCACGGCCCTGAACACCGGCATCCAGTACTGCTCGACCGAGCCCCTCCACGAGCCGCGGCCCGAGCAGTCGTCGACGAAGAGAACGTCGCTGTTGTTCGTCGGGAGGCAGGTCCACTCGAAATACGGGCCTTCCGTACGCGCCCAACGCGGCAGCGCCGACTCGATGCCGACCGCATCCTTCGCGGTGAAGTAGTACTCGATCTTATAGCCTCTCGTGAAGAGCTCGTCGTTCAGATCGACCATGTACCGATCACGCTGAATGCCGCCGGCGGTCCGGGCGGTGTCGCACTGGATAACCGTCCAGGCGCCGCTCATGCCGACGTAATTGAAGGCGATCGGGTACGGCGCGCTGACGGGCCCGGTCATGACGCTGCCCGCGAGGGTGGCGCCGGCGAGGACCGGCTTGATCGGAAGCGCACCGACGTAGGTGGCCAGCACGTGGAGATACACGGCCGGGCCGCCGAACGTCGGGTCGGTGCCGATGCCGCCGCCGAGGAGCGACGCGGCGTCGCAGACGATCGAGTCGCCCGGATCGATGACCGGGTTGTCGTTCGTTCTGATGTCGTTCGCCGCATCCGCGCGGACGAGGCTCTCGATGTTGAACTCGGCCTCGGGGAAGTTATCCTGGAAGAGATCCAGGTCGCGGAAGCTCCACTGGGGACCGGCGGTTTTGAACCGGTACAGACGGACGTTGTCGATCCAGGGCGACGGCGTGTGAGCGGCGCAGTTGCCGTTCACGAGGTACCACACGTCGCACATATCGACGCAGCCCATACCGATCTGGACCGGATCGTTGCTGCCGATAAAGTCGCTGATAACTTCGCCACCGTAGATGTAGTCCATGTCGCCACCGTAGTAGACGAAGTTACGGTCCTGCCACTGTCCCGGGCAGCCGGCGACGATGGTCCGCACATGCCACTGGTAGAACACGAGGTTCGCCAGCGGAATGTCACGGTAGACCGTGAAGCGGAGAAGGGCGCCGCCGAGGAGCGGAAGGTCCGCCGGCGGAATCGTGCCGTTCTGGGTGTTATTGCAGGCGGTCGAGTACTTCGTCATGTCTATCACCGGCGATACGGCAATTTCGCTCTGGCACGGGGCGGTACGGCCGCCGGGGCCCATGCAGAACGGCGTGTCGAAGAGGCCGGGATAGCTCGAGCTCGGGTTCGGGGAACCGAGGAAGTAAATGAGCTGAGTGGCGAAGTTGTCGCCGCACGGATCCTTGTCGGTCAGGTTGTTCTTGAGACCGGCATAGGAACCGAACGCCACTTCGGGAGCGCCGATCCAGATGCCGGCGCTCGTCGCACCCACAGCCGCGGCTTCGAAGTTCTGGTAATCATTGAAAACGCCGCTATCGACGACGCGGATGCTGTCGATGACGCAGCCGCCGTCGGTGTTGTAGAGGCCGTCCTCGTCGCTCCACGCACCGTCGGCGGTGAAGTGGAAGCGAAGCTTCGTTCTCGCCTGGGTGAGCGCGAGAAAGTAGGAAGCAACGGTATCGCCGGTACCGGTGAACACGGCGACTTCCTGCCAGTTGCCCCCGCCCGCGTCGTATTCGACTCTCGTGAAGTCGTAATCCGGCTCGGAGTCATAGAACGCCTTGAAGGACAGCGTTACCGAACCAACGAAACCGAACGCGTTGGTCTTGAGCATCTGGTTCCAGCCGTTGCCGTAACCAGGAGCGTCGTACCACGAGCAGAGGTACGGATCGGTCGTGCTCGGGCGGGCGCCGCACCACATGGACTTTGCTCCCTCGAGGGGAACGAGGCCGCCGTAGCTGCCCCCGCCGAGTCCGGCGAAATCGTCAACGTGGAAGAACGTGCCCCTCTGAGCAGTCTCATCCGACTTTGTCCAACCCTGCCAGCTCATCGCCTCGAACGTGTACCACACCATGCAGTACGTATCCACGGCTGCTTCTGTGTAAAGACCGCGAAGGCCCGGGTCGTTGAGCTCGGTATCATTGCTCTCCGACATAGCCTGCGCGGGACGCAAACCGGGATTCGCCACATCGCGTGCAGCGACCGAACCGACGAGCAGGGCCACGAAGCAGACGCCTAGTAAGAGTACTAGTGTCTTTTTCATTCTTGTTTTCCCCCCATCGTTAAGAAAACAACTTAAATCGACGCACAACGAATTCTGGAATCTCGAAGAGCAAAGTGCTGAACCGCCTCTACATCGAATCTCTTTCTTGCATCACCTCTCTTTCTTCGATTCGGCATGCTAAGCGGGGCATCATCCGTCAGAGTTCCTGGACTTTCTTTGTCGAGTAAGCCTGGCTCCCCAACGGCGGTGGGGGTTGTAACCCCGCTCGATAAAGGAGGCCGCCCTTTCGGGCTATCCTCCACTCTGCTTTCGAGACAGTTAGGATTGTAGCACGGAATTCGAGAAAATGTCAAGCGGGATTTTCGTCTCGATATCAAGGAGATTTCGATAGTTACGACGGACCGATATCGGCCCCGCGCGTCATTCGCCGGCTATTTGGGCAAAATCGCAGAACAGCATAACGACCCTGTAACTGCTTGCCAGAAATGCTATTCTGTTATCTCTTATTTTTTCATCCTCGCAATTCACCAGGACGTCTTCAAAGAATTTATTAACATATGGCACAATCCCTTTGAGAATGCCGATGGAACGCTGCGCCTGGCCGGATCGCTTGATCTCGAGAAGCTTCCGGCATGCACGCGACATCTCGTCGTTCAGCTTTTTCTCGGCGTCGACGAGAAAGAGCGTCGGGGAAAATCCGAGATCGGTTTCGCGCCCGGCTGAAAACGCCTCGAGCGCGTTCATCCCCTGGTCCTCGCTGTATCCGTCCCTGAGTGTTCGCGGAATGATGTTCGTCACGCGCTTCATCGCGAGAACGAACGCGGAGAGTTCCCCGCTCTTCCTGAGGCCCTGGAGCTCGTCCGCCATATCCTTGACCGCGTGCGGATACTCCCAGGGAGACGCGAGCACCGCCGCCGCGAGATCGTGGTCGACACCCTCCCCGCGGACGATCGTGTTCAACCGCTGCGCATAGAACTCGCGAAGCTGCGCGAGGAGCTCCCCGCGGCCGCGCGGAGACTCCTTCAACGCGTCCTCGAAGAGTCCGATGCTGCGATCGAGCACCGTGGGGAGCGGGAGCGCCGACCGACGCGCGATGAGGATCCGCAGCGCTCCCATCGCGTGTCTGCGAAGCGCATAGGGATCCTGGGAGCCCGACGGTTCGAGCCCCATACGGAAGCACCCGGTGATCGTGTCGATCTTGTCGGCGAGCGCGAGAAGCGCGCTCGTCTCGCCGCGCGGCATGCGGTCCGCGGCGAACCGCGGCAGGTAGTGCTCGTAAATCGCCTCGGCGACATCCTCGTTCTCGCCGGAGGCGCGGGCGTACTCGCGGCCGATATAGCCCTGGAGCGCCGTGAATTCCTTCCCGTCCTTCACCATCTCGCTCGCGAGATCGGCCTTCGCGAGCAGCGCCGAACGCCGGATGTTCTTTTCGAGCTTCTCATCCGCGATTCCCGACGCAGACGCCATCCAGAGCGCGAGCGCCTCGATCCGCGAGGCCTTCCCCGCGAGGCTTCCGAGCCCCTCGAGCCATACGATTGCTCCGAGCTTGCCCGCCATTTCCTCGAACGGCCGGGACGTGTCTTCCCGGTAGTAGAAAACGGCGTCGTCGAGCCTCGCCCGAAGCACCCGCTCGTACCCCTTCACGATGCGCGCGGGGCCGCGGCGCGCTCCGTCGGCGAAGGCGACGAAATGCGGCATGAGCTCTCCGCGGGGACCGGCCACCGAGAAATAGCGCTGGTGGCTCTTGAGCGCGGTGACGATAACCTCGCGCGGGAGCGCGAGGAACGCCTCGTCGTATTTTCCCTCCATCGCGACGGGGGATTCGAGCAGGTTCGCGACGATGCCGACGAGATCCTCGTCCTCGACGAGAACGCCGCCGTGCGAACGGGCGCAGAGAATCGCCTCCGCGCGAACGGCGTCGCGCCGCGCGGCCGGTTCGAGCACGATCCCGCTGCTGCGCATGAGCGAGAAGTAATCGTCCACCGACTTCACGGGAATCGTTTTCTCGAAAAGCGGGGACAGGCGCGTTCGCCGGCCGGCGGCGAGCTCGCCGACCTTCACGCGCACGACGTCCGACCCGAAGAGGCACAGGATCCAGCGGACCGGCCGGGCGAATCGCATGCCGCCGGAGGTCCACCGCATCGTTTTCGGCGCGCGGATCGCCTGGATCCATTGCGGGAGGCGCTCCCTCATGATCGACGCCGTCGATTTCCCCTTGATCCGCCTGACGACGGCGAGGTAGGCTCCCTTCGGCGTCTCGACGCGCGCGAGAGCGCTCGCGGGCACGCCCTGCGATTTCGCGAAACCCTCCGCCGCCTTCGTGAAGCTTCCGTCCGCGGCGACCGCTATCTTCACCGGGGGCCCCACGATCGTCTCCTCCGCATTCTCCTGTTTCACGGCGAGGCCGCGCGCGAGAAGAACGATGCGCTTCGGAGTGCCCATGGCGGCGATCCCGTCGCACGGAATCCGTTCGGCCCTGATCCCTTCGTCGAAGAGCTTCCGCGCCTGTTCGATCATCTCGTCGAGGTAGGCGCTCGGCAGATTCTCGCATCCGATTTCGAGGAGGAAATCCTTCTTCACGTCCGCTCCTTTGTGCCGGTGCGCGCGCGCGAGAGCAAAGGGAAACCGAGCCGCTCGCGATCGGCGACGTACGCCTCGGCCGTCTGCCGGGCGATATCCCTGATGCGGGCGATGTAGCTCGTTCGCTCGGATACGCTCACCGCCCCGCGGGCGTCGAGGATGTTGAAGATGTGCGAACATTTCACGACGTAATCATACGCGGGGAGGATGAGCCCCTCGCCGAGCATGCGCTTCGCCTCGCCCTGCAGACGGTCGAACATCTCGAAATGGAGCGGCACGTCCGCCTTCTCGAAGTTGAACCGGCTGAATTCCCGCTCCCCCTCGCGATTGAGATCGCCCCAGGTCACGCCTCCTCCCCACTCCACGTCCATGATGTCGTCGACTCCCTGAAGGTACATGCAGATGCGCTCGAGCCCGTAGGTGATCTCCGCCGAGACGGGATCGAGCTCCATCCCTCCCGCCTGCTGGAAGTAGGTGAACTGCGTGATCTCCATCCCGTCGAGCCAGACCTCCCACCCGAGCCCCGAGGCGCCGAGCGTCGGCGATTCCCAGTCGTCCTCGACGAGCCGGATGTCGTGCTCCATCGGATCGATCCCGAGGGAGGTGAGACTCTTGATATAGAGCGGAAGGACGTTCTCGGGGGCGGGCTTGAGAATGACCTGGTACTGGTTGAATTGCTGCACGCGATTGGGATTCTCGCCGTACCGCCCGTCCTTGGGACGCTTCGTCGGCTCGAGGTATGCCGCCCGCCACGGCTCGGGCCCGAGAACCCTGAGAAACGTCGCGGGATTCATCGTGCCGGCGCCGACCTCCGAGTTGTACGACGTGAGGAGAAGGCACCGCTGGCCGGACCAGAAGCGCTCCAACGCGGTTACTACCTCTTGAAAGGTCACTGGCCGTTCACCCCCTTGCAGAGACGCAACGCGTACGGAAGCCGATAGCCTTCCATGTGGCTCACGAGGAAACGATGGATGAGCTCGCCGATCTCCTTGCGTTCGCTCCGGCCCAGTCTCTCTCCGCCGGCTCCTTCGAGCCCGAGCGCATCCATTCGCCGGACTCGCGCGGACGCTGCGGGAGAGAGCGTGCGCCCCTTCGCGCTCCCGCATGACGGGCAGCTCACAACGCCGCTCGCCGCCTCGACCGCGAACGCCGAGCCCTCGAGGGATTTGCGACAGCAGGCGCACGCGGCGGTGGAGGGGAATGAACCCGCCAGTTTCAGCACGTCGATCTCGAGCGCGAAGAAGAGCGCCCACGGATCCGGCGCCGCGGAAAGCAGCCTCATGAACCGCTCTATCAGATCGAAGGCCCTTTCGTCGGCCGAGCGATCCAGGACCGAGCGGTCGACGATTTCAAGCCCCGCCTGAAAAAGGCAGAGCCGCTCGAGATCGCCGCTGCCCGCTTCGAATGTCTCCACGGTCCCCATCTCCTTGAGAAGCTGCAAGCCCCGATCGGGCCGAAAATAGAAGACGATTTCCGAAACGTTTCCCGTTCGCAGGCTTCCCTGAAGCGCGCTCCGGCACCTCCGCGCTCCCTTCGCGAGCAGCCGCACCTTCCCGTGCGATCTCGTGAGCACGACCGCGACGACGCTCGACTCCCCGTACGGGTACGTCTTGAGCACGATCGAGCGATCCTTGATGATCTCGCTCACGAGCTCTCCACCGCCGCCGTCACGCGCCCCTTCCGCCCTCGGGCCCGCCGGCTGCGTGCCGGTGCCCCGGCGGGACGACCGCCCCGCCGGAAATGACCATCTTCATGGCTTCCTCGATCGAGAGTTCGGAAGGGATCGCTTCTTCGCGGCGCACCATGACGAAAAGGCCCGAGGTCGGATTCGGCGTCGTCGGGATAAAGATCGTCACGAAGTCGTGTTCCAGACCGTCCGCGCCCCTGAAGCGCCATGTCGACGTCTCGAAACCGATCGCGTAAATCCCGGGACGCGGATACTGCACGAGCACGACCTTCTTGAAGACGGTCCGCTCCTGCTTGAGAAAGACCTCGCCGACCTGCTTGATCGCGACGTAGATGCTGCGCACCATGGGGATCTTCTCCAATCCCCCCTCGAACCACCTGAAGAGCGTTCTGCCGAAAAAACCGCCGCCGAGAACCCCGGCGAGGAGAATGATCGCGATGACCCCGAGGAATCCGAGGCCGGGAATATCGAGATACGGATGGCGCGCGGTGATCGGCGCCAGTATGCCGTCGACCCACATGAAGATGCGGTAGAGCACGTACGCGGTGAGTACGGTCGGCATGAGCACGAGGAGCCCCGTGAGAAAACGCCTCTTGAACCACCGCACGACCGAATGCTCTCCTATTCCTCCGGCAACCATACAATGACCTCGATTATCCGCTGACCTTCGAGCCTGCTGATTTTGAAGCGCATGCCCGCGAACCCGACCTCTTCTCCCTCTTCCGGCACGCGGCCTATCAAGTTATAGAGAAATCCCCCGAGCGTGTCAACCTCGTCCGAGGGAAGCGAAACGGAGAGCGCCGCGTTGAACGCGTCGATCCCGACCGATCCGGCCGAGACATACTGCCGCGCTCCCGTCTGCCGCACGGGCGGGAGCTCATGATCGTACTCGTCCAGTATCTCGCCGACGATTTCCTCGAGGATATCCTCGAGCGTCACGATTCCCGACGTTCCGCCGTATTCGTCGACGACGACGGCCATGTGTTTCTTTCCCCGCTGGAACTCGCGGAGGAGATCGTCGAGCTTCTTGCCCTCGGGAACGAAGTACGCTTCGCGGACGAGCCCCCCCCGGTCGAGCCGAACGATCTCGTCCGGCGAAATCTTGAGAAGGTCCTTCACGTAGAGCATCCCGGCGATCCGGTCGATGCTCCCGTCGTAGACCGGAACGCGCGAATGCCCCGCGCTCGCGACCTTCTCCCGAATTTCCTCGTGGGGCGTGTGGATATCGAGAGCGAAGACGTCGATCCTCGGAACCATGACCTCGCGCACCTTCTTCACGCCGAATTCCTGGATGCTGCGGATCAGCTTCGAACCTTTGTCCTCGATGAACCCCTCGGCCGCGAGGCCGTCGGCTCCGGGAAAGAGGAAGAAGGGGCTCGCCATCTCGCGCGGCAGGTCGGGGTAGACGAGCGCGACGACCCGAAGAAAGAGACGCGCGAACGGTCGGAGCAGGAGATACACGGGAAGCAGGGGATACGAGGAAACGAGAGCGAACCGGGCCGCATTCATCGATGCGGCGCCGAACCCGGCGATCGTGACGGCGATGAGGCCGGCGCCGATCGCGAAAACGGGGATGAGCGCGTGCTGCCATACCCGCGGCTCGCCGACGACACCGCGGATCGCCAACGCGACGAGGGACAGGATGATCGCCTCGAGGCCGATGAGCGAAAGCATGAAATGGAATCGCCCGCGATGCAGAAAACGGGGGCACAGGCTCCCGCGCATCCGGCGGGGGAATGCCTTGTCCACATGCAGGCGCGAAACGATCCCGAACGCGGCGAAACCACCGGCAACGAGGAATTGCACCGCAAAAAGGAGAACGAGGATCGCGATCATCCTGCTTTCCACCATCATCGCGAGCCCGTTCGCGCGCGCGGGAAGGTCCCGGCGTCACGCGAAGAGGCGTTTCACCTCCCGCTCGGAACAATGCCGCTTCAGGATCCGCGCCTCGGCCGCTTCCATCCGCCCGGCGCTCCGGGAGTCGTCGTGCCGGTGCCCGCGCAGGTGCAGAAGCCCGTGCACGACGAGCCGCGCCCCGTAGGCGCGCGGCGATACGCCGCGGAGCCGGGCTCCCCGGACGAGCCGCGCCCAGCACAGGTAGATCTCTCCGAGGGGAGCGTCCCCCTCCGGGTCGGGAGCGCCGCAGCACGGGAAGGTGAGGATCTCCGCCGCGCCGGTCCGCTTTTTGTACTCGCGATTCAGACGGGCCATGGTCCGTTCTCCGATCCAGTTGACCTCGACCCGCGCGTCCCGCGGCGCGACCCGGGAAGCGACGGAGCGAAGAAACGGGGACAGCCTCGCGCGCGCGTCGCGGCTGCCGAGTCGCGCGCTTCCGGCGATCGTGATCTTCACGAGACGAGACCCTCCTCGCGCTGCGACGGATAGGGAATCCTCGAATGAAAGACCCCGGTGAGAAGCTGGATGAATTTCTCGCGCACCACGGCGATGTCGTTGAGCGTGAGGCCGCTGTCGTCGAGCTCGCCGTCGCTCGTCCGCGCCTCGATGATCTTCTGCACGATCGCTCGTATTTTCGGCGCCGTGGGACCTTCGAGCGAACGCACGGCCGCCTCGGCGGAATCGGCCAGCATGATGAGCGCCGTCTCTTTCGATCTCGGTCGCGGGCCGGCGTACCGGAAATCGTCGATGTTGACGCTGTCGTGCGAATCGTACTCGAGCGCCTTCTGGTAGAAATACGCCATCACCGTGGTCCCGTGATGCTCGCGGATCGCGTCGACGACGATCCGGGGGAGCTTCTCGCGTTTCGCGAGGTCGATCCCCTCCTTCGCGTGGGACGCGAGAATCAGGGCGCTCATGCGGGGGGTGAGCTTCTCGTGCTTGTTGATGTTCTCCCCCTTGTTCTCGAAGAAATACTCGGGTTTCGCGAGCTTGCCGATATCGTGGTAGTAGGCGCCCACCCTGGCCTGAAGGCCGTTCGCGCCGACGTCCCGCGCGACCGACTCGACGAGGTTCCCGACCATGAGGGAATGATGATACGTGCCGGGAGCCTCGATAACGAGACGCCTGAGGAGCGGCCGGTTGAGATCGCTCAGCTCCATGAGCGTGAAATCGGTCGTCACGTCGAAGAGCGCTTCGAAAATGGGGAGGAGAAACATGACCATGACCGTGCATGCGAGCCCGTTGGCGACTCCGAGAAGCGAGGCGCGCATGAACGCCGAAAGCGACATGCCTTCGGTGATGCCGAAGCCCGCGATGCCGATGACGTACGCCGCCGAAACGCTCAGCAGGATCGTGTAGAACTTCTTTCGCTCCCTGAGATGCGCGATGCTGATGATGCCCGCCGAACCGGCGATGAGCGAAATGAAGGCGTAGCTCGCGGGAAGGTTCGTGTGCGTGACGATGACGAGCGACGCGAAGAGGGTGAGCAGGGCGGCTCCCTGGATTCCGAAAAAGGCCGTGCATACGAGCGATACGAACGATACCGGAATCAGATACGGATCGAGCGTCGGCAGCTTCACGATGAGCGCCGTCAGAACGAGGTACAGGGAGAGAATGATAAAGACGAGCGTGAGCTTGTCCGGCGCGGCGACGAGCTTCGGCTGGAACCGCCGGAGGGCGAGGCTCAGGAGGGCGAGAAGCGCGCACACGCGAAGCCCCTTCCCGAAGAGGAGCCATGTCCGCTTGCCGATGGAAGTCGCGAGATCCATCGCGATCCGTTTTTCCTCCATCGTTTCCAGGATCTCGATCTGCGCGCGCGTCACCTTGTCGTGCTTCATGACGACCCGCTCGTTCTTCTCGACGGCGAACGACCGCGCCACGCTCCGCGTCGCCTCGTCGCGGCGCTTTCTCGTCTCCTGCGCGTCATAGATGAGATTCGGCACGAGATACGACCGGACGATCCCGTAGAAGAGGCGCACCGCCTTTTCGTTGTCCGGAAACAGAGCCCGCGCTTCGCCGGTGACGAGCGGCTCGAGATCGTTCTGCACGATGAGAGACTGCGTCGGGGCGAGCGATTCATCCCCCTCCGCGATAACCGTGATCCGCGCGTAATCGCGCTGCCGGAGAGCCGAGGCGTCGTTCTCGATCCCTTTTTCGAGA
>Ga0315286_10003964_pt1 | contig 14119 bp, 11 predicted proteins | sample YL17G10_0_MG_FD_205038 | JGI IMG/M metagenome (GOLD analysis project Ga0315286, IMG submission 205038) | Sediment microbial communities from Yellowstone Lake, YNP, Wyoming, USA - YL17G10_0 | ecosystem: Environmental > Aquatic > Freshwater > Lake > Sediment | place: USA: Wyoming | collected... | reverse complement strand
GCCGCCTTTTGTCATCCGTCACGGTTTGTGAAATGAGTCCCGCGACCTCGTAGGTCTTGTTCTCATACCGTTTTCCCAGGCAAATGGACACTTCGGAGATCAACCTTGTCCCCGCCGTCCGCGTCCACGCCCGCCCACGCCCCACACCTTTGCACGATTACGGCTGCCGAGCTCGTCGCGAGATCCGGGTTGGAGCAGCCTGTGATCGATGGGATTGAAAGCGGGGCCTACCTCCCCGCAATTGGGGAGCTCGTCAGGTTCTCGAGGGCCCTGGGGGTCCGGCTCGGCACTTTCCTCGACAACTAGTTCTCGCCCGACCCCTTCATCGCGCGTGCGGCGAGGAGCTCGCCGCGTTCATCATTACTCGACTAATGTTGAGTTCTCAGTAATGTGAAGTAAACTATACAGTTTCTTTTAATTGAATTATTTTTCAAAGGGAGGGTGGACCCCCATGGACTTCCCGCGTCATATCGTGATATTCATTGCGGCTTCATGCCTGCTCGCGCTCGCCATCGGGCAGACAGAGAAGTTCACGTTCTTCAGCCTCATCGGCGCGATCATCAAGGCGTCCTCGCTGGACCGCTGGTTCTTCAAAAAGTAAGGCTCAGGCCGATGCGCGCACCGGGGAGGACACGAGAAGTTACGTTCCCCCGCGTTGCGTAACACTGTTATACTTGAAGTGGCAGTCGGATCAACACAACGATAAAAATCCTGTTCCTTCGGCCCTCAGAGCGACGTCACCTTCATCGCGCCGGCGGGCCAGATCGCCGCGTCCTTCTCCGTCGCGTCGGACATGCTCTGGCTAAGGTCATTCAACGCGAACGGTGCGGCGCTCCCGAACGTCGTTCGCGCTGGCCCGCCCGGGTGCGAGGAAACGACCTACAACTTCGACTACGGGAACGCTCACTTCGTTGTTCTGAACGAGTACTACGACGGCGGGAGCGACCGCGTTACGGACGGCGACATCACGGACGCTCTGCACGGCTGGCTTATCCAGGACCTGGTCGCGAGTGCCAAACCGGTCGTTCTCGTCTTCGGGCACGAGCCCGCTTTTCCCCAACCTGACGATGACACCGGGCGTCTCCGGCAACAGAACGATTCGCTCAACGCCCATCCCCAAAACCGCGACCGTTTCTGGCAAACCCTCAAAACCCACGACGTGACCGCCTACATCTGCGGACACACCCACAACTACAGTGCCGTGAGGTTGAGAAGCGACGGCTCCATCGACCCGAGCGGTACAGGCGGCGTGTGGCAGATCGACTCGGGGCACGCGAGGGGCACCGGGGACACGTCCTCGCCGAGAACAGACAGATCCGCCGATTACTCCGCCTCACCGGCCATCTTTTGGATGGTGATCACCGTCTTCGCGCTCCCGCCGAACATGGTGTTGGGCTGGATCGCGATCCCCTCGTCGGGCATGGGCAGCTCCCCCTTGAGGGGGATCATGTACATGTCCCCCGACTTCATCGGCTTAATCTTCAGCTTCTGCTCGTAGAAGGCCGCGACCTTCGACGGCTGATCGCCCGATAGGTAGATGTACATCGCGAAGTCGTCCCCCAGCGACATGCCGGCTGAGGCCTGGGCGTCGAACGTGGCGCCCGGGTAGAAGGGGACGCCGAGATCCTTCTCCGTCGGGGGCTTGCGCGTGAGGGTTTTCGTTTTCGCCGACGTTTCCTCTTCCATCTGTTCCATGGATTCTTCCCGCATCGCTTCTTCGGACTGGCTGACGGAGACCAGCACTTCCAAGCCGGCGCTGGTTTTATAAATTTTGCTCCGGTAATCGAGATTGTAGAAATCATTGACGCTATTGAAGCTGATGTCACTGATAATCATATAGAAATCCGTAAAACCCCCGTCCGGGTTTTTCACGAGCCAGGAAAAGCGGGCTGACTTTATCCACATGCCCGGCTTGAGAGGTTTCCTGTTTTTCGGCAGGGTTGCCTTTATCCATTTTCCGGGGTGCGGCACGCCTTCATATGTCGAGTCCGTGAGATCCTCTTCACTGTAAAATTCGATTTCGTACGTAACCGGCGAGGCTCCGCCCTTCGGGAGCGAATTCGGGTCCCCCTCCCACCCGGCACCCTCTTTTCCGCCGATCTTCTGCAGGTAGAAATTGAACACCTCTTCCGGTGAAGCGCCCGTCCTGTAGACCTTCCCCTCGGGGCCTCCCTGCTCCCTCCGCGCAGCCTCGGCCGCCGCGTCCCGCGCCGCCCCGCCGATAATAGGTATCTCCTTCTCCGATTTCGGGGTCTGCGCCGCGAGGGCGACACCGGCGGAGATGACCAGACAGCCGACCATCGCGCACACGAGAATCGCATTTCGTCTTCCGCTCATCGTATTCCTCCTCTTTATTATTCCACTCGTGTATTTTAACCCTGCTTGCCGGTACGTCAAGAAAAAGTTCCGGTTGCGATGATTCGATCTATCTGCCGTACCGGCCCGCCTATTTCACCGTCACGATGCCCGTCTTCACGGTCGCGATGATACCGGGGTTGGCGATGTGCCTCACGAGAACGTACCCGTTGCTTGAGCCCCTTTGAGCCGCGCCGAGTTTGAGCACGACCCGCTTCGAGCCGCGGAAGGGTACGGTCAGAAGCTGGATCTTCTGAGAGCCCATCTCCCGCTGGCCGTATATCGCCTGCCCTTTGTAATCCGACAGCAGGTCCTCCGTCTGCTTCACCGAGAGCGTAGAAGGCACGGCGACGATCGCGTAGTACTCGGCCGGGCCGCCGTGTTCGAGTGCCGCGCCGTCGAGCTCGATGACCATGTCGAGCTCATCCCCCATTTGAAGGGCGCTCTTTTCCAGCGTCACTTTGAAGAAGGGCTCGTTTTGCGCGAAATCGAGCATGTCCACTTCCCGGCGCCGGTCGACCCGGATAACGGTGTACGTGTCGGCCTTCACGGTGAGGTCCTTCCCCCGGGCTTCCGCCGTGAAGGGGCCGCCGGAAAGGCCGTATTCCTTTCCATTCACGGAAACGGATGATTTTTCGAAGCTCTTGTCCTTCGCCATCGAAAGCAGCAGGTCGAGGAAGCTCGCGATCGTCAGGGGTGAAGAGTAGACCCCGCCGAGCAGGGCGGGCCCCTTCATTACCCCGGGCTCCTGGGTTTGGATGACACCCCTTGCGACTCTGTTGAAGAGGGCCTGGAAATTCGGGTCCTTCTGCACATAGAGCGCCTTCGCGTTCTGCACCAGGTAATACGTGGCCCCCGACCTTTCGATCGACCTCATGAAGCGGTACCGGTCGTAGTCGATGACGAAGGCCCTGTCGATAGGTTTCCTCGGGTCCGTGTCCAGGCCCGTGTACATACGGTCGATGAACCAATCGACGACCGCGGGATCGGTCAGCAGCCTGTACACGACTTTCCCGTCGATCTCGATCGGAAGCGCCTCGGCGTTCTTCTCGAAGTCGTAGAGCGCTTCCCCCTGAAGATCGATATTCCTCTTTTTCAGCTCCCTGTACGCGCCGTCGGACATCACCCGGGCGGTCTCGACGGTGTCGGCGAATTCCTTCTTCAGCAGCCGGGAGCCCTCGAGACAGCTCAGCATTGTCCGCAGGTTTCTGACCGTCCAAACGCTCCAAAGGTCGTTCGACTCCACCCCGGGATAAGGTCTGAAGAGGGCGCGGTCCTTGTCGTAGAACACCTCGTTCAGATCCTTCACGGTCTTGACCAGGTCGGACTTCAGCGTGTCCCTCAACCCCTCCCCGTCGATGATCTTTTCGTCGATCGCCCTCAGCAGGTACGCGCGTATCACGGCCGAGGAGGAAAGCGCCTCCGCGTGCCCGAACCATGAGTACATGCTCGTGACGACGTTCATGACCATTCCCTGGAGAAGCATCCCGGGGTTGGCGTACACCGCGACTTTTTCCCCGCTCTTCACGATCAGCGGGGAGCCGTCGGACACCGTGACATCCGAATAGGTGACCGGGTACACGCCTATGTTCTTGAGCTCGACGTCTCTCATGTCAAGCACCTTGCCGGAGGCGTCGACGAGCTTCAGCTCCAGTTTGCCGTACACCTTTCCGGTGACCGGGAACTCGTATTCGCTCACTCCCGGTCCGATGGATTTCTCGATCTTTTTATCCACCCCGGCGCCGGATATGATCAGCGTCACGTTCGCCCCGCCGGTGTTGACGACCGCCGCTTTCGCGTACACCGTGGCGCCCGGCACGATCAGCGGCATGACGTTCACTTCGAGGTAGCTCTGCTTCTTCACGTCGATGTCCGCGCTCTTCTCCCGATATTCATATCCGCGGACGGCGGTGAACCGGACTTTCACGCGGCCCGTCTGAGGGGGCATCGTTACTGAAACCACGGCCCTTCCGTCATCGCCGGTCTGGACGATCCCGCAGTAGAGCACCTTCTTCTCCCCTTCCCTCACCTCCTCCTGGTCCGGAGCCGGCTCGCCGGCGGCTGCCGCCTCGGGGCCGCCGTTTTTCGACCGCGCGGCCGCGGGCGCCTGGGCTGACATAGCCTTTTTCGACACGGCGGACCCCCTGCCGCCGATCGACTCTTCTGCCTCGTATTTCCTGTCCTCTTCGTCGATACCGGTCATGTCACGCCAGCTCGTGAGGTAATTCGAAAGCCCGCGGATGGAGTCGCCGAGAGCGGATACGAGAGGCTCCTTCGCGCTTTTTGACTGCACGCGGTTGTCGAAGACCTCCAGGACGCCGAAGACAGGCACGCCGCCGCCGGTCGACGAGTCGGTGGTTTTGATTTGAATGTCGGCTTTCTTGTCAGGGAGCGCGAACGCGGGTGCGTCGACGGCGACGGCGATCCCGGATTCCGTGAAGGCGATCGCCCACCCTTCGAAATAGCTTTCCTTTTCAAACCCCCCGACGGCGATGTAGCTGTAGGGAGAGCGGCATTTCACCTTCACCTTTTCGCCTTTTTTCAATGATGAGGCGACCTTGACCTCCTCGATCGCGAACTCGCCGTCCGCCGCGGGATAGCACACGACGATCTTCGGACCGCTTACATCCCGCCTGACGGTGAGCTCGACCCGCCGATCTTCGTCCGCGACGGGTGATTTGAGCAGCACCGGGTCGTTTTTCTCGCCGTCTTTCGTGATGTAAATATCCCTGCCCGGCACGGGAACGGTGTTTTCGTAGGGCGCGAGCGTCGCGCTGAAATCGTTCCCCAGACCCCGCGAGACAACGATGCTCTGGCGCTCGACGTGGCCCGATTTGGCGAAGAGGTAGCTCACGCTTCCGTTCTTCGTGATCACCTCGATCCCGAAGGGGCCCGAGTGCCCCCCGACGTCGAGCACGGTCTCGATCTTCCCGTCTTTCACGGTCATTTTCTTCTCGGGCCCCGCCTCCACGCCGTCGCACCCCGGCAGGAAGCAGCGAGACTTGACCGTGATTTCCCCGGAAAACGGCTGGTTCAGCACCCTGAGCTCGTTCTTGAGGTTGAGCCCGTTGCCCCAGCGCTTGCCCACGCCCCCCGCGTTTCCCATGAACCACGCGCCGCTCGTTTTTTCCAGCTTGTTCGGGTCTGTGACCTGCTCGAAATCGTAGCCGAACGAGAGAGCCCCGAGGGCCCCCTCGACGACCGAAAACGTGGTGTACGCGGACATTTTGCCGTCCGCCGCCTTCACGTCCACCCTGTATTCCCCGGGTTCGAGCTTTTTGGTTTTCCCGCTCATGACCGCCTGCACGAACATCCCCGCCGCGTTCAGCTTGAGCTTCCCGAGTTTGTCCGGCACCGCGTCCTTTTTCTGAATCGTCGCCTCGACTTCGCGGCCGGGGCTCGCGGGGAGCAGGATTTTGAGGTACACCTCCTCGTTCGGCCAGTAGATCGGCTGGTCGGTCGTAACCGAAAAAAAGGCGAACTTCAAGTACTCTTTCAGTATCTTTTCGTTCGCCGTGATCTCTTTCTTCTCGAAGTTCACGCGGAAGACCGCCGTGTCCTTCTCCTTGACCGGCTCCTTCACTAATTTTTCCTCCTTCGCGAATACGAATGAGGCGGCCAGAACGAACACGTATACGGTCAGCATCGATCTCTTGATATTCATTTGGCGCATGGAACCCTCCTCTGTTTACCTCATTCGACAAGGAAAGACCCAAAAAGTTCCATTTATTTACGGATTCCCGTCGATTCGTGACTCATTCCAATTGTAGGCTCAAATTGCCGGCATTTCCAATAAGGAGTACACTTCTCGGTGCGGCTGCGAGTGCTTCAGGGAGGTCACGGGTCGGCTGGTGGTGAGAAAGTCCTGCGCGTCGCCTTTGGGAGGACAATAAACTTTCTTAACGCCGGTTTATACGGCGCCGATTATTTTTTCAACACAATCTATCAGATTTTGCGCGAGCAAGAGCGCTCCTTAGCGCCTTGACGCATTTTTCCCCCGCCTGCTGGGCGTGAAAACATGAGTGGGCGTATCTTTGCCGTCTCGAGGTCACCCTTGCCCGTTTCCAACCAACGCTTTGCTTCATCTCTATTCTTTTCTACGCTCATAGACGACCTTTCCCTCTTTCAGGGCTCTTCTTATGAAAGGGCGATGGGAGAAGCGCTTCAGTTCTTCAGGGGTGTATATGAGGACGTCCGCCGATATCCCTTTGAGGCTGTCGTACATATCGTGAATGGAATCGTAACGCTCGAAAAACCGCTTTTCTGTGTCCATCACGAGGATGAGATCGAGATCGCTTTTCCTGGTGTTCGTTTTTCGGGCGTATGACCCGAACACTATGGCTTTCAGGACATTGTGGGATTCGAAAAACGGTAAAAGCAGGGTTTCAATGTTCTTCAGCGTTGTTTGAGAATATGCGTTCATCGCTTGTCATCGACATAAATAACGTGTTTTTTAGGCCCTACCAAGATACTATCCGAGATAAGGAAGCCGGTCAAGGGTTATACAGAAACTCCGCAGAGCCTCGGCCCTCTTTGCCGCTCGTAAAACTCGTTTGTAAACGCCCCGGGTGCACTAAAAAAAGAGCCGGTCACCGACCGGCCCGATTTATTTTGCGATGATTCAGCTTATCTGCTGCTCGGCCCGCGCGAGGACCCGTCCCGGTCTCTGTGGGAGGGGCCGTCCCTGCGCGAGGAACCACCCCGGTATGGGGGGCCGTCTCTGCGGGGGCGGTCCGAACCCTCCCGGGGCTCTGAGCGCGGCTCCTCCTTCGGGAGGCCTTCCGGCCTCGGGATAACCTCTTTCCTGCTGAGGTTTATCCTCCCCATGTTGTCTATCTCGGTGACCTTGACCTGCAGTATGTCACCAACCTTGACTACGTCGGAGACCTTTCCCACCCGGACGTGATCGAGCTGGGAGATGTGGCAGAGCCCCTCCTTGCCCGGCAGCACCTCGATGAAGGCGCCGAAATCCATGATTCTCTTGACCTGCCCCTCGTAAACCTTGCCTACCTCCACGTCCTCGGTGAGACGCCTGATGTAATCGTACGCCCGGCGGGCCTGCTCGTCGTCCTTGCTGGAGACGGTCACCGAGCCGTCGTCCTCGACCCACACGTTCGCTCCGGTTTGCTCGATGATGCCCCTGATGGTCTTTCCGCCCGGACCTATGAGGCTCCCGATCTTGTCAATGGGAATCCTCAAGGTGAGGATTTTCGGGGCGTATGCCGATATCGTTGTGACGGGCCCCTTCAGGGTTTCGCCCATCTTGTCGAGGATGTGCACCCTCCCCTCGCGCGCCTGGTCGAGGGCCGCTTTCATCAGGCTCTTCGAAATCCCGCTGACTTTGACGTCCATTTGGAAGGCGGTGATCCCATTTCTGGTGCCCGCCACCTTTAAGTCCATGTCGCCCAGGTGGTCCTCCGAACCGAGAATGTCGGTGAGGACGGCGAATTTACCCCCTTTTGAAACGAGCCCCATCGCCACACCCGCCACGGATTCCTTGAGCGGGACACCCGCGCTCAGCATTGAGAGCGTCCCTGCGCACACCGACGCCATCGACGAGGAGCCGTTTGACTCGGTGATCTCCGACACGACACGAATCGTGTAAGGAAACTCAGTTTTATCGGGCATCATCGGAACGATGGCCCGCTCGGCCAGCCGGCCGTGCCCGATCTCCCTCCTTCCAGGCCCACGGTCGCTCTTCACCTCTCCGACCGAGAATGGGGGGAAGTTATAGTGGAACATGAAGTTCTTCGTCCCTTCCCCCTCGATGTCGTCGAACCTCTGCTCATCGTTCACCGTGCCGAGGCTGGTAATCGCGAGACTCTGGGTCTCGCCGCGGGTGAAGAGCGCCGAACCGTGGGTGCGGGGAAAGAGGTTGATCTCGATGGAAATCGGCCTGACCTCCTTCGTGCCTCTCCCGTCCGCTCTTCTGCCCTCTTCGAGGATCGCCGTGCACACGATGTCCTTCTCGACCTCCTCGAGGATATCGTACACGTGCGGGGCGGTCTCTTCCCCGAACTGTCCCTGTATTTTCTCGATGACCTGGGTACTCGCGGCTTCGAGCGCGTCCTGCCTTGCGAGCTTTCCGGGCACGAAACAGGCCTGCCGGTAAAGGGGATAGGCAAGCTCCTTCACCGCCTGTGAGAGAGCCGCGTCGACGGGCGGTTCGACGAACGCCTTCTTCGGCTTCCCCGCCTCCCTGACGATCTCTTTCTGCACCTCGATGATCCGGCGGATGAAAGGTTCGGCGAATTCGATCGCACCGAGGAGCTCCTCCTCGGAAATCTCCTTCGCGCCTCCCTCGACCATCACGATTTCGGCCTCCGTGCCGACCACAACGATGTCGAGCCTTCCCTCATCGATCTGCGTGTAGGTGGGGTTCACGATGTACTGATTTTCATGCATCCCGACACGCACCGCGCCTACCAGCTTTTGAAAAGGTAAGTCCGATAGCCCGAGGGCGACAGACGTCCCGTTGATGGCGAGGATGTCGGGCGGGTTGATCTGGTCGGCCGAAATGGTGGTCGCCAGCACCTGTATCTCTTGCCTGAACTTTTTCGGGAACAACGGCCTTATGGGTCTGTCGATGAGCCTCGAGACGAGGATTTCCTTGTCCTTGGGTCTCCCCTCCCTTTTAATAAAGCCCCCGGGTATTTTTCCCGCCGCGTAATATTTTTCCGAGTAGTTTACGGTGAGCGGGAGATAGTCGATCACCCGTTCGCTCCCCTTCGACGCGCATGCAGTCGCCAGAACGACGGCTCCGTCGTACCTGACTATCACGGCGCCGCCCGCCTGCCGGGCTATCTTCCCTGTTTCGAAAATTAACTCCCGATCCCCGATTTTAATTTGTCTTGTTACTTCCATAGTTTTATTTTTTTTACTTCCTTATCCCAAGTTTTGTGATGATGTCCCTGTAGCGCATGATGTTTTTCCGTTTTAAATAATCGAGAAGCCTCCTCCTCTGTCCGACGATCTTCAGGAGCCCTCTGCGCGAGTGGTGGTCTTTTCCGTGGACTTTGAAGTGCTCGGTGAGAGTGCTGATCCGCTCCGTCAGCAGGGCTATCTGTACTTCCGAAGAACCCGTGTCCTTTTCATGTTTTTTGTAGGTTAGGATTACCTCTTTCTTTTTGTCTTTCGTGATGGACATTCTCCGCTCCTTCTTATTGTTAACGATTAATATACAATAAAAATTGTCAAACTACAAAATCATTTTTTAGCCGCTGCGTCGAAGAAAAAACGGTAGAAACCTTCAGGCGCAAGCCTTCCTTCCCACTCGGGACGGAAGCACCCGTCGCGTAACACCATCCTCACGCGCTCGGCCGGCCCCGATCCGCCGGTCCCGCTCAGGTTCTCCAGCTCGCCGGTGTAGATTCCGTCCCGCGGGAGGGCGCAACCCCCGCTTACGGGGACGAGGGTCTTCCCGCCGTCTTTCTCCGAAACCAGACGCATGGAGTACATCCTGCCCAGGAGCTCTGTGACGAGGGGAAAATCACCGGCTTTGACCGCTTCCCTGATACGGGTGCTCGAGATCGGCTTCCCCCTGTGACGCAGATCGTCGACCGGGATGAGCTCGAAACCATAGCGCGAAGATACGCTTCTGAGAAACTCGATGTTTCCTTTGTTCTCCCTGCCGAATCTGAAATTGCTCCCCAGGCACACGAGCTTCGGCCCGAGGGTATCTCTGAGCATTTCGAGAAAATCGACGGGGTTCATCCCGGCGAATGCGGGTGAAAAATCGATGTATACCAGCAATGAGATACCTTCGTCCCTCATGCGGATTATCTTTTCAGAAGGCGACCAGAGTCTCTCGGGCTCTTTCCCCGCGAGCACCGCCAGGGGATGCCGTTTGAAGGTGATGACCGCCGGGTGGAGGCCCCTCGCGCGGGACTCGCTCACCAGCCGCCCGACGATCTCTCGATGCCCCCTGTGGTACCCTTCGAAGTTCCCGATGGAGAGCCCCACTCTCCCATAAAACTCCTGAATCCTCTCGAACCTCTCGACGATGTGCACTGGTCAACCCTTGCGTTTGAAGACCTTAAAGTAACACGGTTTCTCCTTCTTTTCAATGAGCGCGATGATCTGGCCGCCGGAAAGGACCCTGACAAACCTGTGATCGATCCGGACGAGCTCGGACCCCTCGAAGACCCTCTCGAGGGGGAAGCCGTTTTCGATCCTTATGGCTTTTTCTTCTTCGACCTCGATGGAGGGGAGCGCCGAGAGAGCGTCGCCGAGCCCGATTACCCGCTCCGGGCCTTCGAGCTCGTCGACCGAGACCGCATCGTCGACGGAGAAGGAGCCTATGGTCAGCCTTCTGAGACGGGTTAGGTGTCCGCACGTTCCGAGGGCCACGGCGATGTCACGGGCGAGGGAGCGGACATACGTTCCTTTGGACGCGTGCACTTCGAAGGTGACGTCCCTCCCCGCGTTCTCGGCGAGGTCGATTTCCATGACCTCGATCTCGCGTGGCGCGAGCTCGACATCCTCACCGCCGAGCTTACGCAGGTAAGACCGTTTTCCTTTAACGTGGATGGCGGAGAACTGGGGAGGCACCTGAAGGGTTTTTCCCCTGAAACTTGCGAGGACCTTCGAGATCTCACCGTCCGTATACACCCTCACTTCGAGGGTTCTCACCACCCTGCCGTACGTGTCCAACGTGTCGGTCTCTTCCCCGAGCCTGACCGTCGCGCGGTATCGCTTGAAACCGCTCATGAAAATGTCCTGAACGGAGGTCGCTCTCCCGAGGCAGACGATGAGAAGTCCCGATGCGAACTTATCGAGCGTGCCGGCGTGGCCCGCTTTTTTCACGGAGAGGATGCGCCGCGCTTTTTGGACTGTTTCAAAGGAGGTGTGGCCTTCTTTCTTGTCGACGAGGAGTATTCCGTCTAGATCCAACCCATTTCCTTCGACTGGTCGATGATGGTTCTGACGATGGAAGTCCCGATTTTGTTCACGTCACCCTCGACGACGAAACCGCTCGCCTTGAAGTGCCCCCCGCCGCCGAAGAGCTTCGACAGGTGGTTGCAGTTGACGGAGCCGAGCGACCTCAGGCTCCCCTTCACCTGGTAACGGTCGAGTTGTCGCAAAAAAATGATCAGCTCGATCTCTTTCATTCCCCGGAGCACCTCGAGGATCCCCTCGTTGTCTTCCTCGAGGGCGCCCGTTTCCCGGTAAACAGAGGTGGGAAGAAGGACGTACGCCACTTTTCGTGACTTGTCGGTTTTGAGGAGCTCGAGCACCCTGGCGAGCAGCCGGAAATGGTTCACCCGCTTGTTGTAGTAAGTCATCCGAAACGCCTCGTCGGAGTTCACCCCGTAATCGAGCAGGCGGGAAGCTACACGGAACACCCTCGCTGTCGTGTTTGAATAGGCGAAAGACCCCGTGTCCGTCATGATCGACACGTAGATGCAGGTGGCGATATCCCGTGTGAGATACCGGCGGATAGCGGGAATGAAGTAATAAATCATCTCCCCGATGCTCGAAGCGCCCGTGTCGATGTAACAACCGTCCCTGTAACAATCCAAAACCTCGTGGTGGTCGATGCTGATGACGCGCTTCGCGTTCTCCAATGCGTCGTGGACCTTTCCAATTCTGTCCATGCTCGAGCAGTCGAGCAGCACCGCGAGGTCGACTCCCCTGAGAGATTTACCGGCCCTGGTTCCGACAACTTCTATGCCTCCGGCGCCGGGGAGCCAAGTGTATATCTCGGGAGTTATATCCTGGTTGACGATGCGGACCTTTTTTCCCATGTCCCTGAGGATCTGGGCGAGGGCGAGCTCGGAGGCGATCCCGTCACCGTCGGGACGGACGTGTGTCGTGAGCACGAGGCTCTTCGAAGCGGTGATCAGTTTCCAGATTGAACTCTTGTTTCCGATTTTCATAAGGACCGGATCTTGGCGTGATACTACAATTTTCGGCAGGATAACCGCGTTTCTGTACTAATGCCCGCCGTCAGGCCCCTCGCCGAGCGCGTCCGCGCTCTCTATCCGCTCGCTGAGCTCGAGCTCGCTGAGCCTGTGGACGAGCCGCACGCGATCTTCGGTCGTATCGTCAAGCTTGAAGTTGAGGCGAGGGATATACTTCACCCGGAGCTCTTTTCCGAGACGTATATGGATGTAACCCTGGGCGCTCTCGAGCCCCTTGAGAGCGGCCGTCTTTTCCTTCTCGGTCCCGATCACCGAAACCGTGACGGCGGCGGACTTGCGGTCCTTCGACAGCTTCACGTCGAGAACCGTGATGAATGAGTCCAGGCGAGGGTCTTTCAACCCTTTCAACATGAGCTCGGTGATCTTCACCTTGATCAGCTCTTCGAGCTTGCGCGCTTTTATATCCATGGAGATCGGCTACGCCTTCGCTTCGAGTTTCTGGGCGATCTGGTGGATGACGAATGCCTCCATCACATCCCCCTCCTTCACGTCCTCGAAGTTCTCGAACTTTATTCCGCACTCGAAGCCCGCCGTGACCTCTCGCGTATCTTCCTTGAACCGTTTCAACCCGCCGATCTTACCCGTGTAGACCTCGATCCCGTCGCGGATGAGCCGCACTTTGTCGCCCCGGGCGATCTTGCCGCTGGTCACGTAGGAACCGGCGATGTTCCCCGCCTTGGGTATCTTGAACACCTGCCTTACCTCGGCGTTCCCGATGATCTCCTCGCGCAGCTCGGGCGCAAGCATCCCCTCCATGGCGGACTTGACGTCCGCGATGGCGTCGTAGATGATGCTGTACTTCCGGATATCCACCTTCTCCTTCTTCGCGAGCTCCTGCGCCATGGCGTTCGGACGGACCCTGAAGCCGATGATGATCGCGTTGGAGGCGGAGGCCAGCACCACGTCCGGCTTGCTGATCGCCCCCACTCCATCGTGTATGCAATTGAGCCGCACCTGGCTGGTGGTGAGCTTCTCGAGCGAGTCCCTCAGCGCCTCGACGGATCCCTGCACGTCGGCCTTGATGATGACCTTCAGCTCCTGGATCTCCCCCTCTTTTATCTGCTCGTAGAGGTTCTCGAGAGTGACCTTTTTGACGTTCTTGTACTCCTCGTGACGCTTCAGCTCTTGACGCCTCTGGGCGATCTGCTTCGCCAATTTTTCAGCCGCGGTTACCTGGAACGGGTCCCCCGCGATGGGGAGTCCGGAAAACCCGATGACTTCCACCGGGTCGGAGGGGCCCGCCGATTCGACCGGAATCCCGTTCTCGTCGAACATCGCTCGCACGCGCCCCGAGTATATTCCCGCAACGAACGGGTCCTGAGCTTTCAATGTGCCTTTCCTGATCAGAACCGTGGCGACGATACCTCTCCCCGTGTCGATCTTGGACTCGATGATCGTTCCTACGGCGCCCCTGTTCGGGTTCGCCCTGAGATCGAGCATCTCGGTCTGCAGCAGAATCGTCTCGAGCAGCTTGTCGATCCCGAGCTTTTTGAGGGCCGAAACCTCGACCATGAGAGTTTCGCCTCCCCACTCCTCCGGTGAGATCCCTCTCTCCGAAAGCTCGGTTCGCACCTTATCGGGGTTCGCCCCATAAATGTCGATCTTGTTTATCGCGACGAGGATCGGCACCTTGGCTTCTCTCGCGTGGCTTATGGCCTCCACGGTCTGAGGCATGACCCCGTCGTCGGCCGCAACGACGAGCACGACGATATCGGTGACCTTCGCTCCCCGGGCCCTCATCATCGTAAAGGCTTCGTGGCCCGGCGTGTCGAGAAACGCGATTTGCTTACCGTGGATTTTTACCTTGTACGCGCCGATATGCTGGGTGATGCCTCCCGATT
>Ga0315286_10003961_pt1 | contig 14122 bp, 15 predicted proteins | sample YL17G10_0_MG_FD_205038 | JGI IMG/M metagenome (GOLD analysis project Ga0315286, IMG submission 205038) | Sediment microbial communities from Yellowstone Lake, YNP, Wyoming, USA - YL17G10_0 | ecosystem: Environmental > Aquatic > Freshwater > Lake > Sediment | place: USA: Wyoming | collected... | reverse complement strand
TCGCCGCATGCAATTGGATTGGAACCGCGAAGTCTTCCAGCGGCGTTGCCATCGAAGTTGTTATTATGACTTGGGCTTCGGCTGACTCGCTTGGGTTGAGTTTCATTGTCGCGGGCTGTACGAGTACTTCGCCTATTTCTTGCAAGGGATTCCAGTAGAAGGCAACGTCTTCCGTTACGGTTCCGGTGTTGCGTACGCGGAATGGGATGGAGGTAGTGCGCGCGCGTAATACTACGGAGTTGGCCGGCTTTAGTACCTCGATTGACTCGAGTCCGGTTACTTTGAAGCAAATGTTTCTGCGAATTACTTCGAACTGACCGCTTTTCACGACCAGCGTTGCCGAGTAAGTGTCGAGCACCGTGGCGCGAGTCGGTTCAATCGTGAGCGTAATCGGGGCTTGCTCTCCTTTCTTGAGTTCCAGCAAGCTCTGGTCAATGCTTGCAATTGACAGCGCGGTAGTCGTTCCTTCCAGCGAGATTTGGAAGGGTCCGTTTGATTCTCCGTCGTTGCGCAAATACATTTCAAGAGTCGTTTGTTGCCCGGCGCTTGTTTCAACGCAGTCGGTCGGGTAAGGGCCTCCTAGGAGGGAAAGCGCGACGGTTTCCGCGTATACTTGAAGCGAAACGGGGAACGCCAAGTCCGAGTAAGAGCCGGGGCTTCCGCGTACGAGAAACGCCCACGAGTAAGTGGCGCCGGGGGTTCCGGGCGGAATCGTGACGCGGACGTCAACCGTCTTTGTTTCTCCTGCTTCCAGCGAAATCTGGCTGGCGGAGTAGAAAGTGGTTGTTTCAAAGGGGTTGGTTCCATCGGTCAGAATCGAGGCGTAAATGTGTCGTCCGAAGTCGTTTCTTATTGTCAGCGTGTAAGCGGCTGACTCGCCTGGAATTACGGTCTGGGGTTCTGTTGGAGAAAGCGTTGCGGTAATCGGCAGTGGAGCCGGCGTTGGAGCCGCGGGCGCTGCGACGTTCAGCGTTACTCCGAGTTGGTTTCCTTCCGCGTCGGTGTTGTCGATGCAGGGAACTTCAATGCTTCCTCCCCGGAGTTCGAGGGGAATGAAGTAGGACTTTGCGTCGGCGCCGATTGTTTGAACCGAGAAGTGAAACGCCGCGCTTTGTCCTGCCAAAAGAGTGGTCGGAAAGGGAATGTCTTGGAACGAGCAGGAAAGCAGGGGGCCGCATTCGGCGCTTGCCCTGATTGTTTGGGAATAAAGGTCGGTGTTGCGGACTACTATATCGTATGTTGCTTCAACGCCTTGCGTCACGCTCGCGTTCAAGGGAACAATCGAGTACTCGAGGTGTCGGCAGCAGTTAGGCTGGGCCGGCGGGCAGTAGGCTTGCGCGCTTGCCTGCCCAAACAAGGCAATTAGCGCCACGAAAGCGAATGCAGTGAAAGCGAGCTTGTTCAACCTATTCCCTCCCCAGCGTTTTCCGCTTGTTTTTATTTTGCTTTTCAGTGCTTTTAATGCCTTTTCCAGCCCCTTTTTCGAGGTGCTACAACCGTATTTCCTGCCCGTTTTCGGGCGCTTGGGCGTCAAACCCTTCTTCGGCCAGCGCTTGCGCCAGCGTCTGGCAAGCGTCTTGGTCGCCGTGCACGCAAAACACTTTCCCCGGATTTGTTTCCTTCACGTATTCGACGAGGTCCGCGTGTGCCGCGTGGGCGCTGAAGTCGAATTGCTTTAACGCAATGTTGATTGCAATCGTTCCTTTCTTGGTCTTGATCTTCCCTTCCGTCGCGAGTCGGTTGCCGTTCGTTCCCTTAACTTGGTAGCCAGTCAAAAACACTGCGTTGGACCGCTTGCCTTCGTTTATTTTCTGCAAGTAATCCAGCGCAGGCCCGCCTTCAAGCATCCCGGCCGTCGCGATTATGACGCACGGTTCTTCCGCTATCTTTCTCCGCGTGGGCCTGTCTTCGACGAAGCGCGCTCGCTCGAAGGAGGCAAGCATTGCGTCGTAGTTTCGCACGTAATCCGGGTGGCCGCGCATTATTCCACAAATTCGTTGCCCCAGGCCATCCAAGTATACCGGGGCTGACAGGCTGGCGCGGTTTAAAACCATGAGGATTTCCGCAGTCCTTTCCACTGCAAAGCACGGAACGAGAACGGTTCCGCCGTCGTCGACCGCGTCCTGCACTGCTTGTGCGAACTCTTTTTCCACCCTCTGCCGCGACGGGTGCTCGCGTCCGGCGTAAGTGCTTTCCACCAGCAAGCAATCGATTTTTTCAGCTGGTGGCAACGCGCTTTCCTGCAACTGCGTCTGGCGCGTGTTGAAGTCGCCGCTGTAAAGAAAGTTGAAGCGTTTTCCGTTTTTCTTGCAGCGCAACAGCACTTGACTGCTTCCGGTAATGTGGCCTGCGTCGAAAAACTCGAAGGAAGTTCCGCCTTCGAGCTTCGTTTCTTTCTCGAACGGAATTACTGAAACGGCCGTAAGCGCTTTCTTCATGTCCGCTTTCGAGTAAGAAGCCGGAATGTTTTCCTGCCTCGCGATCTTCAGCGTGTCCTCCAGCAGGACCTCGGCGATTTCCGCAGAAGGCGGCGTGCAGAACAAAGACGGGTTTCCGTGCTTGAACGGAATTGGGAGTCCTCCGCAGTGGTCGAGGTGAGAATGCGAGAGAATTACCGCGGTTGGCTTGAGGGGCGGTTCGAGGGGAGGCAGGTTTTGCTTCCGCTGCTTTATGCCGCAGTCCAACAGAATGCTTTGCCTCGCGTCGTCTTCCAAAAGGAAGCTGCTTCGACCGATTTCGCGGCAGGCGCCGAGACAAGATAACTTCATGGAAAAAAGCAGGGCTGCAACCAATTTAAATGCGCTCGGCCTTTGAAGAAACATGCTTTTGAACGTCGTGGACTCGACGAGACTCCTCGACAAGTACGGCATTCCGTTGCCCCAGTGGTTTTGCTCGAACGACCGGCAGGAACTGCTTGACGCAGCAAGGATTTTGCGCAAGCCGTGGGCCCTGAAGCTGGTCAGTCCGGACGCAACCCACAAGACGGACAAGGGGCTTGTTTTCCTGAACGTAAGGGACGAAAACGTTTTGGCAAGCAATTTCGACGAACTCCAGCGCAAGGCAGCCGGACTGAAAGTCGACTGCACGCTGGTGCAGGAACAATTGCACGGAACCGAGTTCATCGTCGGCGGAAAGAAAGACGCGTCTTTCGGCCAAACGCTTTTGTTCGGACTCGGAGGCACTCTTACCGAACTCTACAAGGACTTTGCCCTCCGCGTCACTCCGGTCGACGAGCTCGAGGCAAAAAAAATGATTGCGGAAACAAAGGCTGCCGTGTTTACCCAGCCCGAGGGATTCCGCGGCAAGAAAGCCAGCGAAAAAGCTTTGGTCGACGTGCTGGTCAAGACTTCGCGTTTGCTTGAGGAAAACCCGAGAATAACGGAGTTGGACTTCAACCCCGTAATCGCCAACGAAGGGGGCGCGTGGGTTGCCGACGCCAGGATAGTGGTTGAAAATGCCTGAACTCATTCCGGTTCCTGAAAAAATCAAGTACGCAAAACGCGTTTACTACGAAATGAGGACTGTGCTGGCGCCCCGCGATTTGGCGGACGTAGTTGCAGTTGCGGGACAGGTGAAGAAAGGAAGCGTGCTTGACTTGCCTGCTGAAACCGCGTTCGAGTTCAGGAGTGCCTCGACTGGCCTTGGGCTGCGCGTGCGCGAACACGCTTTAGGCGGGGGAAAAGTCCGTTTCCTGCTGACCGCAAGTCCAATGGTTTCCGAATCGTTTCTAGACAACTTGTACGAGGACTCTGATCGGATTTCCGGCACGCTTTCGGACATCAAGCAACTTGTTGCCAAGCAGGGGCCGGACAGCGGGGACTTCAAGCAGGCGGTCAGCTGGCTTGAGGAGTGGAAGAGGAAAAAGCGTTTCGACGAGCGTATTTCTTTGTTCACGGGCCTGTCGATGCATGAAGCCCCGAACGCATTGGCCGCGCGTGATAAAAAACGCGTTTCGCGCCAAATTGCGTTCATTGCCGAGAACTTTAAAGAGTTGCACGACCGGCTTAAAGGAAAGCCGCCGAAGGTAAGCAAGTATGCCAACTAGCGTTGATGAAATTCTTGCTCCGAAGAGCATTGCGGTAATCGGGGCCAGCCGCGACCCGGCGTCGGTAGGGCAAGGCGTGCTGAAGAGTCTTGTGCTCGGCTGTTTCATGGAATCGGGTTTCTGCAAGCCATTCAAAGGCAAAGTGTTTCCAGTAAACCCGAAGGCCGACGAAATTCTTGGGCTGAAGTGCTATCCGTCAATCAAGTCAATTCCCGAAGACGTTGACTTGGCGGTAGTCTGCGTCCCGGCGCCAATCGTTCCGGCTGTTGCCAGGGAATGCGTTGAAAAGAAGGTCAAAGGAATTGTAGTAATTTCCGCTGGATTCGCGGAACTCGGAGTCGAGGGAAAAGTAAGGCAGGACGAGTTGCTGAAAACCTGTCGCGACGCAGGAATTCGTTTGATTGGACCCAATTGTCTCGGGTTTTTGCGGCCGCCTGCTGAAGTAAACGCTTCGTTCGCGTTGAGTTCGCCTCCTGCAGGAGGCGTTGCGTTCATTACCCAGAGCGGAGCAATTGCCGACAGCGTGATCGACTGGGCAATCCGCGAAAGATATGCGTTCAGCGCGATAATCAGCGTCGGAAACGCGGCCGACTTGGGAATCGCCGACTTCGTGGAATGGGCCGCGCGTGATTCTGCAACGAAAGTGATTACGTTGTACGTGGAGGGAGTCTCCGACGGCCGGCGGTTCATGCAGGCAATCCGCTTGGCTTCGAGGACAAAGCCGGTAGTAATCTTGAAAGCGGGCCGGACTGCCTCGGGGCTGGAAGCCGTTGTTTCCCACACTGGCTCGATGGCGGGCTCGTTCCAAGTTTTTTCAGCTGCAATGAAGCAAGCGGGGGCAGTTGTTGCGGACTCGATTGAAGAAATGTTCGATTTGGCCAAGGCTTTGGCGGAACAACCGCGCTTGAAACAAAACGCGGTAGCGATTATTACCAACGGAGGCGGAGCTGGCGTGTTGTGCGCCGATTACTGCGCGCAGTACGGGTTGAACCTGGTTGCATTAAAGCCGGAAACGATTGCGAAGCTCGACGCCAGCGGAAAAATGCACGCCGCTTACTCGAGGAGGAACCCGCTGGACATAGTGGGCGACGCGCTTGCCGACCGCTACAAGGCAGCTGTAGAAATTCTGTTGGACGAGCCGTACGTCTATGGCTTGATAGTGGTGCAGACGCTGCAGACCATGACGCAGTCCGTCGCCGACGCTTCGCTGTTGATTGAAGCGCAGAAAAAACATCCCGAGAAACCTATTGTCTCGGTTTTCATGGGCGGAAAATTCAGCGCCGAAGCCGTTTCGCTGCTCGAGTCCAACAACGTTCCGGATTTCAACGACCCGAAGAAGGCAGCGATGGCAATGGCGGTCTTGGCGGGACTGCTGTAACGTCAGTATTCAATGCCTTTGACTGGCTTTGTGCCGGCGCGCGGCCTTTTTACGTCGCGGATTTCGCTTACGAAATCGGCTGCTGCAATGAATTCTTTTGGCGCGTTTCTTCCAGTCAGGATTATCCTCGTTTTCTTCGGCGCGGCGCGCGCTAAAGCAAGCACTTCCGCTGGGCCAACCAAGCCTATTGCGGCGGCGAGGTTTGCTTCGTCTAGAACAAGCAAGTCCGGTTTTTCGGCGAGTGCTTTGCGCGCGTAATCGAGCGCTTTTCCAGCGCGTTTTTTGTCCGCGCTGCTCGGCTTCCGCAAGTCAACGAACTCGCGGCCCCCGAATTGCTTGATTTCAAGAAAGGGGGCGAGTTGCTTCGCCGCCTTGAGCTCGCCCGTCGGCCTGCCTTTCATGAATTGTATGAAAACGGTTTTGCGTTTCCAGCCTGCAGAGCGCAGCGCGACTCCCAGCGCAGCAGTGGTTTTGCCTCCGCCGTTGCCAGTGTAGACGTGAATTGTTGCCAGGTTATCACTCGAGTTCTTCCAAAAGCAGGTCGAGGCGGTCGACCGTTCCCAGCAGGTTTCCTTCCTCGTCAACTACCGTCAAGCGCTTCAAGTCAAAAGTCTTGAGCAACTCGATTGCTTCCGCAACTTGCACGTCCGCCTGCACGACTTTCGGCCGCGGGTTCATTATGTCCGCAACTGTTTTCTTGGCGAACTCGGCCTTGTTTTCGTCAACGAATTTCTTGCGCTCGAAGTACTGCGTCAAGTCGGTGTACTGGTCGCGGTATCTCTGGGCGGGATAGTGGCAGGCGACGTAGTGGTAGTATGCTTCGAACAAGTCGGTTCCGGTAAGAACGCCTTTTACTTTCTTTCCTTCCGTTACGACGAAGAAGCCGCTTTCGGAGTGCTGGAGCTTTTGTATCGCTTCGACCACTGACGCGGACGGCGGAATGACGTCGGCGGGTTTCATGAGTTCTCCAATGGTTTTCAAGCCAGGTTCCCCTCGTTAATGTCAGCACTGTCTTTGGGTCATCATTGTTCAGACTGGGACAGTCTCATCACTGTAACTAATAGCAGCGCGGTTGAATAAAAGGGCGGCGGCCGAAAAAGTTGTTTTTAAAAGCACTCGCGGCGTTTTTCTACGAGGGGTGACTGGGTTGAAGGCGGTAATTGCTTGGCTTGAACACAATTTCCAGGGAATAGCCTTCGGCTTGATGGACGGCTTGATTCTGCTCCTCGGATTGCTTATGGGGTTGAGCGAGGCGACCGGCGAAGCCCGGATAGTAATAATGGGCGGGATAATCGGTGGAATTGCGAACAGTTTCGGCAATGCAATCGGCTTCTACACTTCCGAGAGCGCCGAGCGGGGGCAGCAGCTGAAGTTCTACAAGGGAAAGAAGGCGAAGGACGCGCACCGGTTCGTGCACTCCCACTCCGACATTTTGTTCAGCACCTTGGCTTCCTTTGGCGCGACTTTGCTTTCGCTGGTGCTTCCAATAATTCCGTTCTTCCTCGTGCCAGTGCTTGGCGAAGCAATGCTTTTCTCCGGCGCAATAGCCATGGTAATTTTGGCGGTACTGGGTTACTTCATAGGAAAAATGAACGAGTCGGACGGGTTGTTGAGCTCGGTTAAGTACGTGATTCTAGGCCTCGTCGGAGCAGGCCTTGGTTTCTTCGTAGGCGACGTTTTGAAGCACTTCCTGGGCGGTTGATTTCTACTTACTGCCCAAGGCGGGAACCCCGGCTTTTCCTTCGCGTTTTCTTCTTAACGCGCGCGATTTGCGTGAGTTTGTATAACGCGGCTCCGCCCCAGACGAGTTCCAGCAACAGAAAAGGAATTGTGTTGGTCACGACTGCGTAGTAGCCGGTGAAAACGCAGCCGATCGCGTTAGTTCCCGAGTACCAAACGGATTCGTGCGACAGGCGGTCGTACAAGTTTAATACATACGCTGTCAGTTGAATGAGCGCGCCGAACAATCCTGCTGCGAGAACGAACTCCATGAAACTTTTAAGGCAGGTGCGTTTTTATTGCCTTGCGAATTAATTTCTTTATGAACGCAAGGCCGACGAGAAGTTCACGCGCTCTGCTGCTGCGGCCTTACTGAAAACAATTTTTTAAGGGGTTGATTTGGCGAAACAAGTTTTTGTGGACGAGTACGTCGGAGAACAGCCCGCGTTTGTTCGGCTCAAGTCAAGGAATGCGCCGCCTTCCTACGTCTACCAAATAAAAGCGTACGACTTCGGCAACCTCAAAGGAATTCCCATCAACTGGGACGGCTGGATAGTCGCGACGGCCCGCTACCGCGTGCACTTCTTGTGCGACGTGTGCGGAGAAGAAGTCCATGAAGAAGAACTGCTCGGACATCCTGCGGACGTAAAGCGCGACGAGGCGCTGGAGTTAGAAAAACAGTTGAGCAAGGAAATTCCTTTTCGCGACAAAGACATTCTTGAGAACATAGGCAAACACGTTTTTTTCCAGAAAGTCTATTTATTCCAGTGCCCGCGCTGCGGCAGGTGGGTGGGCAAGGGAGCCAAGCACCAGTCCTGCAAGGACGACGAGTACGGCTTGTGCCGCTACTGCGGAAACACGATGAAGAAACTAGTCGAGCAAAACGTGAAAATAATCAAGGAAACAGGTGGAGAAAGTGAACCGGCCTCGAGTTGAACCAAAAGCGGAAATCGGCGTCTTCGGAGGAAGCGGCTTCTACAAGTTCTTGGACAACGTCCGCGAAATCGAAGTCACGACTCCCTACGGCAACCCGAGTGCGCCTATTGCAATCGCTGAAGTGTGGGGAAAGAAAGTCGCCTTCCTTCCCCGCCACGGCAAGAAACACGAGCTTCCGCCTCACATGATTAACTATCGAGCTAACTTATGGGCGTTCAAAAGCATTGGAGTAACCCGCGTAATCGGACCCTGTGCGGCAGGAAGCTTGAATGCGAAAGTCAAGCCCGGCGAGTTCGTCGTGTGCGACCAACTTGTTGACCGGACGAATGGCCGGAAAGACACTTTCTACGACGGTCCCGACACCACGCACGTCAGCACCGCCGATCCATACTGCGCTGAACTGCGGCGGCTGGCGTTCGACGCCGCGAAAAAAGTGGGCGTGGTCCCGCACCCGAAGGGAACGATGGTGGTAGTCCAAGGCCCGCGGTTCAGCACGCGCGCCGAAAGCGCTTGGTACTCAAAGGCGGGCTGGCAGGTAATCAACATGACCGGCTATCCGGAAGCGGTTCTCGCGAGGGAACTGGAAATGTGTTACGCCAACATTTCGCTGATAACCGACTACGACGTTGGCGTCGAGGGAATTCCGCCAGTTTCAAACGAGGAAGTAGTCCGCGTGTTCACCGCAAACAACGCCAAGCTCCGCGCGTTGCTCGAACGCTTGATTCCGTCCATTCCGGAAAAACGCGAGCAATGCACTTGCGCAACTGCGCTCAAGGGCGCGAGAATGGGTTGACGCGCGATAGTTTCTTAAATCGCCGCGCGCCAAAACTATTTGCGCGTTATTTCGTTTAATCTAAGGTGGTTTCCAGTGACTGAAAACTATATCGTGAAAGACATTTCGCTTGCCGAACGCGGCAAAATTGATGTCGAGTGGGCCGAGCGCCACATGCCCGTGCTCATGAGCATTCGCAAGCGCTTTGAGAAGGAAAAGCCGTTGAAAGGAATACGGATTGCGGCTTGCCTGCACGTCACTAAGGAAACTGCCGTGCTTGCGAGAACGCTGCGCGCAGGCGGAGCGGAACTCGCGCTGTGCGCGTCCAACCCGTTGAGTACGCAGGACGAAGTCGCGGCTGCGCTCGCTGCAGAGGGGTTCAAGGTTTACGCAATAAAGGGAATGGATAACGACGTTTACTACAAGTGCTTGAACTCGGCGTTGGACGTCAAGCCGAACATTACGATTGACGACGGAGCGGACTTGATCAACACTATTCACGGCAAGCGACAGGATTTGTTGAAGGACTTGATTGCAGGCCAAGAGGAAACGACTACTGGCGTCATTCGCTTGCGGGCAATGGCCAAAGCGGGCGCGTTGAAGTATCCAGTAATAGCGGTTAACGACACGCCTACCAAGCACATGTTTGACAACGTTTTCGGTACTTCGCAGAGTACGTTGGATGGAATAGTTCGCGCTACGAACGAGCTCATTGCGGGCAAAAACTTTGTGGTAGTCGGCTACGGCTACTGCGGTAAGGGTCTCGCTAAAGGAGCGGACGGAATGGGCGCGAAGGTAATAGTAGTGGAAGTTAATCCTGTCGAAGCGCTGAAAGCTCACTTGGACGGTTTTCAGGTGCTTACGATGTCCGAAGCGGCGAAGGCGGGTGACATTTTCTGCACAGTCACGGGGAACAAGCACGTGATTCGCGGCGAGCACTTCAAGCTTATGAAAGATAGCGCCATCGTCTGCAATTCCGGGCACTTTGACATCGAACTCAACTTGAAGGACTTGGATGAACTGAAGAAGTCGAAGCGCGAGCTAATGCCGTTGGTCGAGGAATACGTGTTGAAGGACGGGCGCAGGATAATCGTGTTGGCTCAGGGAAGGCTAGTCAACCTCGCTTGTGCAAAGGGACATCCCAGCGAGGTAATGGACATGTCGTTCAGCGACCAAGCCTTGTGTAGCGAGTACATTGCCAAAAACAAGTCAAAGTTCAAGGAAAAGAAGGTCTACGAAGTTCCGGCCGAAATCGACGTAACGGTTGCGAAGCTTAAGATGGAATCGCACGGGCTCGGCTTGGAAAAGCTCACGCAAGAACAAATTGAGTACTTGAATTCCTATTCTGAAGGAACCTAGTTTTCTAGTAGCGTCTGCAGGCGTAGTTCCAGTAGCCGCCGGTCTGCACTACTTGCGTTCCCCACCAGCCGCCTGCGACTGAGTAAGACGGAGTGTACTGCCACGTGCAGTGGGTTGTCGGTTGGTACGCGCGGTAGGAGTATGAAGACGGGTAGTAATAGTAGCTGCTTGGATAGTTGTATGAGTACGACGGATAGGAGTAGTAGGAGTTGTAGGGATAGTCGTAGTACGAGCCGTAGCCGTTCGTGTAGTACGCGGAGCCGTCGGAGTAGTATCCGTAGCTGCCGTACGCGTAGGCCGAAGCGCTTCCCGCGAGAACGAGGAACAACGCCGCTGCCGCTATTACGAAAATTTTCATGCCTTCCCACCACTAGGTCTTCTTAAGAAACTGGAAGAAAAGCCTTTCGCTTAGACTCCTCTTCTTCCCAGCACGTAAGCCGCTCCGCCTACTGCCGCAATCAAGACAACTATTCCCGCGATCAGGAGAGTGTTGTCCTGCTGGGGCGCTGGAGTCGGGAGGGGGGTTGAAGTGGGCTGGACCGTTGGCGCGAGAGTGGGAGTCGGAGTGGGGGTTGGAGTCGGTGTTGCAGTTGGCGCTGGAGGCAGTGGAGTCGGGCTCGGGGTTGCGGTAGGCGTCGGGGTTGGCGTAGGAGTTGCAGTCGGAGTCGGGGTTGGCGTGGGCGTCGGAGTTGGAGTGGGCGTGGGGGTTGGAGTCGGTGTCGACGTTGGTATCGGCGACAGTGAGAGCGTTAAAGTCAGGTCTGGCGAAGGCTCGTTGCCGGCCGTAGTGTTTTCGTTGTATCCTGTTGCGGTGGCGCGTGCTGTGAACGGCGCTTGCGTTGAGTGAGACGCGGTGTTTCCAGAGTAATTTACTACCTGCGTCCACGGCGTGTAGCCGGATGAGTCCGTCATGCTGGAAAAGAAGTCGGTGGGTGCGTAGAAGACGACGAGGGCGGCTGGCACCGCGGAACCGTTTGCGGAAACGACTCTCGCTCTGGTGGAGTAGGAAACGCGTATGCTTGACGTTCCGTCCACGTCGGCAGTGGCCGTGTTTATGGCAAGGGGGTTGGTGAAGTTGTTTCCAGTGCTTGCAGTCTGTGCAGTGATTTTGCCCGTGGCGGTTACTGCGGTAAAGTTGTTGTTCGGCGATTCAATCAGCATCAGCGAATTCGGGGAGGAAAAGGCTTCGTTTTCGAACGTGTTGTCGCTGCTTTGCCTAAGCCAGAACGCGGTTCCGTCGGATCTGCCTGAAGAGTAGGCGTTGTGGCGGAATGTGCTTCTCGTCAACTGGTTGCTTCCTGCTACCGTGGCGTAAGTTTCTCCGGAGAAGGTGTTGTAGTAGAACTCGGCATTCACGACGTTGTTGAACGTCGCGTGTTTGACGACGTTGTAGCCGACTTGAATCGAGTCCACTTTAGTCAGCAAGATTCCAGTGCCAAGTCCGCTGGTGTTGGTGGCGGTGTTCGACTGGATCGAGCCGCCGTCAATCGGGGAGGGAAGCGAGTCGCCGCCATACTTTATTGCCGTCTCGAAGTTTTCGAAAACGCAGTTTGTCACCGTCACGTCGGCGTACTTGGAGTTGTAGAAGCCGGTTCCGCCGCCTGCGCCGGTTCGCACGATTTTGTGGTTGCCGCAGTTGAGCGTGACGGATTCGTGGCCTACTGTAAAGCAGTCTCCTGCAGTCGTCACGTCCGTGTCGAGACTGTAGCCACCGGCGGAGTTAAGCGCTCCGCAGCCGTGTATCACGTAGTCGGGCACGAATGCAGTCGACGCGGCTGCTAACGCAAGCAATACAGTCAATAAAACAGGATAACGCATTTTCTCCCACCTCGGTACTAAGAGAGCAAAAGGGATTTTTAACCTACTTGTTTTCTTCATTTGCGACGGGGTTTTACGTTGGTTGGACTGAAGCGTGTTCTCGGCTTTTGGGAAGTAACTCTCGCCGGAGTCGGCGTAATACTGGGAGCGGGCATTTACGCCTTGATCGGCGCTGCTGCGGGCGAGGCGGGGAACCTCGTCTGGCTTTCAATGGTTCTGGCCGCGGTGGTCGCGGGCTTGACTGGACTGAGTTACGCAGAACTTTCTTCCATGCTTCCCCGCGCTGGAGCGGAATTCGATTACGCGGACAAGGCGTTCGGCAAGAAAATAGCTTTTCTCATGGGCTGGCTGTTGATAGTCAACGGCGTGATCGCATGCGCGGCGGTTGCCCTGGGGTTCGGCGGCTACCTGCACGCGTTGACGAACCTGCCGGTAGTCATTGCCGCGATTTTGTTGATGGCGGCCTCAACCGCGCTTCTCTTGGTCGGCATCAAAGAGTCGGCCAGGCTGGCGCTTGTCTTCACGTTGATTGAAGCAGGCGGCTTGTTGATAATTATTTTTTTAGCTATTCCGTTTCTGGGTTCGGTTGACTACTTTGCTTCGCCGGGACTCGTCGGCGTTTTTGGGGCGGCGGCCTTGATTTTCTTCGCGTTCATCGGCTTTGAGGACATTTCAAGGCTGGCTGAGGAAACGAGGGACGCGTCGAAGACGATTCCGCGCGCGATACTTACTGCGATAGCCGTTTCAACTGTCTTGTACGCTTTGGTTGCAGTCGCTGCCATCAGCGTATTGGGGTCGGATGCACTTGGCTCTTCCAAGGCGCCGTTGGCGGACGTGGCGTCGAAAGCGCTCGGGCCGAACGGCTTCTTTATTCTCGCTTTCATCGCCTTGTTTTCGACTTCGAACACTGTTGTAATGGTTCAGCTTGGCGCGGCGCGCGTCATATACGGAATGAGCAGAGGCAAAGCCATTCCTTCTTTCTTGAGCGCGGTAAGCTCCAAGACGCGCGTTCCCTGGGTTGCGACAGTCTTGATCGGAGTTTTCGCAGCGTTGTTTGCCTTGGTAGAAAAAATAGGCATAGTAGCTGACTTGACCAACTTCACGATATTCATCGTCTTCATCGGCGTCAACCTCGCGGCGATAAAGCTCAGGTACGCCATGCCGGGCGCGCGCCGGCCGTTCGAAACGCCGTTAAGAATCGGCCGCATGCCGCTGCTGCCAGTGTTGGGAGTCATTTCGTGTTTCGTGCTGCTGGCCAGCCTGGGCGGCGACATAATGATCGGCGGCGTGCTAGTTGTTCTGGCGGGCGTTTGCCTCGACTTTTTCATGGAAGCAAAGCACGGGCCGGCTCGTTGGGCGAAGGAGAGCGCTAAACACTTATTAACTCTGGGAAAGAAACGCTTCTGGTGAAACTTCTCTTGTCCGAAGAATGCATTTGTCCAAACATTGACTTGAATGCGTGGGAGGGAAAAACGCTTTCGTGGAAGAGCAAGCCCTTCTACGTCGTGAAAGTTCGCGCGTTTTTTCACATGCCGATAGGCTTCGGGGGCGCGGTAAACAAGGCGCTTGCCGTAATCGAGAAGGACTACAAGAAAACCGAGCCGTTCCTAATGCTTACCCGCCACGAAGGAATGTTCAGCGCGAAAGTGTTTTTTGCAGTGGACGAGTCGGTGCACAGCGGCCCGGGAATCGAAACGCTTTCCGGCACTTTCGTCACCAAAGCTTTTCTTGGCAAAGACTATTCCGAGGCAGGCAAGTGGGCCAAGCAAACCGTAGAATACGCCAAGTCGAAGACAGGAGTTGAACCGAAGGAACTCTACTTTTGGTACGCTAACTGCCCCAAGTGCGCCAAGAAACAAGGCGGCGTGAAAACGGTCGTCTTCGCCAAAGTCGACTGAGTTCACCCGAATATTGCGCCGAAGCCTGCTCCTGCGTTGGCTTCCTCCGCCTCGAGTTGGTCTAGTACCTTCTTTTTCTCGTCGCCGGCGAGTTCTTTCAGCGAAGGAACTGCCTTCAAGCGCTCTTTCAGTTTTGCCTCGACTTCAGGCAATTCGGTCTTGAAGGAAAGCACGTAGTTTCCGCCCGTCAAACCCAG
>Ga0315286_10003960_pt1 | contig 14124 bp, 13 predicted proteins | sample YL17G10_0_MG_FD_205038 | JGI IMG/M metagenome (GOLD analysis project Ga0315286, IMG submission 205038) | Sediment microbial communities from Yellowstone Lake, YNP, Wyoming, USA - YL17G10_0 | ecosystem: Environmental > Aquatic > Freshwater > Lake > Sediment | place: USA: Wyoming | collected... | reverse complement strand
CACCTTGTTCAATTGAGTCACGAGCTAGCGCTTTGGTGACTGGGGTATTGCGCTTGCCGGGTGTTTCACAATACTAGGCGAAATCAATGGAGATTGCCTTCAGAGACGACTGTGGTGGGGAATGGGAAATAGAAACCAACAGAAGAAGGTGAAGAATGACCGCGTTTGAAGGTGGTGCCGCCACAGTGGCAGAGACCGAGATAAGAGGGGTGATAAGATATGCCTTCGATCACGTTCGGATATACAGAGTCAGGGTGGAAAGTTTGCCTGGTCATCTTACTAATGTGTATTTGATCTTGGATGGCGAGGCGAGTTTGGTAGATGTGGGCTTTGATGCTGAAAAATCAAGAGCTGACCTGAAGAAAGGCTTTGACATCATAAACAGCGATTTCAAAGAAAATATCAGACTTGAAGACATCGCCAATGTAATCATTACCCATGGTCATGGAGACCACTTTGGCATGCTGGCATATGAAAGGCTAAAAGGCAAAAGAGTATATATTCATCCATTGGATAGCAGTGCGATAAGGGATTACCCTAGCGAATATTATAAGTGGAAACAGATCACAGAAGAAACAGTCAGGGAGGCTGGCTGTCACATTAATCCTAATGTCGGAGAGATATGGACACCAGAGAAATTTCCTATCCAGGCAAGAGACTATAATCTGATAGAGGTAAGCGACGGGGAAAAGATTGTAAACGGCTATGAAGTGTGTCACACTCCAGGACATAGTCCAGGCCATATCTGCCTGAAAGCTGGCCCAGTGCTCTTTCTAGGGGACCACATCCTGTCCTTCACTACACCACATCAGTCTCCCAAAAGTGCCTGGCAAGGAGGTGGGCTGGAAACTTATCTTGCCTCACTCAAGAAGGTATCTGACTTGGGGGTAGAACTGGGATTGCCTGGGCATGAGAACAATATCTATACCGTGAAGCATAGAGCACAGGAAATAGAGGCATTTCACCACCAACGCCTAGAAGAGATTGTTGAGCTGTGTGCAGATGAAAAGAGCCTTTATCAACTTACCAGCGAATACTACCGGCGACATCCTGAGTTCATCCAGTCTTTGTCTATTGACGAACTGGTAGATGAAGAGAAGATTACCGCTTTACAAGAGATAAAGGCCCATGTGGAGTATTTGCTAGAACACGACAGAATGACGGTGAGCAGCGTAGACAATGGCGTAATAAAATATTGCTCCATGTGAAGGTATTGCTTGGCAGCATTTCTCGGTTTCATCGCCTGGTAGTCTCGCAGCATTCACAGCGCCGTGCGTGCACCAATTCCTGCTGCTAGTCAAAGCTATAATGAGCCAGACATCTACATGAGTTCGGATTTTCCCCCGGCTCGGGGACCCAATCTGATCTTACCAAGCTGGCAAACTTGTAAGTGGACTGGCTATTTCTCAGTGCTTACAGGCACAGCCTTTGGTTCACCCTGGCGCAGTTTGTAAATAAGCAGGGGCACAGCTATCACCAACACTGCTAGTGCTATGATCTGCGCCTCGCGCAGGCCGCCATAGGTAGCATTCTCCCGGAGGTAGCTGAACAGGAAACGCCCCGCTGAATAAGTGGCCAGATAGAGCAGAAACAGGGAGCCTTCAGTCTTCAGTCTGCGGCGCAGTGCAAGCAACATGCCGAAGACAGCCAGGTCGAACAGAAGCTCATAGACTACAGCGGGATGGGTGGACACGCCCAGGGGAGCATAGCTATTGTGGTTAGTATAGACAAAGCCCCAGGGCAAAGTGGTTGGGGTGCCGTAGCAGCAGCCGTTGATGGCGCAGCCAATACGGCCCACAGCCTGTCCAAGTATTATTCCCGGTGCTGCCACATCTGCCAGTTGGCCAAAAGGCTGGCCCTTAATGCGAGTGTATATCCAGACTCCCAGCATAGCACCCAATATTCCACCGTAGATAGTAAGACCAGAAAAGCCAAAAATCTCGCCTGGGTTGTTAGTGTAGTAGTCCAGTCTGTCCACTACCTCGACCAGACGGGAGGTGACCAGACCAAAAGGAATGGCCCATAAAGCGCTGGTGTAAACGATGTCCCCGGGGATGCCTGCTTTCTTGGCGCTGAAATATGTCCAGACCACCACCGTGAGTATGGCCAGGGACACCATTACGCCGTACCAACGCACCTCGACGGAGCCGATGGTGGCCAGAATAGGGTTCATGCCAATGTGGATGCTCATATGCCTCCAAAGTATATACACTTGAGTTTAGTTTGTCTCAGGCGGACTGTCAAGCCACAAAAGTCACACTTAGCCTCGGGTAAGCCTGTAATCCCACATGCTGGCTTGCCGCCAGCACCACGAAGCATGGACGGCTCAAAATGGTTCGCGCTTCGACCGTTTGCCCTTCGACAGGCTCAGGGCGAACGGAACAAACCCGTATTTTCATAACAATAGCAATATGGAGTTTTGGGAGATCACCTTGAGCCAGCCCGTGCACACAACATGGCGCCCCCGCCCTCCTGGCCCAACCAGTATGAGATACGATGAGGCTCCGCTGGGGTGGATGACCTCGCATCTAGACGCTAATATAGCACGTTGTGGCCCGTGCCGTGATTGCACATTTGCAACTCGGTCACCCAAAGCTACAAAGCATTGCGCTGACTTATGTAACCAGGCAATAGTTCAAATGTTACGGCAGCTCAGCACTACAGAGCGTAAATCTCTGTGCCGAATGTTCTGACCCAGTTCTTCTGCAGGGCCTTGATTGCCTCGTCAGTATTGTTAACGCCCATAATCACTATGGGCTGCCCGCTTTCTCCCCTTCCCAGATAGGGGTACAGATAGAGGACGTTGATATTGGCAGCCTTCAGAGGCTTGAGTATAGCCTGAAGTCCACCAGGATGGTCAGGCACCTCCACCGCTATTACATCAGTTTCTCTCACTAAATAACCACGGCTTCTCAAGACATTGGCGGCCTTTTCCGGGGAATCTACCACGAATCTCACGGTACTAGTGTCGGAGGTATCAGCTACCGAAAGTCCCCTTATATTTATCCCTTCATCCCCCAGACATTCGCTCACGCGTAGAAACATCCCCGGCACATTTTCCAGACTAACAGAAATCTGTTTTACGCACATAGGCTACTCCCTTGTTCGGATTAGAACAGGTCATATCCTGCCATTAAGGCCTTTTCGTTAATAGCAATCAATTTCTCTTTGCCCTTTAGAGTGTTCTTTAACTCTTCGATTATAGCGGAAATGGAAACAATATTGCTTTTCTTTATAAATGCCCCCAGCATCACCATATTGGCTGATTTCGGACTTTCCAACTTTTCAGCAATATCACCTGCCGGAACCCTGATAACCTCTATATCGCCCCTTGATATTTCAACTTCTATGAGGGTGGAATTGATGAGGAGTACTCCTCCCGATTCAACCTGATTTTGAAACCTGAACACAGAGGGTTGATTCATGGCTACAAGAAACTCTGGAGCAGAAGCGACCGGAGAGGCAATCTCTTCATCGGATATAGCTACGGTGCAATTGGCAGTACCGCCACGAACCTCTACTCCATAGGCAGGCAAATAGGTTACGTTCTTCCCCTCCATCATTGCTGCCTGAGCCAGATTGAGGCCCATGGAGAGAACACCCTGGCCTCCGAAACCTGCAAAGACTGTCTTAATCAGCATCTTTTTTCCCGGTCATATCCTTTATTACACCCAAGGGGAACTCCCTCATCAGTTCCTTGTCTATCCACTGCCATGACTCTAATGGACTCATCTTCCAATTAACGGGGCAGGCAGAGAGTATCTCCACCAGAGAAAAACCAAGATCATCAATTTGCGTTTGGAATGCCTTGCGGATGGCCTTTTTCGTCTTCCGAATGTTGGTCGGGGAATTGACTGCGGTCCGCTCAATATATACTGCACCTTTGGTTAGTGCTAGCATCTCGCTAATCTTGAGGGGACATCCCTCGAGCTTTACATCGCGCCCATAAGGAGTGGTGGTGGTCTTCTGATCTAATAGGGTAGTGGGAGCCATCTGTCCCCCGGTCATTCCGTAGACAGCGTTGTTGACAAAAATGGTGGTTATTCGTTCTCCTCTATTGGCAGCATGTATAATCTCGGCAGTGCCGATCGCAGCCAGATCACCATCCCCTTGATAAGTGAATACTATCGCCTCAGGGTACGCCCGTTTTAGTCCGGTGGCCACCGCCGCCCCTCTGCCATGGGCACATTCTGCCATATCTACATCAAAATAGTAGTAGGCGAAAACAGCACAGCCGGCAGGAGGAATACCAATGGCTTTATCCTGAAGATTCATCTCATCGATTACCTCAGTCATAAGCCGATGGATAATGGAATGTCCACATCCCGGACAGTAGTGGAAAGGAACCCTTTTTAGTAACCTCGGCCTGGAGAATATCTTTTTCATCTTCTTACTTCAGGCCTTTCTGATAGCAAAGGCGGGAGATTACTCGAAACACCTCGCTCGGGGTGGGAATTACACCTCCAGGCCTGCCGTAGAAGGACACTTCCCCCTTGCCCTCCAGTGCCAGTTGTACATCCTCTATCATCTGTCCCATACTCATTTCGAAAACAAGAAAATGTTTTGTCTGTTTTGCCAGCTCTTGAACCTTTTCTGACGGGAATGGCCATAAAGTGATTGGCCGCAACATCCCCACCTTCAGGCCGTTTGCCTGTGCATTCTTGATTGCCCCCTTGGCAATACGGGCTGCGATCCCAAAAGCAACAACTATCAGCTTGGCATCGTCAACCATAAATGTATCGTAAGTGGTTTCCTCTTTCTTGATCAGTTGGTATCTTCTAAACAAACTCCAGTTAATCTCTTCCAGATCATTCGGCTGCGAAGAAAGTGTTTTGACATATCTGCTTGGTCGTCCTTTAGCTCCTCTTAATGCAAAGCTTCTAATTGGTAACTCCTGGGGAGCTTCGTGTTTGAATTCCACCGGCTCCTTCATTTGTCCCAGCATGCCATCCCCAAGAATAATCACTGGAATCTGATACTTGTCAGCGAGGTCAAAGGCGCGGTGGGTTAGATCTGCCAACTCCTGTACAGATGACGGCCCCAAAACTATGGTCCGATAATCCCCGTGTCCCCCACCTCTGGTAGACTGAAAATAATCTGACTGGGCGGCAGATATGCTTCCCAGTCCCGGACCGCCTCTGGACATATTGACAATGACTGCCGGAAGTCCACAGGCTGCCAAATAGGAGATTCCTTCCTGCATGAGGCTAATTCCAGGGCTTGAGGAGGAGGTCATGGCTCTGACCCCAGCCAAGCTAGCTCCATGTACCATACTTATGGCCGAAAGCTCACTCTCTGCCTGAATAAAAGAACATCCTTTCTTCCTGCTCAAATGGATAGCCATATACTCAGTCAGTTCATTCTGGGGGGTAATGGGGTAACCGAAATAGCACTGGCAGCCAGCCCTGACGGCTGCTTCACCTATTGCGCTGTTCCCATCCATGAGAACCTTAGCCACGGTAAACCTCTATTGCGACCTCCGGACAAACTACTGCACAGATGGCACATCCTGTGCATTCACCATTGTCATTGAATGAAGCCGGCTGGTAGCCACTGGCATTAAACTTATCGGACGGTGCAATTAAGTTCTTAGGGCAGAACGAGATGCAAATTTCACATCCCTTGCAAAACTCCCGGTCTATTTCAATGCGTCCCTTTGTACTCATCTTAAAGCCTTTGTTGCAGTAATCAATGTAAGTCTTTATTTTAAGTCTTTAGTGCGACAGAGTCAACCATCATTGAGAGTGAGGTGGCGTTTAGAGGCGCTCTTGACCTGTGGTAACATGCCTGGCGCGCTAATAACTGAACTGCATTACACAGGTTTCAGAGCCTTTGCAGAGCTGGCATTGTAGTTCGAAGCGTATGTTGGCACCAAACTCGGAAGCCCAGACTGAATATTCGGTATTGCAGATGACAGTCCCCACTCGTCCGGAAAAGTCTTTTCTGCCTGACTTGACCATTAGATCATGCCAGGGGCATCTTTCGATGATTAATTTGAAACCACTGCCGCACGTACTTCTCTCAGCGTCAAACCTGAAACCATCCAAAGTCAGCTTGGTCACCAGGCACTCGAATAGCGCTTCCAAGCTATCATCCTTGGCCCCCATGGATTTAAGCATACGGGCCTGTATTTTGGGTACAATCTTCCAGACTTCGTTATCAATCTCGAGAGCCGTATCAAACCCATACTTCTCTTCAACCTTCATAAACCACAGCCCATCAACAGTGGTGTAGCTGCGGTGATAAAACTCTGCAACTTGCTTATCGTTCAACTGAATCATTGTTCACCTGCCTTCTAATTCCAACTCAATGCTATTATATTTGTGCCAAATAATCAACTTCTGATTTCTGGTGGCGCGCAGCAGGGACAGTCTTTTGGACTGGAAGATGTCGCAGGAATGTTCTAAAATGAGAGCTACATTATGATACAGCAAGCTGAGAGGTCAAACACTGCTTTTGCGGCACAGGTAATGCTGGCATTCTCGTTTGCCATTGCTTTCCTATTACATCTACTGCTGTTCGCTACCGCACCGATGGCCACATTGGTCATGGAGGATATGGGACTATCCCACACGCAGTTCGGCATTGTCTTTGCAGCCGCCATGATAAGTCTGGTCGTATTCAGGATACCTTGGGGGCTAATAGGTGACAGAATTGGCTACCTGCGTGCCCTCAGGATAGCATTGCTTATATCTGCAATTTCTGCTGTGCTGAGGGCCTTCTCATCTAGCTACCCGACCATGTTGCTTAGCCAGTTCTTCCTCGGGCTGGGTCTAGCTGCTGTGTTACCCTGTTTGTCTCTAATAGTGACGGAGTGGTCGCCAAGGAGACCTGGCCTCTCGACAGGTATCTATGTTTCTGGTTTCGCTGTTGGTAATGCTACTGCCCTTGGGCTTACGCCTGTCCTGCTTGAGAGAATGTACTGGCAGCATGTTCTGCTACTGTATGGTGGGCTCGCTGCAACTCTCTGTGGGCTCTGGTGGTTTTTTGCCAAAAGTGCTGTGCAGGGCTCTTCACAAAGACAGACTATGAACTTCGGCGCAGTTCTAAAGGACAGGTATATCTGGGTGTTATTCCTCTTTGTGATGGCGGCGATGGGAAGTTATGACACCCTGGCTACGTGGATGCCGAATGTTCTGGAGACGAAGGAGCTAAATGCGGCTATTGCATCTTTACTCCCTCTAGGGTTCTTTCTGGCAGGGCCGGTGATTGGTTTCGCATCGGACAGGTTCCGCGATAGAAGGACACTGATAGGCATGCTGGGACTGACCGCAGGTATATCTATCGTGGGAATAAACTACGCTCCTTTACCTCTCCTGCTCCTATGTCTTTTCTTAGCAGGATTCACCACTACGGGCGTGTTGACCATCAGCCTTGCAGTACCGGCGGGGCACGAGCGATTAGCTGCCTCTGTGGGGGGTGTTGTTGGTCTCATCTCCTCACTTGGCAATATCGGGCCGCTGGCGATGCCTGTTCTCTTTGGCTTTCTGATCGATGTCACTGGCACGTTCCACGCTTCGGTGTTTTGTGTGGCAGCCCTGGCTGGTGTCGTCTTCATTCTGGGTTCAAGGGTAAAAGAATAAACCACGCAAGATAGACCAATTATAGCTTCAGCAAGTTTTGCAGGTGTTCCTCCCCCTGACGAACCGGGCCTACCACAGCCAGACTAAGCTTGTCGCCGATGATCAACCGCTGAGCCATCTGTTTCAGATCACTGGGGCTGATGGCATCAATCTTGGCCAGCACCTCGTCCACGGTCAGAATGCGTTCCAGGAGTAACTCCTGGCCACCCAACCAGCCAGCAACGCTGCGGGTGTCCTCCATGCGCAGCAGCAGCCGTCCCTTGCTGAACTCTTTGGCCTTGACTATTTCCTCCTCAGGGATGTCTTGACGCAGACGGGCAAACTCACCAATAATAGCACCCAGAGCCATCTCAAGACGGCCTGGTTCCACACCGGCATAGATGGTCAGTGAGCCAGCATCCGAGAAGTGGTTGATAGAACTGTATACCTCGTACGCCAGACCCAACCTTTCCCTCACCTCCAGAAAAAGGCGGCTGGTCATACCCTCGCCCAGGATTACATTGAGCAGGTCCAGTGTGAAGCGATCAGGGTGATTGGCGGGTAAACCTCGCAGGGCCAGGCATAGGTGGGTCTGCTCTATATCCCTGGCCTCTACCCGTAGCCTGGGACTGTTCTGTTTGTTATCGGAGGAAGACCAGAGGTACTTCTGGCGACCCGACCAGTCGCCTAGAGCCTTAACTACCTGGGTCAGCACCTCCTGATGCTCTACGTCACCGGCCACAGTAACCACAGTGTTCCCGGGCACATAGTATTTTGCCCAGTGATCTAACAGTCGCTGGCGCTCCATAGTGGTTACTGTCTCCCTGGTGCCGGCCACATCTCGGCCCAGGGGCTGGTCAGGCCAGAGCACCTCGTCTATGAGCAAATCAACAAGCTGGCTGGGCATATCCCGGCTCGAGGCGATCTCCTCCATGATTATCCCCCGCTCCTTCTTCACATCCCGGTCGTCAAAAAGGGAGCAGCGTAGCATATCCACCAGCACATCCAGGGCCAGGGAGAAATAAGGGCGAGCCACCTTGCACCAGTAAACAGTCGCCTCCTTATCGGTGCCTCCGTTAAGCATCCCTCCCACCCCCTCGATGACCAGGCACACCTCCCGGGAACTGGGGCGGCGCTGGGTGCCCTTAAAACACAGGTGCTCCACAAAATGGGATATGCCCGCCTCCGAGGCTTGCTCATAGCGAGAGCCAACGCCCAGGAAGAAGCCCAAGCACACCGAACGGCTTGTGGGCACCTGGCTGGTGACCAGACGCAAACCATTATCCAGAGTGGTCTTTTGATACATAGGTCACCTTATTCTAGAGTCTGGGCAGCGCACTGTCAAAGAACATGTATTGGGTAGTATATCACATGTAGAGATAATGGAGCGGCTATATCCGCTAGGCGAAGCAACGGCATCACAACAGCTTCGCAAACTCATCCACGCAGGGATGGGACAGGCAGGCTATCTTCCTCTACTGCTTTAATGTATCGAAACTGTTTGACTTGTTCTATTGTTTGTAGCTTTTCGTTGTTCATGATCAGTCGCATGTCCCAATCATAAACGAGTTGCCTTAATCCTGCAGGCTCATCCTACGTTAGAAATCAGTCTCCTCTCCAGACTCATCTTGCATTGGAAGAGACTCCCCCTTGACAAGGTTATTAACTTTGTGGTTTAATTTGAAAAGCAAATTGATATTCAAAAGAGTGTTGAAATGTCAAACGAAATTGATAACAAAGTTGTTAAAGTTATGCAAACGGACCTTCGACGCGAATATACCATGCCTGAAATCATGGGGGTTATAAACGTCAGGAGTCGAGAGAAAGTTATTGCGGCTTTAGCTCGGTTAGAAGGCCGAAATGTTGTCGAGGTTTCGAGAGAAAAGGGCAGAACTAAGTACTATCGGCTCAAACAACAAGGTAGGCGTAGGTCGCGGACTACTGGCAGGAGGAATGAAAACAACTCTACGCCACTGGGATCAAGCAGCTAGAGTTAGGGGTTGGCTGCCAAGAGGCAGACTCAAGGGGATGTCCATGGAAAATCTGTACCAGGAAATCTTTTCTAGGAACATAGGGCTTTTCACGGAATCGGAGCAGGATAAACTCCGTCAGTCCAGTATTGCCATTGCCGGTATGGGTGGTATCGGTGGTTTGCTGGCTGAAAGACTGATAAGACTCGGCGTCGGGCAATTGAAGATTAGCGACCCCGAGGATTTCGAACCAAGTAACCTCAACAGGCAGCTTTGTTCCTCTATGGCTAATTTAGGCCAGAATAAGGCCGAAGTGGTATATGCGCACATCAAAGATATCAACCCCCAGGCCCGGATACATTACAGCAAGACTGGCATAAAGACAGAAAATGACGCCAACCTTCTGGTGAGCGACTGTGATTTAGTGATTGATGAAATGACCTTCGGATTGCTCAGGGAGTCCATCCTGCTACAAAGGGCAGCTCGGGAAAAGGGAATATATTATATTTTCACCAGTGCCCTAGGATTTGGGGCACTGGTGGTGATTTTTGACCCGGAGGGGCTTACTCTAGAGGAGTATAACCAATTGCCTCCAGATATAGACCTGAATACTGCGGAGCTAAAAGTCCCCATAAAAAGGGCTCTCCCGGTCAAGTCTTCATATGTCAAGAATGTCCCAGGCAATATCATCAAGGAGTTCATTTCAAGTAAAAGGCTGATACCGGTTACCAGCATTGGTGCCGGACTAGCTTCACTCATCACTGCTAACGAGGCAATGAACATCATTTTGAAGAAAAGGGACATAGTTAAGGCTCCTCAATATACATACATAGACTTGCTTGACCGGCAATTCACAGTTGGAACAGTCTCTCAAGCGGAGGAGCTCGGGGCAATAATGAATAGACTTGGCAAATAGTAAGAGAGGTAGCCTTTCCAGTGCCAACAGCAGTTGAACTCTTAAGGGAAGGGAGGAGACAAGAGCTCTGGCTGAAGTGCTGTGGTTTCCTCGACCTCAGCCTTGAAGAATTTATGACCATCCAGCGGCGGCTGCTGCTGGAGCAGTTAGGGTTACTGAAAGGGTGTGAGCTGGGCAACAAAGTCATGCGGGGGGCGAAGCCCAGGAGCGTGGAGGAATTTCAGGAGCAAGTACCTATCACCACTTATGCTGATTACGCTCCCTATCTTGTAGAGCAAAGAGAAGATGTGCTACCTGAGAAGCCTATACTCTGGCAACGCACCTCTGGTGCATCAGACGAGCACAAATTTAAATGGGTCCCCGTCACTAAGAGGATGTACCAAGAGCTGGGGGAAGCCTTCTTGTCAATAGTGCTGCTTGGCTCCTGTAGAGACAGGGGTGATGTTATCGTAGAAGAACACGATAAGCTCCTCTATGCCATTGCCCCCCCACCCTATGCTAGCGGTAGCTGGGTGACCAGGGTGGCAGAGGAAAAGATGTTTGACCTGTTGCCTCCCCCTGACATGTCAGAAAGGATGACCTTTGAGGAAAGGCTGGAGATGGGCTTGAAGATGGGGCTATCTGAGGGTGTCGACTATATAATTGGGCTGCCAGGTGTACTGATAAAGATAGGTGAGCGGTTCAGTCAAGGAGGAGGATCAAGAATCCCCCCGCTCTCTCAGCCTAAGCTGGCGCTGCGGTTGTCAACAGCGTTACTGAAAAGCAAATTAGCTCGACGCCGCATGTTGCCCCGAGACGTGTGGTCGCTAAAAGGGATGGCATCAATGGGGAGAGGTATCCCGGTCTACAAAGAGAGAATTAAGGAGATGTGGGGGAGGTATCCGCTGGAGATATACGCTTGCACTGAGGCCGCAGTTATAGCTACACAAACATGGGACTATGGAGGGATGACCTTTCTGCCCCACGTTAACTTTTTGGAATTTATTCCGCACGGAGAATGCCAGCTATGGTTGAAGGAACCGACCTATCAGCCACATGCCCTTTTGCTGGATGAGGTGCAAGCAGAGAAGCGCTACGGGATGGTTATTACCAATTTCCGTGGTGGCGCTTTCGTGAGGTATTTTCTTGGCGATATAATCAAGATTACCTCTTTACGCAACGAAAAGCTCCATATCGACATCCCTCAGATGCTATTTGACTCCAGGGTTGAAGACCTCATCAATATTGCTGGCTTTACTCGTCTTACTGAGAAAGCGATCTGGCAAGCCATAGAGGACTCACTCATACCCTATGAAGACTGGGTGGCTAGGAAGGAAGTAAAGGAGCAAGAAATATTGCACATATATCTGGAGTTAAAAGGCGGCGTGGAATTGGTTAGCCATCTGGTGGCTGACTCGATACATGAGCAGCTAAAAAAGCTTGATAGCGACTATGCTGACCTGGACACTATGCTAGGGTTACAGCCGTTGGAGGTTACCGTGCTCCCCGCAGGCGCCTTTCACGCCTATACCTTGAAACAGCGTCAGTCCGGCGCCGATCTATCTCATTTGAAGCCACCGCATCTTAACCCCTCGGATGCTGTCATTGACTTTCTGCTAAACCCAGTTCATCCGGCTTTTGCTAATGTCGCGTCAGGTTATTAGAGGAACTAAAATGAAAACGTGGATTTGTACCCCTATCGCCAATTTTTATGGGCCGTTGCTCGGTGCTGCAAGACTCTATGCGTATGTCAAAAAACAAGGGCATGATGTTCATTTTAAGGATCTCAATCAAGATGCTTATTTTACTCTTCTATCCAGAGCTTACTTGGAGCCAACCTTGGAAAAAGTGGAGTATTCCATTGATTCAGTGTCCAGAAATACATTTCTTCGAGAGGACCTGGGGTCCATAATACTGCATAGCTCCAGCAATGCCATGAGACAATTAGTGACAAAGGGGATGTTGTTGAATACTCCCTGGTATAAGTTCATTAAGGCTACCAAGGTCGCCAAGAAACCAATATTCAATATGGTCAGTTCTAAGATAAAGCCCGATAATATTATCTACGCCCTGTTAAGTGAGAAGGAATTCGTTCTTACAGAGATTGAGCGAAGTAGGAAGGTTCTTGATGAAGGCTTTTTCGGTCTTGAGCCGGATGACTTCATAGCGAATTTCTACACTCTTCTGGCTGGAAAGGCCTTGATAGACACGGCCTATTTCCCCACTCAATTGGACTTTGGGCTTGGTTTCTATGGCACTGCCTATAGTCCACGTGCTGGTGATATATTGCGTGCAGCGGAAGATGAGAGATACAATTTTCTTATTCCGTATTACCGCAACAAAGTATTACCTTCGCTGCGCGAAGAGCATCCTGATATTGTTGGGATTTCCGTAACCTGCACATTTCAACTCATACCGGCATTTACCCTAGCGCACACGATAAAAAAGTTTGATCCCAAAATACACATAGTACTGGGAGGTGTACTGGTCACAGAACTGGCCGACAGGATTGCCAAGAATCCGCCTTTATGGAATTTGTTCGATAGCTTGATTTTGGGTCCGGGCGAGCATGCTTTTACTGAGCTTATTGAACACGTTGAGAAAAAAGCGGATCTATCAGGAGTGCCGAACATAATCTACAAAGATAGAGATTCTATCAAAAAGGGTGATAAGATTCATGAATTCGATATTAACGAAGCCTGTACACCGGAATTTGTTTCCGTGCGGCCAAAGAGTGGCTTGCCTCTTGAGACAGCCAGTGGCTGTTACTGGGGCAGGTGCATTTTCTGTTATTACCCGAAACAGGGAACGGCCGGCCTTGATCCCAAGCTTCAAAAGAAGCGCGTGCGCGATATCGAATTGGTTCTGGGCGACATCAGAGAATTGAAGAATAGGTATGCCCCTGTTGCTATCGGAATTACTGATTCCTGTGTGCACCCCAAACGAATCGAGGCAATTGCTGAAGAAAACTTGCGCAGCGAAAGAAAAGTAAAGTTTTTAGCCCTTTTCCGCTTTGAGAAAGAGTTCAAGTCAAAAGCATTCTGTCGCAAATTGGCAGAGGGTGGATTCTTGGGTGGATATGTAGGCTTGGAATCAGGGTCGCAACGGGTTAACAGCGATATCATTAATAAGGGGATCGACCTTGGTGATGCTGAGGTAATTATTAAGAACTTCCATGACGCGGGTATCCTGCTGCACGTTTCCAGCATTGTGGGCACACCCGGAGAAATGCGGGAAGATGCGTTAATGACCTATAGCTTTCTTAAACGCTGGCATCGATGGTTGAAATTAGACTGGCAAGTATTCCCTCTTTACGTTTTAGAGCAAAGCCCCCTTGCTCAAAGAGCCTCTGAATTTGGCCTTGAAGTTATGCCACTGCCAGACGATTTTCTGGTGGAGACTATGGGATATCGGTCGGAAAGGGGGCTGTCTCAAGAGGAGAGCATGAGTCTATCAATAAGTTTCACTGAAAAACTAAGACGCTTCATGCATCCGCTGAATCAAATCATGGATATTGAATCGCTCAAAATGTTCCTTATGACGCAAATGGCTAAAGGTATTCCACCAGATAAAGTGAGAAAAATAAGCTTAAGAATTGAACTCTAGTTCATTGAGGTGGACCCCAAACCTCAAACCGGCTGGCCAGATCGGCTACTGTCTCCTCGCCCTTTAGTGCTTCCAGGGCTACTGTGGCCTT